>JGI24021J15306_10013741_pt1 | contig 10070 bp, 8 predicted proteins | sample Ectturendosymbi1_FD_15306 | JGI IMG/M metagenome (IMG submission 15306) | reverse complement strand
TCAGCTGGGTTTATACTTTCTCTGCCACGCCCAGATCCTTGCGGATCTGAGCAACCCATCCACTGAGAGAGACCGGTTGCGACCCAGCAACCCCTGCGCAACGGTGTTGATCATCTAGCAGCTCCTTCCCACATATATGCACCACCACGAGTTGAAACTGGACAGTAACAAAGCTAATGTAACCGCCGAGGGGCATCGACTCGACAACCTTCCGATTCCTTCAATGCCCTGGCGTCCTTCCACTGATTTGTGTTTTTCTAGCTGAATATTAATTATCGCCAAATAAAATCAACTCAACTCTTCAGTCCCGTCGCCACGGGGGGGTTTTAGTGGGCTTAGTCCTCCAAACAAAGCTCCAAGCCCTTGCAAATTGGAACGTGAAACACTATAAATGAGTGGAGTTTTGGTTAATTTTACAATATCAAGCCCCACGCACAAATGTGAAGCCCCCCGCTGAAATGCAAAGCCCCCCTATTGAAAACTTTCTGGTGACGGTTCTGTGCGTCATTATGAAATTTTTTAGATCACCGTGCCGCATTCAGATTCCAAGTTGGCTAGTGTGGCGGTCGGTAGATGGCGCCACATGTAAATAAATGGTCACCGCTAGATGGTGCCTATGAGTAGCAAGCCACTGTGACAGTCACCACAAGCGAATTATCGTAATTCCCTTATCCCTATATAATGATAGTGCAACATAGTAGTAGTAGAGTGAACACAGTGAGGGATCTCTAGTGCTGCTGGTTGCTTTCCCATTAGTTAATGCCCCGAATTGCCATCTCCCTCTTGTGATTGCCTCAGTAGTTCAGGGCGATACAGTCAACTGCAAAACTAGTTACTCATACAGGTGGTTGAGTGCAGATAGCGGAACAAGAAATATTGGTAGTTTGTGCATCACTTGTTCATTGTTGTGCAATAAGAAGAATGTTATTGTTGCATCACAGCTAAACGATGTTGCCGATGCACAGTTCACAGTAGAGTAGACAGAGTAGGAAGTAGACTCAGGCTGAGTTTAGTAGAGAGTAGACCGATTCACAGATTAAAGCTGCTGTCCAACCTTTGTGCGAATGAAGTAAAAACAATGTGAAACCAAACCAAACCATATGAACCAAAATAGCTTATTTTCATATGTGAAGCAAAATAATAACAACAGCGAAGGTGTGGACGGTAATGAGCAGTGTAGTTCAAATGTAAAAGAGGCACGTTATCATAAGTGGACCGAATGTAATTCAATTGCCAAAATTAGAAAATGGGACGACACATATTTTAGATACGAGTTCTTTTTGCTAGATGACCAAATTCTGAATGTAGTAGCTAAATTCCAAAAATGCAAGAACAAACGAGTCATTAAATTTGTTGCTTTTTAAGTTCTGTAATAACTGTTCATTTGTTGAATTATCGAATAATGAAATACTTGATTTTCTTACAAGCAATTCGTGTCTTAAATTTTTGTTAATGGGGTTCCATGAAAAATGCTAAAGTATATCAGGGGTTCCTCGATGACAAAAAGATTGAAGAGCACTGTTCCATAACATCTTGATATTTTTGTTAGGGGTAAAACGGTAGACCATTTTTAACGTAGTACATTTCTTAAAAAAAAACGTTGTATAGTTGCATTTTTGGTTCGAAATCTGATATTTTTAACAAGATTTAGCATGTGGGCTGTTTCACGTTTTATTGTCTTCCATGGTTGGTACCAGTGCCACGGCTTGGGAAAACGGGTTTAGTAAAGTGTCATATGAGTGCTAGTCAAGTGTTGAACGCACCTACCTACTGCACCACTTTGGCTGTAAATGACGCTTTACCAGACCCTACCTTTTACAATCAGTGCAAGCCCTGAAAGCCCATAGCCCAGCGCCAGATTTAGGGGGGCCAAGGCGCCCGGGCCCAGGGCTCCCCAAGAAAAGGGGGCACCCCACTATGTTCATGTGTTTAGCCATATGTACAACTTGTGCGTACCAGTGATTTTTATTAGCGAGGAAAGTTTGTTTACAAACGCTATTAATTTATCGGTCGTCCAAACAGCAGTATTTCACTTGTACAGTACATTATTTGATATTGTGACAAAACAACTATTGAACGTATTGTTTTCCTGAAAGTCGGTCATGTATCTGAACCTAGTGAATGCAAGGCCAAGCCACGTACTGTAGAACGTGTTAGCTTACATCTCTACTCGTTACTACTGACAGATTTTTCGTCGGCCTTACTCAGATTTGCAGCTTGCACTCCACATGTTTGACCAAAGCATAACGCTTGTGTCAACACGCCACACGGAAGATTCGTTGCCATGCAATTTCACTCGAGAGCGAACACTGTGCGTGGCGCAAAGCGAGCTGTGCCCGAATGGAAACAGTCTCTCTTGTGCGGGCTGAATCGTGCTGTTCTGTGCCCCAGTGGAAATCAGCCTCAAGGCTACCATACGTCCTAGTTTTGGAGTACATTTCCAATCTTTTTATGAGAAATTAAATAATCTACAAGGACATTCAAAAATGTCAAAATACCCTCCTTTTCAGATTTCTTATTTTGCATAGCTATAATCAGTGGCGGAACTAAAGGTTTGAGCCAGGGTGGTAAACTTAGATAAAATGAGCCCACTGGCCACTGTACTGGGCTCACTAGCCAACACTCAGAAAAACTTGAGTAATGATGGAGAATCCGGACGTGGATGGCTAAACTAAAACCCAAAATCACCGGAAAATAATCCGAAACACACGCAAAAACAACAACCTACTGAAAACCAACAGAATGCTAAAACCGAAATATAGCCTAAGTTCAGTGGAAGACCGGTTTTTACATTTAGCTTGCCAGGGGGCAATTCGCCCCTCCTCCCCCAGTCACTTACGCCACTGGGTATGATATATTGTATTTGCATACAGTAAGCTGTCCCTACTTAATTGCAACACGATATGAGATGGTGGCATAACTTAGTTTATGAGCGAGCCTGCAAGTTGTCTAACTAATCTATGTTTTGGTTGAGTTATTCTCGGCTGGAAAGGCTGGAATGCTTTCACATTAATCGTTACACAACATTAGTAAATCTTTTTTCAATATCTCAATGACTTTGGCATTAGAGTGCGGACTTCTGACTCCATGACTCCATTATAGTTTCTATACTAGCTTTGCTGACGAATCGTGATACGATTATCAGTGTATTGCACTTAGCTTAGTGTAGTACTTTCTAGTAATTATAGCTACTCAGTAATGCTAAAAAGTGAAGAAATTCGTCAGAAGTGTCCCTTTTTCAGAAAAGTAAAAAATGATTTTGAAGCTGAGTGAATGACGTGTGGTTGCATTGACAATGTTTGCAAAACAGAGTGAAAAGGCCGTTGTGACTTTGTGGATATTGAGTACCAAAAACTTATTTCTCACAGCGCAACCAGGTGGCTATCACTTTTTCCTAGCTTGCCAAGGATGCTTCAAATGTACGCAGCTTCACATTCATGCTTCATGTCCATCGACAAGCCAACTGTTGTTCTGAAACGTGTTTTTGGAAATTATCTGAACGAACTCTGTTTGAGACATTTGCAATCATTTGTGGTTGCTTTTAATGAGCAAGTCCAGAATATTGAGAAGTCAAAAGCATCATTTGTTGAGGTTGTGCCGTGTTTCGCCACTGTGAAGGCAAGGATTCAATAGGGATAATCGGATGTACATATCAAGCCAAGTTAAATCAGCACTAAGAAAACTCAGACTGAGAGAAGGCAAGGATTGTGACTGTGTATACATTATTCATGTCAGATGTATTGTACAAGTCTAGTGTTGCACATCTGGCTAAATTGGCCACTTTATTTGCTGAATTTAAATGCTTTGACTAGATTCCTCGTTTGCAAACAACTGAATGGGAAAGTGTTGAACCACGTGAGTAATATCTGCTTGAGAGAAATGTCTGCTTGATTGAAATTCTATTGATGAAGCTAAACTGTTTGACCAATACCAAAACTTGTTTAAGTTTGTGCAAAAAGAGTATCAACCAAATGCAATTCATTGTAAAATGACGGAACATGAAAGATGGGCAAAATATTTTGCAACTTGCAATACCATTGAATGCTTCAGCGAACTGATAATGATTGCACAGTTTTACTTCAGAGTTATGGCTAATTACGTTAAATGTGGAACGATTTTTTCCTTGATGCAGTCACAAACCTAAAAGCAAAAAAAATACTTCTAATTGAACCAGTTTTACTCTATTCAAGCTGGTGTGCAATTTAAAACACCTTTCATGCAAGCACTTTCATAATATTGTTAAAGGCGCTTTTCCATTTTAAAGAAATTTAAGGAAACTGCAAAATATTCATGAGCTAAATAGGACAAGTAAATAAGGATTTTGTTTTGTGTGTTTTGACTGAAACATTGTCCATACAGGACGTCTTACTTCAATTCTTAAAACTCATCAATAAGCCTAATGTTATTTAACTTCTTTAAGTGTAGATAATACACTCAAGTAAGTGACAGTCGTAAGTTGTCCTCACTTTTTGCAATGAAAATGTGGCAACCTTGTTGAGTATAACAATAAATAAACATGGACAGAAGGGATCGTCATCCTAACAAGTGTAGAGCTTATCCAAGTGGTTCGGAAAGACAGAGGAGAAGTTGCAGCTAAGTCAAGAAACATTCAAGTTGCTATTTTACAGTGGCAATGAAGTCCAGCGGAGACATTTCTGCGAAACCTGCAAGAGGACAGAAAATCGAAGAACATGTTGTGACAGACTTAGATCTACGTAACGATGAAAATACACCTACAGTAGTTTAACCAGCAGTGCAGTAGCAGAAGAACGTCAAGTGTATCATCGAAAAACACGATAGATGAGATCGCTGACGCTACCACTGGAGGCAACGATATCTGTCTCTGGCCAGTCAATATACCGGAAAAATGCAGGAATATTGGTTGAAATATGAAACAGGTTCTTTCTGACATTGTGATGAAAAGTCATTTTTAAAACATGATGTTCCATAACACAGAAAAGACAGAAACAGGTCACGGAAATGTAACACAAGTATTATTCGTCGCCTGAATCACAATGGCGAAGTAGTTGACAGAACCTGGCTTTGTTTTTCTCCTTCACAAATTTGTGTTAAATGTTTCACTTGTAGACTGATGTGCACGGATACGACTAAATGTGCGCATTTCCTTATTGGAAAAGGAATCTGCGACTGGAAGCACGCCCTTGAGCGCCTGAGGAGCCACGAACATTCAATGAAACATATATATGCCACGATCACGTTGTAATTAGGCTAATCACTATGAAGAATTGATACAGAACCAGCCGACCAGGTCAATCAATGGGAACGCTATCGGAAATCGCCTCTGCCAGCAACATTTGGTTTCTGTCGTAAAATTTATTGCTGAGCGAGGACTGGCGTTTAGAGATGATGAAAACGCTGGATCGCCCAGAAAGTTTTTCCAAACACTTTTCAAAACTGTTTTTCAAGCAAATATATAAAAAAAAGATGAGATGCTTCTAGCGAGTGGTTTTGCAACAGTTTCACAAATCGCTAATCATTGTCAAATGCCATGTTGCGTAGTAAAGTTTCGTTAGTTGAGTCAACAAATGTGACGTCACAAGATTACGTTATAAATATTAATGATATGTGGAAATGCTAGTGAGTTCATCTATAATCCCCTATCTAAAAATTTCTATCCGTACATGGGGCCTCCCACCACGCCTGGGCCCCAGGCTCCTCACCATCTAAATCCGGTGCTGCCATAGCCTATCATAGGTGTAGGAGCAGGCAAATTTTTGGGGATGCGTAGAATTTTGCCCAAATTTACGGAAAGTTGCCCGAAAAAAACTCTAAAGAAAATGACCTCAAAAAGTGACTGCATTTCATTCCATTTTGGGCGCATTTTTTTAAATAAAAGCGCTTCAAGCACCATTTTTGCGCAAATTTCCCCCAAACTTGCCCAAATTTCACCCAAATTGCCTAAAAAAGAACTGAAGAAACGTGACCTCCAAAAAAAGAAATGTCTGCACTTTGATTTCAGGCGCCATTTTTGTAAAATCAAAGCACATAAAGCGATTTTGCGAAGGTTTTCACACATTTTGCCCAAATTTACACAGATTTTGCTCGGACTTTAAGGGATTTTTCCCGGATTTTCATCAAATCAAAAAATTAGGGGGTGAGCTTCCACCCCCTGCACCCCCACCTCCTACACCACTGGCCTTAAAATTGCTTCTGAAAACTTTCACGCAACTCGTGTGTTTGCCAGAAAAAGCCGTTTTGCCCCAAACACACCTGATTCGTTTTGCCTGAAATGTTAGGATTCAAAGATCCCCTCACCCTTCTCGAAGGCTATCCCTCAAATTTGGGATCTTACAGTAGTTTGTGATAGAAATTCCAACACATGCTAGAAGAATTGGGCTAGAACGAATTTATTAAAGCAAGAAGAAAAGTTAGGCAGGTTTACTAGTAGCCCATACGTCTGCCACACTAAAGCCATAATTGCACTAGTCGAGTACAGAATCAAGTGTTTGTTTTAGGCCACTAATTTTTTCTGTCCTGATCGTTCGGTCTGCATCTTGATTAAAACTGAAAAGTTCTGATTTTCGGAAATGTTGCGAAGAGAACATTATCTGTGACCGTTTGTACCACGGTTGAATAATCACGATGACGTCATGGAATGAAATTTCATGAAAATTGTCCCCCCTGAATTGAAGAGCTAGTTGCGCCCCTGGTGCAAGGCCAAGCGACAACGCGAATCATTACCACCGGTCAGAATTTTCTGTTTTGATCACTTCACAGTTGAAAATCAAATTGATACCAGAACAAAAATGTGGCGATTCGAAGGCAGGCTATCTGCAGAGAGTCCCTTACTCAAAACATGAGTTATTAGAAGAGAGCATAGTTTACATAGCAAGTGTTTTTAAGGTTCTGCAAAGCTGCGATGCAGATAGGTTCACCGGAAAGTTTTGCGTCACAGATCATTCGTCAAGCACAATGTCTTCATGTCACGATGCTTTTGCTGTGGTTCGCACAAGTTCATTGCGTTCAAAACAACATCTCAAAGTTCGCGCTGCACAGTTTGGTTTGCATAATTGCATCACTTTTAAGGAACAAAAGTTTAACAAACTCCAATAAATTATTACATATTGTGATTGTGACTCTTCATCACAATACAATCAAACTTGTTAAAACAACATTGGACACCATTTTCTAACTTATCGGGCGCCATTTAATAGCATGTTGGGCACCATTTTCTAACTTATCAGGCACCATTTTATAGCATGTTGGGCGCCATTTCATAGTAAAAATTGTCGTAGAAAAAACGTGAAATTTCGTGTGACTCTACATTGACTCGAGATTGCAAACCAATGACTCGAAGTGACTCGACTCAGATTCGACCAAATCATGACTCTGACTCGAGTCGAAAAATTTTTAGATGACTCTGACTAGACAAAAATGACTCGGACACATCACTGTCATCTGGCAGCTCTTTCCCACGTACTGTACATGATTTGGTGTAAATTTCGCTTGCTGTAGACCTTATCCACCAGTCAAGGAGTAACGACTCGATAACTTGACAACCTTCCGTGTTTTTCGGTGCCCTGTCGTTTTTGCAATTGCCGTGGTTTCTTTCTTGTCTCTGAAATTCTTGATTTTCGCCGAATAAACTCAACTTAACTCATGACTTGACTCTGACTATACTCGAAAAATTTTTGATGATTTTGAATTGACTCTGACTTGAAGGGCTTGTGACCCTGACTCGATAAAAATGACTCGGGAACATCACTGGCTATTCCCGTACTGCAGCTTGTTGTGGGTATCTGACGTCTAACCAATGAGTTTTAATTCACACAACACACATCAAAACACTAAACGCCAAAGTTTAATCCTTTGCTCTGAGAAGCAAAATAACTGACAAACAATAATATATTTCTGGTGACTATACTGCTGAACACAAATGTCTTTTAACACCTTCGGCGCTGATTGACGCATATATGGGTCATACGTTCAAATGCACAGGGTGCGGAATGACGCATATATGCGCCATTGAATCAAATACACCAGGTGCGGATTGACGTATATAAACGCCAAGGCGATAACTTTCCGCGTACTTGTTTGTTTGCAACGACATTTTCCACAAATGTTGTTCATATCAAGACACGCTAATCCTGAAATTTCATACAAATTGACCAAAAACGTTGTGAGTTATGAAGTTTGGTACCAAACCATCTTGCTAGGCCTAGGCTACAAGACTTTTTCAAAAAAGTTAGGTGCGAACAGTTGTTTGGTAACACACAATAAAATTTTTTGTACTCGTTCGGTTGCAATGAAAATTTACAACAATGTTTTCCACACCTACGCACATAATTCCTGAAAATATCAAGTGATATCAGCATGGACTTTTTTAGTTATGCAATTTGGTAGTCAGCAACAGTTTGCACCTGAGTAAAGCTAGCCGTCAGTTCGCCCAGCCATCACTTTCGCGACTTGGCTAAAAAAACGCCAACACAAAACGAGCAGATAAGCTAAAAAAAAACTAAAAAAACATATTATGGAAAAATCCTATTACAAACAACTCAGACGAATTATTTCAAACGACTTTTAAGCTAACCGCAAACCTTTCGGCAAGTTTTTTCGAATATCGAACGCCCTTAAGCAACTACGGTTTTCTCGTAAACTAAAGGCGTCAGCAAATATTTTTAAACGAACATCACTTGCTAATATCATCAGCTATCAAATAAAACCGTTTTCAGCCTTTACACTTTTTATTAAAGTTATCAAAATCATTCATAAACATGACCGACTTTAGCGCTGCGCTACACTTTTCGGCAAGTTTTTTCGAACATCGAACGCGCTTAAACAACAACGGTTTTCTCAATTAACTAAAGGCGTCAGCAAATATTTTTAAACGAACATCACTTGCTAATATCATCAGCTATCAAATAAAACCGTTTTCATCCTCTTCACTTTTTATTAAGCGCGTTCGATATTCGAAAAAACTTGCCAAAAAGTGTAGCGCTGCCCTAAAGCCGGTCATGTTTATGAATGATTTTGATATCTTTAATAAAAAGTGTAGAGGATGAAAACGGTTTCATTGGATAGTTGATGATATTAGCAAGTGATGTTCGTTTAAAAATATTTGCTGACGCCTTTAGTTTATGAGAAAACCGTTGTTGTTGCGCGTTCGATGTTCGAAAAAACTTGCCGAAAAGTGTCGCGCAGCGCTAAAGTCGGTCATGTTTATGAATAATTTTGATAACTTCAATAAAAGGTGAAGAGGATGAAAACGGATTCATTGGATAGCTGATGATATTAGCAAGTGATGTTCGTATAACAATCTTTGCTGACGCCTTTAGTTTATGAGAAAACCGTTGTTATTTAAGCGCGTTCGATATTCGAAAAAACTTGCCGAAAAGTGTAGCGCAGCGCTATAGTCGGTCATGTTTATGAATGATTTTGATAACTTTAATAACCTTTAGCTTCTGGTGTTACTGTATTCAAAGTCTAAAGTGCATGCAAATATATATTGGTGATTCCAACATTGCAAACTTTCATTTTTGTAGTTTCACGTTTGTTTTATTTGTGGTCTGCGTTTGTAGGAAAGTATTTTCTGAACTATTTTATTTGTTTTGAGATGCAGGTCTGCGTTTTACACAATTTCCTTAATTCGATCGTTGCAAATCGTATTTTTACAAATAGGTTCAACGAAAAAATACGGTAATTTTAGGTATAGGTTACAGAAAACATTGCTTGCACTACGTGCATGGGCGACGAAAGGATTTTTTCTAGGGAAGGCCACTTCGCGATTTTTCCTAAATTTTTCCAGGGGGTGCCAAAGTGGTGAAATTGGATTTCTACCACTCTCAAAACTAAGAAAAAAAACATTTTTAGCTGAAAATTTCAAAATCCATGAGGGCCAAGGCCACCATGACCCCCCTTTCCGACGCCCATGACTACGTGTTCGATTTATTACAAATTTGCAGTAGGTTACGTGCTTTTGTGCATAAACGGAAGTTACTCATTACTCTTGGAATAACAATATTAGGGAAGCATACCTTTGAGTGCAAGGAACGCTTTACTGTTTTCATTAACGAATATCGCTCGTGCAATCACAGGTGAACATGCATCGA
>JGI24021J15306_10013738_pt1 | contig 10071 bp, 5 predicted proteins | sample Ectturendosymbi1_FD_15306 | JGI IMG/M metagenome (IMG submission 15306) | reverse complement strand
CGAGACATGTTGCCATGCTACCGAGACATGTTGCCATGCTACCGAGTTTAAGGTTCACATGAAGCTACGCCGCAAAACATCGAAAAAGCACCAGTTCCGCCCAGTCAAGTTTGTATAGTCCCTTGAAATCGCAATGAGTGGCAATTATATAAGCATAACTTCCCAAGGTGGGATAAATGCGCATATGACAGTTGCAAAGCAAAATGATTTTGCTCAACAAGTCAGAGGTGTTGAGGAAAATGATTGTGCTTTTGTTGATTTAAATTTAAAAAACACTTTTTTATACTTGGTTTTGCTTTGATCGATGTAAGTTAATGTGAAGGAAAAAAGGTGTATTTCTTCAATGTGTTCGTGTTGCTTTTTGTGTTGTGTCGGAACGTTTGCGTCATGTTGTGCACGGCAAGCCTGTGTAATTATTTGTTTATGTTTTCTCATTTCCGGCGATGTTAGTAGTCCATGCACAGTATTGAGCTTAAAACATTTCTTCTACTGTGAAACTTCAGCCCGACAACAGTTCGGTAGTAAGAATGCAAAAGTCGTTACACTGACTTTCGAAGCGTTGCTGTAGAAAAAAGAGTTGGCGCAGAAAAAAGAAAACATGGAAACTTTTCCTGGGTCTTTATAAAAGACCAATGAACCGTACTTTAAATTTAGACAAAGGTGTTTCTGGATCTTGAATGGTTGAAAGGAAAAAGAGCAACGCGTTTTGACCTCAACAGATTCAACACAACGTTTTCCATTCCTGAAGAGAAGTACGATAACAGTTGAAGCAAACACGTTATTTTCAGGTAAGTGTTTTGCTTTAGTAAATTGTTTCAAAAGGTTCAGTTTTTCTTTAATCTGGGTCTGAAAAACACGATCAAAATATTGCAAAACTTGTTTTAAACTCTTTGCGATGACTAATGATTGATCAGGCTTTATTGGAAGCAAGTTGTATCAAGCCTCGGTTTTTAGTTAGAAAAACATAGACTTGAGTATTGCCGAATATGACTGTTGTTGATGTGAAAACCTTACCCAGAGTTTTTAGAAGTCTCGTTGATTTGTCGTGGATATCGCAAAAAAAGAATCTTGACGTAAAGTATCGTGGTATGGATGCAAAGTTTCAATAAATTTTGTTCATTTCATCATCTGAAATCTGAAATAATTTTTACAAAAAATCAAACATTCTATCTAATTTTAATAACCATGGTGTAGCGTATTTCCAAATGAAAAATACCAATCGGAAGCATTTAAAGTGAAATGAAATGATTATAGGGTTTTCTGCAACAACGATTTTCACGTTTGCAACCCCACAAAAGCATTATCAAACTGTTACAAAGCCTACCACCGTACTTTCAAAATTTCATTTTAAAGGATTTATAAAATTGTTTCATAGTGACGCCACTGTTCCCTACAAGAATGTCGCAGAAAAGCTTCAAGCAGGAAAATCTTCTCTGTGAAAACCGTTCGGTTTGGTGCAGGCTTACATCAGTCTAGCGATTCTGTCTGTTATACAAGTTACCAAAGTACCCAGGTGCTTTCCCCGATTACGCTAAGATCTCATACAAACAAAATTCTTTCAGTACTTGTAGGAGACTAATCTGTTATGAAAGGAAGAGTCAAAAATTTTGCTTCAACTTAGAAATCAAGTCTGTTTCGATTTCCTATGTAACGTGATTAGTAATCATTCCGATTGCATGGCATTAGTTACAGGCTTAGATTACTGAACTTATCATGAATCATCTTTAAAAAACGTGTCACGTGAGCAGTGATGCGTTGCGAATATTTGAAACAACTTTTTACGGAGGTTAAAGAGTTCAATTTTCATCGTAGAAGTGTGTTTCGCCTCAGTTTAACAAAAATAAACGGTGTTTTCAATAATCAATTACAACCAGATTCAAGGTGTTGTAGGTCAGGCTAGGTGTTTTGTCGTAGATTTGTATGAATGCCTTTTGTTTGATAATCATGAATGGTGTTGGTTTGGTAATGAATGATGTTTGTGCGGTAAGTTTATATCCCTGAAAAAAGTTCGACCAACCCAGCGTCTTTTGTGATAACTGGCGTTTCACTTCACGTGAGGTCAAATCAGTTCCGTACCTTGCGTGCAAAAGAAGTTTACGTCTATCTTGAATAATGCGTTTGGAACCACCTGGAAGCCACCAGTTGATTTTGCTTGGATCAACAAAGTGCTATTACACCTGTCTTTCAACATTCTAACTGGAAGCATCTGCAAAGTAAATTGAAAATAATCTTTGTAAACATGAAATCAAGGGATATCAAACAAATAGATTGTCTCTAAAGGAAGTTTTTTTCAATGGCCATTTGACATCCTAAATAAAAAATTACGAAAGGCTCTACTGCAGTGCCCACAAAAAGGTGCAAGGTTTTTATTTGCAAATCAAGTTATATTGAAGGTGTGCAATTTTGGGAAATTGCAGTGAGCGTGTTTTGAGAAAGTTGCTCTCACTGCCTCAAACCAGCAAGCCTAATTACAAGATGCGCAAATGTGTTCATCAAAAAGTTAGGAAAATTTTTGTTTCGTAATAACAACACGCAGACCTTTAAATTAAAGTGTGCGAATTAAATTTAAAAACTGCCTAATAAAAAAAAGGTGATTCAGTTCCCCCATAAAGCCACCATCAACACTGCACGATGAATGAAAGAGCAACCACCTACTTTTCAGTTCGAATTTCCATACATTGCATATAGTAGGTCAATTGCGAATGTAAATTCTTTGAAGTTGTGTTATCTGTCTACAGGGGCAATTCTAAGGGGGGGCCTGGGTGGACCATGGTCCCCTCAGATTTTTGGGTCTCCCCAGTTTGGCCCTCCCGTTTTGTGCTTAACATCACATTCAAGTTTGTTTGATTGACATATACAGCAGATAACTTTCAGCCAGCAATGACTTAAAACGATAATTGCGAAGCCTTATGTCCTTTATTCAATATTTCCCCAATGCATGATAAGGTGGGTTGTTCTTTGTGACGGCTTGTCAATGGGAGTTATTGATGACGACACACACCAGTGGTTACTCGGATTCTGCGTGAAATTCATTCAGACGGCGGTGGTGGTAGTGAAAGCTTCACTTAGAAGCTAGGAAGCTGTCACAGAAATGGGAACATTAACCTACTGTGCATTTCAGTGTGAGGTAGAACTGGATTATATTCAGGGTTGCAATGCTAAAAAAGAGATGTGGGAACGCCGTTCCCACCCCACTTCACCCCTGATTATATTACTGTCAGCATATTGCTTGTGCTTGTAGCGAAATATTTGTGAACATATTAAGAACTGGTGTTAGTTTATTTATCCAAATTTATCCTGACTGCAGTCGTGTGTTCTGTTGTCTTGTATACATGGTTTCTAAGAATAATATGTAATTGATTCGAAACTTGAGCTTACATCTGCCCACACTTATCCTGCACACTCATAGAACCTAGATCTTAGAGTAAAGCGCTCTGCCGTAGTGCAGTTTCCCTTCGCTCCATTTCATATAATTACTAGCTACTAGGAAATATAGCGTCATGGGTTAGGGCGAATTGTTGAGAGGCTGACCAGTGCGCAAAAGCGATGTTGTTAAATTTCTCACCTAAACTAACCCGTATTTGAGACATTGCCAAGCGCTGGCAATCAGTAAAGGCGGAGGTTTTTGCAGAAAGAATGAACGCAACGATTTGGTTAGAACATTATTAGTCTTGAAACGTTGAACGAAACCTTAACACAAGCAGTATGCAAGTGCTTGTCCAAATTATGGCAGTTTTTTGGAAGAAAAGATTTGACAATGGCAATGCTATTTGCGATATTGATTTTTTGATACTCAAATGTTTTTGCAAATCATATTTTATCCATACTTTTCGATTTTTTAAGTTTCACAATCTAAAACTGTCGCTGACGGTATATTGTGCAGGTCTGCTTTAAATGCACTTAAACCTGAGCGTAGCAAGATTGAAATACAGTAACAACAATTCAATTAAAAAATAAATGCGCAATTTAAGATCGGGTATGAATAAAAAGGAACACTGCAATAATTACAGCAATTCGCCAGGCAATAATCGTGTTCAGACAAAGTATCTGATGCATAAAGCTTCACAGATTTCGAAAAAACGTATTGCAAAATCACTGCTGTTACATTCAGCATGTGACCTCCTGCCGATTTTTGCTTGCTGTGAGTTTCAAAAATATAAATACAAAAAGGTTAGTTACATTTTGACTCAGTTAATTGTAAAAGAAAGCTAATAGTCAATTGTAAAAGAAAGCTAAACAAAATTTTTACAAAATCCAACTGTTTGAGAACTCCAACACTCCAAGATGAATTTCCAAAACAATCAATGAAGTAATTGGTAAAAAGTTTGTTAAAAATTCCATACTATATGTTCAAAAAACTGTCCCTTGTGCTCCTCCCTCCCACCTAGCCAATCAGTTGCCCAAGTTTTAAATATTTTTTTTTACATCAGTTGGTCCATTGCTTGCCTGTGCCATACCTCCCACTGTAACTGATGTTTGTTTTCCTCCTTGTCCACAAATCTATTCCCCCGTGTTTGTAACTGCAACTTGTTCAGAAGAAATACTGAAGCTTATCAATTTACTCGATGACAAAAAGACTACTGAACCTTAAGATATTCCTTTCGGATTAGTGAAGTTGAGTAAAAATATCATATGTACTTGCAGGCCCGTCTCCAGGATTTAGCAGCAGTAGGAGCCAAAAACCAGAAGGAGGGGCCAAAAGCCAGAAGGGGGGGGCACATTTAAAAAATAAAGGATAGGATGTATGCAGCAACCGGTGGGCCAAACGTGAAATGGGGGGAAACCGATTTCAAATGGGGGGCTGGGCACCACTGGCCCCCCCGCTGGTGACGGCCCTGTGTACTTACCTGAAAGGTATACTTAATCACTGCGTCGAAAACGGAATCTTTCCTTATAAATTGAAACTTGCCAAAGTTATTCCAGTTTTTAAATCTGTTTTAAAGTCTCCCTGCACAAACGTGAAGCCCCTATTAAATACTTTCTGATGACAGTTACTAAGGGTATCGGTTAGAAAATGTCAGTCATAAGCTCCAAGGAGCTGGAAAGAAGCCATGGGAATTTATAATCAACGTGCAGACAAAGATGGAAACTAGCTGCAGTCGGTAACAAATGAAATGCGGTCGAGTAGCATCAAACACATCTTGAACTCCTCCAACAACTGCTGTGTCGTTCTATAACAGGAACGATAATGGTAAAGTGCTCTTTCAACTAAACAAATACAACAAATCAAGGGGGTGTAGATTGTTGTGATCAAAATATGAGTTACTACAGAATCTCTACGAAGCAAGAAGGGCTGGTTGCCTCTGTTCAGTAGGATTTCTAACATAGCGATGCACAGGCCCGTAACCAGCATGGGACAACAGGGGGCGTAGTGTTTTCTGAGAGGAGCCCAAACTGTTTAAATTATGTTCAATAGGTTTGAACAATGTCCAACATATTTTTCCAGGGGGGTGAAATTTTCAGTGAAGGCGAAGAACCCTGCGCTCCCTCTTGATTACGGTCCTGGTGTTGCAACCTGCGTGGCTCCTCTGCCGACATGAAGCAGGAGGGGATTCACCATCCTATGATCTGTTGTCGTTTAGGAGAGAACTTGTGCAGGTGCCGAAGGTGTCAACAACAAAGTCATGGCTTTGTCTTCACAAGCAAAGTTTTATGACCTATGGTGTGTATCGGAAAATGGCATAGACAGCCCACAATTTTAGCGGGACAAAATGTTTGATTTTAGGCTAGCAACAGTGCTTTGCTTTGGATACCTCTTCTCAAAGCACAAAGTGACTAGATACGCTAAAAATGTTTGGGGGCGTGGCCCCATGGTCCCCCTGGTTCAGTAGCGTAGCCAGCCCAAAACCTTTCCGGGGTCAAAATGTTTGATTTTAGGCTAATAACACCTATTTTGTTTGGAATAACGCTTCTCAAACACAAAATGACCATATGTTCTAAAAATTGTGGGAGGCCATGGCCCCGTAGGCCCCCTTGGTTACGCCTATGGTGTCGAAATCGCCTTTGAGCAAGAGGAACTTGTTTAAAGTTCAATTTCACACTTGACTATGAAACATACGCTAGCAATCAGTCTATAGTTGCAACATATAGACATGTAGACGTTCGTGCCTACTGCACCCTATTAGGGTGCATGTGTGTCTTCGACCATATTAAGATAAATAAACAAAGAAAATTGGAATTATTGGTATTTATGCTCTTTTCGCTGTAAAACAACACCAAAAAATTGAAAATGCCACAAAATCAAAATTTGGGGCTTTAATGGACTTAACGTTCTCCGCCTGTCTTTCATTTTATTCTGTAACATTTTTGCTGATGACACAGTATTACTTATTTTTGATAACGATCCTACCAATTTGGAGAAACTAACGAATATCGATTTAAATAGAGTATTTAGTTGGTTGCAAAAGAATAAACTTACATTAAATCTATATAAAACAAAAACAATTATTCAACAATCATAGCCCAGCTATACTGTAACTCTAAACACAAATTGCAACAATGTTCCATTACAGCAAGTTAACTGTACTGATTCCAATCAAACGCGGGGTGTAGTGCTGACAAAAAAGGTGTGGGACGCACCCAAAAAATAGCCATTTCAAAACAGCTTCAAATTCATTTTAAAGCAAAACGTGAAAAAGTTGTTGGAACTCCCTTCCCATGCGTTCTCACTCCATTACACCCCTGAATCTAACATGCAAAGAACAGATTTCTTCAGTTGAAAAGAAAGTAGCTCAAGGATGCCACGCCCTCTTCAAGCTTAGGCCAATTTTTGATATCAAGATATTACGAAGAGTCTACTTTCCTCATCTCCACTGTGCAATCTTCACCTGAGATAAAATCCTTCGACGTATTTAACTCATCTGAAGGTACTTCATAACCGTTCGATACCCTGTATTTGTAAAATCTCTAAAACTGCTCGCAACCCCATGCTAGAGGTATATCACTCATGCAAAATACTTCAAATTAATGAAATATATGAATACGGACTAGGAAAAATTTTTTCAAAGCAATTCACAATTGCTTTCCAGGTTTCATCTCCTGCTGTTATTCTCATATCAAAGAAAGGCGTAATTGTCCTTCCAGAATAGCTACTAATAACAATCTCAGAACAGCTTCATCAAAAAATCTCTAACACGAAGGTCTACGCCAGGGTTTCTCAACCTGTGGGCCACGGTACAATATTTGATGGGCCACGGCCTGGTGTTATTGAAATTGAGTGCGTTTTACAAGTTGAATCAGTTAGTTTTCAACCGTTTTTGTGCGACCTATTAAAGCAACGCATTATACACGACCGCCATCTAATACTCAAATAAAGCAGATGTGATACATCTGTGTACATAAAATATCTACTTGCGGCCCCTCAAAGTAATTCACGGGTTCTCTGGGTGTTTCGACCCCAGGTTGAAAACCTCTGCTATATATCGAAAGCCTGTGGTAGCTCTTAAGCTATAAACGTCATAATACGCTCACTTTCGTCATTATGTGTTAGAAATTATTGCACTATGGAAATTTCCACGTAGCCTATAACACGTTGCAGAGGTGGCCGGAGTCACATTGTTAGACTCCGACACCTCTCCTATTCTAAAAATTTTTATTTCATATTCGGGCCTGATATTTTTGCACGTTTGAAAATACGACTCCTGTTCAAACTCTGGTAGCCATCAATTCAACCGAGATTCAGCAATGTTTGCACTTTAAGCAATGACATTTATAAACACCACGCAGACTCCAACTACTTCCGAAATAAAGTGACTACAGATCCTGGTTCGGTTTTTCACAAAATTTCGACTCCGGATCCGGAAAAAAACGTAGATTCCTGCCGGAGTCGATTTCATCGCTCCGGATCTGTGACAACCTCCGCCACGTTGTGCACAAAATGCAGGTGCTGAAGGTATTTTAAGGCAATCCTGCGGCATTTGCGGCCATGAAAACGAAATCAAGAAGCAGACTTAATGTGGAAGATAACTTGATCCGTGCATTGTGTATATATCGAGCCTCGAATGTGTATGCTTTTTAACAACAAACAAGTTCAGCCTACCAATTGATCGTAGAGCACGTTGTGTCATGTTGGTTTTAGGTGTTTTATTTCTACTCTCTCTGTGCATGTGCAACAATTATCGCATTAAAGAAGTTGTGCACTCGGTGGGCCACGGACCCTTTTTTATTTATTAATTGGGCCACATGCTGGAAAAGGTTGAAAACCCCAGATTCTGGAACAATAGTCCGAAAAACTTAAGAATTAAGTCATTCCTAGTCTTTTGTCCAACATACAAAAAATGCTTGCTGTATCACGTTATGCTGTAACATCCCTTTACGATGCCTTATCTTCCGGGAGATACTTTTGATTTTTGCTTCTGTACTCCAATTCTGTTTTGTGTTAACGATTTAAGCCAGGAGACATAGTTTTTTCCTTGAATTACCATGGCCTATGCGTACCTTTTGAGATACTGCCGTTAACATGTACTTGTTTCATTTTTAAAATAATTCATTATGGGGTGATAATGCTGTTATTCCACTATTTTGTCTACGTTTGGTGTTAGTTGCATCGGCACTGATGCGATAATACTTATGTAACTGAATTAATGTACAGTACTAATGGTGGTCAGGAATGATATGATGACGCTCTGCTATACTACGACGTAACGTTAACTTAAACGTTGCATCAATTCAGTGCTTGTCACTGGTGCCACGTCTAGCAAATTTTCACTGCAATCTTGTGAGTTTTTTCAAAGTACGTGTTTGAAGAAAATCAGTTGTATTTTTCGAACTTTTCAGCCCATTTCATTTCGTGAACAATTGATTGCGTGAATCGTTGTATGGAGATGTGCACCAACAGAAAGAACAAGTGTTTCTATTTTGTGTTTCTCATCGTTTCTCATTGTTTTCGCCTTGGCCAGGGTTGGAATCTAATTCTTACCATGCGATTAGCATGTCCTACTCTGGATGTAGAGTTGTAACAAGTGTTACGGGTTAGCAATCAATTGTTTTAAGAAAGTGCCTATAATGCTGTGGTCTACACCCCAACACTCTTATAAAACGTAACCATTTTCTTCCTTTATTCTTTGTCAATAATAGATCTAATACAAGAATAATTAAAACTGTGGCGCTTAAGTAAACATCAGATATCACAGTTGCTTTATATGTTATATTCATAAAATCGTATATTCTTTCAACTTGTTCCTATCAGGTATGAGAACGATTTCACCTCAACTGACATAAAACTATTTCTTAAACTCTATTTAACTGCATTTCTGAAGTTTTTCCGGCACCTATTCAATTGACTTAATGTAGAGTGTCCTGTTATTTGGTTGCTCGTATCGATGAAGAAAAAATTGTTTTCAAAACTATTTTTAATAACTATTGCATTCTTTCTTTAGATCAACGTCAGCTTCACCCCAAAGTCCAAAAGGGTACTCCTGCGCAATGCACTGGTGTCAAACCGCCTTTCTTCTTTTTCTATGTGCGGTACGAATGGTTGGTTTCTTTGTTGTTAACTGTGTGCAACAGATGAATAATATACTGAGTTAAAACTTACTGGTTTGCAAGCCTTGCTTAATGAATTTCAAGCTTCTTATATCAAGGCTGTTTCTTCAACAAAAACAACAGACCATGTCATGAATAGCACCTGGTGTGGTGCTGACGTCATAAGTCAAAGTCATTTGAAAAACTCTCAAATTTTCTTTTGTAATTTGGTGCAGAGCGTAAATGAAAAGGATTTCCAAAATCGGTGTTGATGGAGTAAGCAGGGCTCACCAATCTGGTTTATAGGAAACCGCAAAAAAACAAAACCTTGTCGAAATATGTCGTTTTTACCACAATGAAATATTTTCTAAAGAAAGCATACGTAGTTCTTATCCAGATATAAAACCCATTGCCAACGTTTACTTTACTGTGAAAAGCGCACGCCACAACCAGCGGTCTTCTTCTTTCGTTTGAGCGAGTTCTTTTATCCACTGCTAGCCCGCCTATATATCAGGGCAGGTGTTGAGCAGCCATTGGGTTGTCTCATCGTCCAGACCCGTCAGGCCTTGCAGTCTATGGGGGGGTCGATGGATTGGACAGTGGTAGACG
>JGI24021J15306_10013737_pt1 | contig 10071 bp, 8 predicted proteins | sample Ectturendosymbi1_FD_15306 | JGI IMG/M metagenome (IMG submission 15306) | reverse complement strand
GAATTTTAGATGAAAAAGTGAAAGCTAGACAGCATTTTGCTGATGAATCCATCACAATTATATTCGTTTTGTTTAGTGCGGGAAGCTGCAGTCATTCTGTTTCTCATGGTTTTTGAAAAAAAAATCCCACTGATTTTACGATGAGCATATATTGATGAAAAGGAATCTTGTTGAGCATGTTGATGTTGTTTCACAAATTTTGTCAGTTTTCTTGTTCATTTTGTACGTGCGTATAATAAATTTCTCAAATCGTTAGAGAAGATAGTCAACAAGCAGCGATGAACCTTGGATTCCTTTACAAAGCAAGTCCTTTACAGAGAGTTCTACATCCATCGAGGAAAAAGCAATGCAATATTGTAGATTAACTTTTCCAGAAACGTCAAACTGTTTACTGTCAGCACTCAGCTTCATAATCGCGTGACACAAACATAAAAATGTTACTTACGCCACTCTGCACTTTCTTGACGTCAGTGTGAGCTTCATACTCAGGAGTGATGTGGACTGGATAATACACGAATTGCTTTTCATGATCCCAGTCTTCTTTGTATGCTTTCTGTTCCAAAAATTGTTACAAATTCTTAGCTTTTCAAACATCTATACAATACGGAGACAAGCTTCCGAACAAATAACGGCTTTTAATCATTCTTCAACTTGCACTTTGCATAACTTTCAGCATTAATCAACGTTTACAGTAAATTACAGCAGTAAATAAAATCTGAATTGCTGCAGTCTTGCATCTCAGTCTGTTCGAGATGCACAAATTTGTGACTGCGTTATTTGTAGTTGTGCGATTGCCATGCATTTTGCCAGAAAAACAGATCGCAGAGGACTGAAACCTGTTCTATTTGTTACATCACAAATATATTATTTTTTTGAGTTACCTCCACCATCCTTTTCAGCCCAAATCGAGTTTATGTACCGTACATGCTATGTGAGCTTCATAGATTGTACCGCGAAGACACCCTCGATGCCTTACAATTCAAAGCGTTCTGGACAAATTTTGACCCAGAAAATGTAATCAACTCGGGTATTTTACGGAGATCGGTATGAACAGAAAAGTTTTTTTAAGTAATCTATTTGATAAAATATCTTGAACCAATTTTTTTCAATTCAGATATAAATTCACCAAAATAATAGGAAAAAATGCAGCACCAACATGTACCCCTCGTACAAAGTTACTGATGCATATAATTTTGACATAAGCCGACTTTGCATTAATTCATTAAAGTTGTGCAAAATAAACCACACTTTTTGCAAAAACGTACTTGAGAAGATAGCTGAGCAGCTGATTCAGCCCTCTGAATCACTGGATGATCCTTAACATCCATGGTTTGGTATCCCCTATAGTTGGCAACGGTTTGCTGTTTCTGCTTTTGGTATTCAATCTGTGGATAACAAAAATACTGTTTCTAATAAACCGGAAAATTACTTTTTTGACTGAGGCAATGTTTGTTGAAGAGCTTTTGAACACTACGTTCACGTGGTCGCCCAAAGAGAATTGTTTCAGCGTAAAACTACAACATAAGGTTTTAAAATTGTGAACCAAAAAAAAGAAAACATTCTTTTTCTTTATTTCATTCTCATCGCTCAAGTTTTCCTGCCTCGCATATCTTACAACCCTTTCCTAAACAAATATATTTGGGTGTTTTTCAAGTATGTTCAGGCAACACTTACAAAGGTCAAGACATGCCTGGTAGTACTTATGGAAATAGATAGAATTCATGGCCGTTGAAAGAAACTTTGTTTTAATTTTGGAAAAACATTTGGTCGAACAGAAATATGGATGGAAACCTAGTACGTGGTTGTATCTCAGCTAAACTTTGCTTCAAAGTGAGATAAAAGATTTTAAAGAGTTGCAAAGTAGTCGAAAATTCTGGTTAAGGAGTAACCTGCCATTAGATCTAACCTGGGCGGAGCAGCCCTTTGTTTGGTTTCAACAACTGCCAACCAAAGGTCTACTTACAAACAAAAACCTCTACTTTCCTGGTTGAACAAGTCATAAAAAAACGTCTCACGTCACTAGCGATGAGCGCAGCTTGCTTGGCTCTGACAAACTCGGGTGCGTCAGCGGGAAAAGTGTTTTGATGACGTGATTTCTCTGAATCTTTCACATATTCCGGCTGCAAAAGTAAGTAAGACAATACGTCAAAGTTCTCCAGGAACGAAAAATATATCTCACATCCAGGGAAACAAATTACTATTTTTTACCTTGCTTGCAAGCCTAGTCATTTTACGGTGAAGGTCATGTTCAGGATAAGCAGACGACGGGTCATGAGGGGCTTTCCCGACCATTTGCTGGGTATATTCCAACTTGTAATCATTTTGTGACGCTTGCTTTTGCTTTTCCAATGCGTGAGAGATTTCTTGCAGATCTTAGGGAAACGGTAGTTTTTGTTGGCAAATCAGAGAAAAACGCGAGAAAAACTTTTAATAGGTGTTACTAACCAGGACCAATGTTCACGTTTTTCTGATCTTGCTTAGACTTTTCCGTGTACGCTTTCTTGCTAAGTACAGGTTGAAGTTCCTTAGATCGTATCATATCTGGCGTTTCAGGGACTTGGATCATGTTGCCCTGATTCTTCAGGTACTCTTCCTTGTATTTAACCTGCAAATATATCCCGCATGCGATGGACCATTAACTGACAGATTGATTCTGGAAAACGTCAAGTTCTCGCGGAAGATTCTTGGCAATGTTCAAGGTGCAGGAATTGTTTTTCACGAAAAACTGTATGAACATGTTAAATATGCTTAACTATCACGTTTCAATGGGAATCTGATACAAACTTGAAAAAAATTGATGACATGTTTTGAGTAGTATCAGTAAGCATCGTAGCTACACTACCAGGACTGGCACCTTTGCTGCAGCCGTCGATAACCGATATTGCTTCCAACAAACTCAAGTCAGCAAAAGCTGAATATAATTACAACATGACTCAAATGTTCCTTGAAGACACTTCCACCGTACATCAACTACTAGATTTCACTATGAAAACATTAAGATATAAAAAAATAATTCATACTAATTCAATCGCAACATCAAGTTTCACTGGTTTGAACACCGAGTCTCAGTTACACATCTTAAATAACAAAAATAACTGACCTCTGATGCCACGTTACCAACTGCTTTGATTTCGTCATATCTGGGAGTATTAGTGACGTCATAGTTGTTCTTAGTTTTAGATTTTTCAAATTCTTGTTTGTATTGTGCCTAAAAAAGTGTTAACTTGTTTAAGTGCTCTGCGTTTCGAATCCCGAAATGAGGTTCGGAAAAAAACATTAAAAAATGTACAAAACACTTACATCACTCTGCACTTTCTTGACATCAGCATGAGCTTCATATTCAGGAGTGATGTGGACTGGATAATAGACAAATTGCTTGTCATGATCCCAGTCTTCTCTGTAGTTTTTCTGTGTAATGTAAACATTCGCACAAAATTGAAGCCTATCTCGCAATGCTTTCGGAAAACTAAGCATCAGAAAGAAAACCCAGCTTGTGAGATGTTGAAGAACAATAGTAGTTCCCATCTAAGGGTTTGAAGTTGTTTTCCTTCATTTCTTTGATCAATAAAACGTCAGCACAACAGGTTTACACACAGTGGTTATGAACTGAGCACCACCAACAATTTGACGGAATAACTTTTATTATTTAAATTCTTTCCATGATGAAGCCACAAACACTGATAGCCACTAATGCTATTGCTACGGTAAGTCTTTGCTTTGGTTGTGCAAAATACTTAACACAGATGTTTCGTGCTGGAGTTGTACGCTTGTAATTGCAGAGCTTACAGCTCAGGTTGTACAGAGAAATAATAATCATAGCCCAAAAAACAACCGCGCATGACAAAACAACCCAATTTTATGGAGCACAACGAAACAATTCAAAAAATTCTGATCAAACAGCTTGTCTTTCCAACAACAGAAAGAACATGGTATTTCTTAAAACAAATATTTAGAGTCGGCTTGAAGCAAAGTCATCATTGATTTTAAGAAGAGTTTTTGCAGTCACTGGACTTCATCCATTGGACAGATGCGATAAACGAAACTTGCGCAAGTTTTCCGTGTCTCTTCGCATAAATACATTGAACCAACCGAAATTATGCAGAAAACAACAATTTCAACTTCCCGTAAGTTTTAAATTACAAGCATCAAACATTTAACATATCACCAGTACTAGCATATCATCAATACTAACATATGTAACTTATCATCAATAAGAACACATCAGCGATCGCCTGGCCTTAGCGCAAAATATGTTAATTTTGGTTATTTTTTAATTGAACAAACATATTTCGCAGATCGACGTTTCTACAAACACATGACTCACCTGTGACTGAAGCTCCGCCGCTTTGAGCGCATTTTGTACAACAGGATGGTGTTTGGGGTCTAAATTTTGATAACCTTGGCACTCAGCGATTGTTTTGGCTTTTTGCTGCTTGTATTTTATCTTTAAAATTAACATAGCTTATGTTACAATTCAACAATGAAAATCTGGTAAAGTAGATGGCTATTACATATTTAACGAACACAGGTTTTTGTATGACCACTTTTGTGAAAGAAATCCACAGTCCCAGCAAGCATTATGCGTTGCCGTATGAGCGGTTCTTATGTCTCGTAAAAACTTTGCAGCAAACGACGCCAACCTGATCAACCTTTTCACTTTCAATCGCCAGATACAACGTAAATCTTTCTCAACAAAAGCGCTATGTTGCTGCACTTCGCTGGTATTTCAGCTGAACCCAAAGTGTTTAACTCACGTCACTGCGGTCCGCCATTGTTTTGGCCAAGAGGAACTCGGGAGCATCGGCGGGAATGTTGCAAACTTGGTTTGCTTTATCAGCTGCTTTTCTGTATTCCCACTGCCAAAAATGATCGTTTTTATTAACAAATTACTTTAAAACTCAAACTGTTGAAAGAAGTAATTATGGATAAGTAATTAAAAACAATTGTGGAATCACCAATTTTGTTTACATTCCATTCTGTGTGACAACATTATGAGAGGTAAATTCATTGTTTCTTCAATTCAACTGATGATGCTGTTGCCGTATGGCCGGCGTGAATGCTAGGGAGAATTGCCGGAGATAAGATAAGCAGTTGATGAAATTAGTGATTTTAGGGTTATTTGAAATCGGCACATTATGGATATCAGCAATGTTGTTATCAGCAAACACACTCATGGGTGCGGTCGTCACACACTCATGGGTGCGGTCGTCATTTTCGATTGAAAGCACGAACTGTTGGTATTTTTGGCGCTGGCAAAATAATTTCGCATGGAAATGTAATATGAAACTTCCTGGAAATGTACGAGAGCATGAGTTTTGATAAAAACTAATGTTTATACTATAAACACCTTTAAACTTTAAAGGAAACTGTTTGAAAAAGTTTCCAGCTTGCTCTCCCTTCTTTGGAAGCGCCTAAGCGTTCAGCTATTGAAGATAATTGTAACTTTAAGTTTATTAGACACATAGCTTTACTGTTTAGTTGAAGGACTCAAAACAGTGTAAAAAGGTTGCAAACGTACTGGGACTAATCATAATTTATGTCAAGATGCTTCAAGGATTACGAAGGTCATTAGTTTGGAGTTGTAGCTGAGAACAGCGTGGGGCTCGTCCACTGGTAATAAATGGAGCAGCTGTGAGTATCTGCAAAACTGTTCAAGAATGCTTAAAAACAATGATTCTATTTGAATTAGAACTGACGGTGCCTGCTCAGTTGGCGAAATTAATGTTTCATTAACATCAGTGTCTGGTTGTTGGCTGTGAAAGGACGTTTTTCGATAGATTCGTACTTAAAACGTACAATGAAAAACCATAAAGATGTATTCAAAATTTTGAAACAAAAAACTTTACTCAACATCTCATTACAAAGTATACTTCATGTAAGCTTCTGCAAACAAGGTTAAGAGCAATGGTGAACTACAGAAAATCTCGATTTTTACCTTGTTAACTAGTCCAGCAGCCTTTCGTGCTTGTTGCAAGTCTGGGTAATAAGCAATGCCAGCCGGTCCTGACTTTCCGATGCACTCTTTCTTAAATTGGGCTTTGTACCATCTGTCAGACGTCATTTTTGCTGTCTGAATAAAACAATTCATAGCCTGTGTTACTTCGAAGAAAGCACTGTATGGAAAAAGAAACCGAAAATTTGCTTCTTCATACATCCAGGCTTTGCATGCTTGCTGCTCTTAGTTTTTTGCGTACACATTGCTGTTACTGACGTTCAGCCCAATGAACAAAAGTTTATCAGCCCAGTGAACAAAAGTTTATCAGCCCAATGAACAAAACAAAATTGTTTTATTTACCTCAACTGCTTTAGCGATAACGGGAATGGGCACCACAAGGTGATAGTGCTCCCAGAGCTTTCGAGCATAGGCTGTATACGCTTTCTGGAACGAAAAGATGAGGTACAGATCCATGCTGCTTAAGGAAAGTAAGCTTACGCGAAAATCACTGCAGTCTTACCCAGTTCAACATGTGCTGCAAGTCTTTTGCATGATGCATCTGAGCGGTGAAAGGAAGTGGAGTATACTTGGACTTGTTTTTCTCATACTCAGCACGGTATTGTTTCTACATTAAAATCAATTCTGTAAGTTCTTGATTGTTTTCATATATTGTCACAGCGTTACCAGTAGGCATGGCCAAGACCATNAAAGCAAATTTTGTCCGCATTTTTAATCATACTACGCAGAATTCTANAAACAAAAATGTACTTTTGACACAGTGACTTTTTCCGTTTTGCATCAAAATCAGTTCGTATTNGTTGTTTGTCTCGCTCCGTTTCATCTCAACTATCGAGACTCCAAAGAGAATTTTGCTGATAACTTNTCATTGGCAAGTTATCACANGTAAGGCACAACATAAAGATTTTATTGCAACATGATTAGCTTTGTTTCAAAATATCAATCACTGAATGTTTAAGGTTTACGATGAAACGAGGTGGAAAGCTGAAAGAACGCTAATAATAATGGATGGTCAGTAAAAAGTTTTTCATAACATATAAATGTACTGTATACTTACGTCGTTCGCATATTTCCAGCTTTCTTGTATGGTTTTGTACAAATCTGTCGTGGTAGGGTCGAAGTGAACATTTGCTAATGATTTCTTCAAACCTTTTTTGTATGTTTTCTAAAAGCAAATGAAAGCGAAACTTGTTTGTATATTATCAGCTTTGTTTATTACGTAAAGAAGTAAAACAGTTCCGTCAACGTCCTGCTTAAACACAAAAAACAGATAAACTTCCACCTGATCAGCATGGACTTAATCAACTGAAACAACTTCGTAAACTTTATCATAAGTTAACATTTTAGTCATTAATGCATAACAACCAGGACAGACATGAGGAAAAACACAAGAAATGCAAATTATTACAAAATAAAAAAATTCCTACGTAAGCAAGCTCTAGAAAACTTAACGCAAACAGAAACAGCTCAACTAGTTACGAAGATGTTGTACCGTCAAAGCCCAGCCCAAATAATTACGGAAATTTACAGCTCTTAGGTGAAAGCTGGAACATCTTTCAGGGAATCTTTTCAAAAATCGCTGTGCAGTACATCTTCGTTTTATGAGTATATAGCAAAACATCGCCAAANATTTATCAGGTACACATCAAAATCATGTTGCTATGCATCAGATGAAGGTAGCTTATTTTTAGGTTTTATTTTATNTCAGTCCTTTTGGATTTGTGAATGTGTAAATATAGTAAAAAAATGTTTCTCTGAAGTTCAAATGTTTTTACTCTGAGATTTATTTAATCCATTCAAATGAAATTTAATGATTTGACGAGAGCACCGACTCTGAGCATGTTTTTTAGAAAATTCCTTTGAGAATTCAGTTTTCTGACAAATGCTGAGCAAGAGCAGGTTTTCTGCAAATCACTGCGTGTTTCGCACAAATCGAAATTAGTTCATGTTTTCTACAAAACGTGCACATTCATGTGAATGCATATCTCCTTCACCCTATCTCAATCTTATGAAGCACACAAACAGGATTGGATGGGAATTTATACACAACATTCTTTGGAAAAGACTGGTTTTCCAATATACAAAAACCTTCTAACTTTAAAAATCATAAAATAACNAAACCGCGTCAATTGATAGCGCAATACATAGCTTCTCCTTTTGTGATGATTGCCGCGTGACTGCGCTTGCAGTAAATNCAAGGCTTCTACACAATGTGCCCACAGCAACGCCTTCCTGTGGTACCCCTTGATATCGCAAAGTTTGTTCTGTAAATGGAGCGAAAGGTTTGTCCAACGACATATTTGGGATAACTACCACCATGAAATGCACAAAATTAAACAAACTTGTCGCGCATCAGTCGTCACGTGTGTTACCAAGGACCATGTTTAGAGATTTAGGCTGTTGGGCCTTGTTCGAAAACCTGGCGACAGTCTCTCTCATCAGCTAACCACAAACGGAAGTCCCACGTTGCGCCTGCTGCGCATTTGGGGGTCAATGAGGACAGCGCAGAGTGCCGCTACTCTGGGAGACTTGACGGCCACGCGTAAACGGAAATCTTGACATAAGCTAGTAATTTTAAACTGGAACATCACTTCACTCACAGAAAAAGAACACGAACTGGTCGAGAAAGCCAAACGACGTTCCCTGGACGTTGCTGGTATCTCTTCGACTAAGCGCGGTGGTTCTAACACTGTTGAGATGGACGGTGGGTGGAGACTCTTCTACTCAGGCACTGAGCCAGCAAAGTTTGCCCAGGCCGGAGTGGGAACTGGGCATACTTGTAAGCCCTAAACTGACAAGCAATGTTGATGAATGGATCCCACTACGAGAAAGGGTGTGCGTGTTGAGGTTAAAGTTGTTAGACCGCTCGCTGTGTTTGATGCAAGTATACGGTTCAAGCCCAAATGCGCTGTAGCCGGAATTCATGGAACAAATTAGTGATGCCCTGCGAAGGGTTAAAACTAACGAATCCACGATCCTTCTGGGAGAATTTAATGTACACGTTGGGAGCCAATTGGTGTATGGATGGGTGTGATTGGCCAACATGGTGATGTGGACAAAATAATAACGGAAAGCTTCTGCTGCTACTGTGCTGTAACAACACACTATGCACCATGAGCACTTTTTTCCAAGACAGAGTCTCGTATGCACAAGTACACCTGGTCCAGAGATTCTTTGGTCAACTGTCACTCATTGATTTCTGCGTAGTTCCAGCTGACTTGTTCCAATCAGAGTTGGAAGTTCGTAGCAAATGGGATACAGAACTGTCGACTCATGAGCACCTGGTGGTCTGTAAACGTTGGTTTAGAAAAACCAGCAGGGCCTACATAAACGTGCAGAACTAGGAGAAGCTTTGATGATCCAACTTATCAAAGGTGCCTTAGAATTTTTGATTTGATAATAAGTGTGTGTTACGTGATTAAAATATCTGAAACAACAAAAACACTGACTGTTGCGACGCTGGCAGAAAAGCTGGAAAAAATGATGAATGATGTCCAAAAATCTCAGCAGAAGACTGATACTACCTTATCTGTAATTATGAATGAGATACTTGAAATAAATATAAATCACGAATTCTTAAGCTGTATATTTGAAGAGATGAAGAATGAACTTCAAGCTGTAAAAAGACAAATAGAGATTTACAAAACCAAAATTACAATCTACAAGAGATCACTACAGCATTGCAAAAGAGAAATGAAGAGACCGCAGTTAAATTGAATAATCTGGAACAGTATAGCAGAAGATGTTGATTGGAATTTCAGGGAATTCCACAAAAACCCAATGAGAACACAGACGTCAACATTGTTGAAATTGTAAAACAACTTGGAGTTAATATTTCTAGAAGTGATATTAGCATTTCCCACAGGCTGTCACCTCCAAGTAAAACATACCTCAACCCAATCATTGTTGCTAAGCTTGTGAAACAGAAATTAAGAGATGACATTTATGGCAAAAGATTGAAACGTAAGACTGAAGTGTTGAAGATAAATGATATCTATCGACTTGCATTGGCAGACTTTATCCACAAACTACATCACAGTGCGTTGCCCAAAATCTATGACAATTTTTTACAAAAGATTTCTAGTGTTCATTCTTATAAAACCAGATTCGTTGACAAC
>JGI24021J15306_10013734_pt1 | contig 10072 bp, 9 predicted proteins | sample Ectturendosymbi1_FD_15306 | JGI IMG/M metagenome (IMG submission 15306) | reverse complement strand
AATACAATACAATACAATAATACCGGATTTAAAACGTAGACCACTATTCAACTGTGCCGCCTATGTTGGAGATTCGTTACTTGATAACAGATATGCACAATACCTGATCATCGCAAAGTCATGAAAGTAGAGCCCAGTTGGCTGATTTCTCGAAAGCTTGCAGCAAACGTAGAGCTTTTAAATGTCTTATCCAGTTAAGCAATTTTGAAAGTTAGAAGCTTTAGAGACGCAGCAGTCGATGAAAAAACGTCAAAGCGCTCAGGTGTTTATGACATCAGCTACTCATTCACTACTCCATGGCACTTCCACTCATAATGCAAACAACCCTCACAGCCTCTTGCAACGAGACTTTGGAGACAACTCAACCACTTCGAGACTTTTGTCTTGGCATGTGGAATTCAACAAATATTTTACGTTTAACACAAATATCATTGCCATTGTTTTAATTGTGTCTGCGATCAAAACATACCTTCACTCGTGTTTCCATCAGCATTCTCATCTCCACCAGGATTCCCATCTCCATCAGCATTCCCAACTACATCAGCATTCCCATGCTCACCAGCATTCTCATCTCCATCAGCATTCCCATTTCCATCAGCAGGATTCCCATCTGCATCAGCATTCTCATCTCCATCAGCATTCCCATTTCCATCAGCAGGATTCCCATCTGCATCAGCATTCCCATTTCCATCAGCTGTGAAAGTACAACAAAGTTAGAAACTGTAACAATGGAAACTCGGTCGGAAGCACTCGAACGATATGCACATCTGGAACTTCGTATGCACAAAATGAACTATTTTACACTTGCGCATATACTATAAGGAAATCCTCTAACTTGTTTCATCTGCATCAGTTTCTTCATCCACATCAGCACGGCCATCACCAGCATGTCCACCTGTGAATTGTAAACAATCTTTATTCGATTCTTGATCTTATCTCCAAGACCCAAATATATACATTGTTATTTGATTCTGTAGTCCAAGCAGCTACACTTCTACATGGTTAACCACTATTGTCTAACTATAGTATATTTTCACTCATAATCGAAAGTTGTTGATACAATCCTCAAGGCAAACAAAAAATCGGAAAAGGTGAGATATTTGAGCAAACTGAAGCTTGATAACCAGGATTGTGGAGTCGGAGGTAAAGTATCCGACTCCAACTCCTACCCCAGCTTCCAAAATTTTCCGACTCAGACACCGACCTTTCCTAAATTTGCGACTGCGACTCCGACTCCTCAACATAAAGTGAATGAAGTTTGGCTGACAACAATTTTGTAGCAGCTAACAATGAATGGAAATCGTGGTTCACAGCAAGAATTCTCTGCTTCAATACAATTTTCAATAGAAATTGCATCATTTCAACAGGCACGAGTTAGGATTCCTAACGTAGGAGTGCGATGTTAAAAATGATTCAGTTGGACTTCCGGAGTCGGATGAAAAAAACGAATCCAACTCCTACTCCTAGTTTTCTTAGGAATCCGACTCCGACTCCATCCAAAAACCTCCGACTCCATCCATGCGACTCCGCAACCCTGTTAATAACGTTGCAAATTTTTATGAAAAAATAACGCAAAACCTAATGATTTTAATGAAGCTGCATCGGAGGTTTTCAAAAACAACTATTCCTGGAATGAAACGCGAAAGCCTAAGCGCATATAGTGCGCAGGAGGCATACCACTGTGTCTCAGTCAAACACTCAAACTATTCATAGTGTGGAGCGACCGTTAATATGTAGTGTGAAGAGCTTTCCTGCATTGACAGAGCGACATCAAGCGTTTGTAATTACTAGCGAGGCAGAAATTTATCAGACCGCACGGTGGCGCACGTGATCCTATTAATGAAGCAGAGATGTTGACCCCGCAGGAGACTCGTATTGCAACAACGTTTATTAAATTCCAGCAAAACTGCTGCTGGCGCCGGTGGGGGTGGATCGGGCGACCAACCAGTGAACGAAAATTTTTTATCATTAACGCAACAGTAAGCTATTTATCCTACATAGGCTTTGGTTTGATTCTTTAATTCAACTCATAGCTTAAGCACGCTGAAAGTTCTTTGGACACAAAACGTTGTACTTCAGCATCAATACTTTTATCAGTGTCTACACTAAGTGACAGGTTTGCGCGGTTTTCTTAAGCAAGTCTAAATTTTGAAGTTTGTGTTACACCCATAGAAACGTAAGTGTTCTCCCACATCAACTAACTATTTCGTCAGGACATTTGATGCCTTCATTAGAAACATATCATAAACCTTTGCCCATCTTCAACTAACTTTTTATCCGCTCATTTCAATTGTCTGATACTCTTTACAAGTCTTGATTTTCATCCCATCATGTAAAGCTTCTGTATGAAGGTGACCGAAAGTAATAGCTAATGATACCTTGTGTCAGTGTTTCATCCTTTTCAATATCGACTACGCGTACCTGTAGTAACTAACACCTATCCTGTGATGTGTTGTGTATAAGCATTTCTGTACCTTTGCGTTCTTTTAGCAAACGTTATTGGACTCTGTGTCCGAGACAAACGACAAAATTAAACTATGAAAAGTAAATGAATAAAAATAAAAAGTTTTCCTCTAACAAAATATTTCGAAATTGCAAAAAGCTGCATTAACAGGGCTGCACACAGCAATGGCAAGAAAATAGCAAATCCTCCCTTTGAGATTGATTACCGGTTGTTAACACACATAATAAAAGTCTTAAGATGACGAAATGACCAAAAGCATTTAAATTTTCATCGGAACCTAAAGTAGGAAAACACAGTGGAAAACAAAAGGTTCTGCAACTTCGGGCACCTTCATCGTTCAGCGGTGTTTCTCCGAACAAGACATGGAGTTCCTGCTCTGCAATCTCTTTGTTTCGAGAAGAATGGATTGCATTTTCCAAGAGTGACTTGGCGAACATAGCTCTGAAGCATAATTCCCGTCACGAAGTTTTGCAAAATGCATAAAATAATGAAAGAAAACCTCAAGGAGGCAAAACGGTCAGTTCTCAACAACAATTTTGATAAAAATATTTTTACGGCGACATGATGAAACCACTCACAACAAACCTGATTGAATCCGGCTGCATCCTCTTGGCTTGATCAGGGTCATCAGGTCCAACCATGTCCCTTAACTTCGTCACAGCATCTTCAGCTGATAACACCAAGGTCAAAGTTCGTCCGCTGGTCATGTGATCAATGAGAGTATCGTAATAGTCAGAACCTTGCTGTAATGATCAAAAGTTTTAAGGATATTTGAAATTGAAAATCTTGTATTTCTGTTCAATGGTTTTGGAATTCCGAGTTTGATCAAAATCTTATAGTTCATCAGACCGGGCAAGGCAAAAACTTATACCTCAAAAAAAACACTGTTTTCATAAAATCGCGCTGGGAAATCATCTAACACCTGGCATCTATGGAAAAAGCAATACGTCCGTAGCAGTTATTTTAAAATTTTCAACGAACTTAATTTCTTTCAACTTATCAACACACCAACTATGACATCCCGCCTCAGTTTACATATCAGTGCTGCAACTGAATAAACCAGAAGTGTCCAAGGATGCATGGTGGAAATGACAGCAATGGTGATTCAAGTATGAAACGGTATTGCTTTTATTAAATTGTTTCCATAAATCTATCAACATTGACACGAAAGTTCTACACTTAACGTTAACCTTTGATTTGTAAATTTCCTCTGCGATTTCTCTCGTCAAGTTTTGATCCTTTTGGCATGAAATCATAAATCCAGCTTCTTGCAACTTGGAAATGATCTTGTCTGCGCAAAAAAGTAACGAAAATTTTAAGAATGAGTAGTTCTAAAACCATAAAAAATTTAAAAATATCTTCAAACCAAAGTAATTTTCTAAAGACTGATGAAGGTTATGCATTTTGTTTGAAAATAAAACAGAAGGAGAAGTTTGTATCAGGAACAGGAATATTCCGGCAGGATTGAAAACAAGAAGTTCTGCAAAAACACGTTATTTCAGCGGGGATCTACAGTTGGAGCGCAAACATTTCCATGATTGGCGAGAACGCGAAAAATTGGATATTAATTAAAGCTGATGCAGAGGTCGCCTGTGCCTCAGCACCTCTGTGGTGTTCCGATGGTAAAGCTGGCCATGTCATGGCGGAACAGACTCCCAAAGTTTTATTTCCACCGTGTGCCATGCAGGAAGTCCAAAAAAACAATTTGCAAGGTCTGGGCAAGTCCGGCCCAGAGTTGAACTCCAAACCTACCAACAACGAAGCGGACGCATCGCTGGGCCACGGGCCGGATCATTTGAACCTACGTCACAAGCGAAGTTGTGACGCCATCTCTTACCTTTACCACTGTCCGCAGTCGAAAAATTGCTCATTTAGACCAACTGCAGTAGCCTTCTACCAGCAAGCTTTGCAGAAACAAGGAGCCTCACTTTGTAATTTGCAAAAATTTAAACACAACTTGTTCCACTTCACAAAGCTACATCTCGCATCACTTTACTGTTGCTAAACCAATTTCAATCATAAAAATCAACCTCCAGCTGCTTCACCGTCGCACCTTTCTCTGACATGGCGTCGGGTTTAATAACAGCCAATGTTTGTTCAACAGCGAAGAACTTTGACAATTCTTTCTCAGCTGTTTCGGGACTGTCGCTACCATGCAGCATGTTCACCTCTGCCTCCTCAACACTGAACTGAGCTCTGTGGAAATATTTTTCAATTATAAACAAATAAAATGCTTCAAGCATCAATGGTGACGTTTGCGACTCACCTTAAACTCTCAGGCTCCTGTTCCACGGCCTCGGACACAACTTTAGGGCCAAGCATCGATCTCCACTGATCTATGGCGTCGTCTCGCACCAGACAAAGGGCCAGGACCGGTCCGCTGGAAATAACGAATATATCTAATTACGTAATCGAGCGCAGGAAATGATCGGTCGATTGTTTTCCTCTCATTCAACCGGAACTACGCGGGACGGTCTGTTCTTCCCTCTAACTACGAAGAAGCCCTGTTTTTCAATGCGCGAAAACTCTAGTGCTTTCCAATTTCTTCTGAACAAATGAACAGCAGAATACAGCACGTAGTTTGACAGCGTTTCACAGAAGTATATGTATGGCACAGCAAAGGATTGAATCGACTTAAAACAATTTGGAGATATGAAGTGGGAGTACTTTTGTAGTGAACAGTAAAGCCACAATTTCACAAAATGTTGTTTTATTCAACTTTTCAACTTTATCCTTAGTCATCTTCAGTAAAAAATAAACAAACCAGCTACATAGAAAAATGACTTCTTTATTGCATTCGACAACATTCATAAAAAACTTGCTTTCAAGGAATTGGTGATCAACTATTTCCTGCTTGTTTGGGTTTCCTGATAGAAAAGTCAAGATTGGGATGAAAAACAACAACTCACTGGAAAGCGGTCCATTCTGGCTCTAAACTGAATGTACAAGCTTCATTTCTCACTACCAAAAGAGAAACATCGTGTATGTACTACTTGGCCGGGGTTATAAAATTATCAGCAAACACATTGCACATTATTGTGATTTACTGAAAATTAAGAATATGCTGATCAAAAAGGCACACCCCAATTCAGTGGCCCCCAACCTTTTCCACACTACGGACCACTAAAACGTATGCGTCATATTCACACACCAGCCTTCAATGTATGTCCAATGTGTGTCCTTAAGTAAATGATGAAATTTGGGCAAGTTAATGCCGCATCACTTCCAAGTTAATGCCGCAGAACTTCCAAATGAATGCAGCATCACTTCCAGCCGTTCTGCAATGTCTTTCGCCGTGGGGCGGTCCTAACTCTAACTTTCATCTGGGTATCTACTTACATTGGATAGACTCGAACATAATAATCGATGAACGCTCCAAAGTATGTAAACCTTTGTCTAAGCAACTATACATATTGGAAAGCATCACCAATCAAAAGAAAATTCTCCTGCTCGTCTCTCTTTTAATACAAGAACAACAACTGGATCTCAATATGGGTGATTCGTCTATATCATGAGTTGGGAACCTATTTATTATCATGGGCCCCAGGTTCCCGCCCCTGATCTATTCCCTTGCTGTTATTTATCACACAATGACCCTTATTACAAAATATAGCAAAAATACCTCTAAACCACGCATTCACTTTCATATCACCTGCTTGTCTTGATTGACTAATTCGATGCACAGAACAAAATAACATTAATCCATTTTCGTTTATACTCGTTTTCCTTTCCGAGTTTCATGAGTGGTCTGCGGCGCTCATTGCCGCTTGCTTGCGTCAACCAGCTTTGGTGGCGGGTGTTCAGCCAACTCTACCGGGTGGAGGGGTTAGGTCGTACCCCTTATCTCTGCTACGGCTGTCCATCCTGACAATGAGGTCGTCCTCTTTTATAGTCCTGGCTTGCGTAGATGGGAATGTTTACGGGATAAGAACCCAAACCTTGACCGAAAAGATGCGCGAACTAAGTTTGCAGAGAATGGTTGTCTGTTTGTACCCTCTGGCCTTGCTGTTTGTACCCTCTGGCCGGTACAGCAAGTTTTTTGTAATTGTGGCTTCACTGTACAGGAACATCAGCAGTGAATCGTTCACTTAACTGGGAAAACTTTAACTAGTATCTGGGAGGCTTGAGTTTGTGAAGGGCGGTAATACTGTTGTTGGCTGCAGAAAGACAGGTCTGGCTAGTTACGTTACATACCTTACCTCAATGAAATAAAGTAAATAAACAAAATTATTTACTGAAATGCAAGTTTCGAAACGCTACTCGCAGATTTAATTAACATACCAGGTCATTTGCTTCACAAGTGGATCAAAATACTCCTCATCTTTGTGACTGGCATAGAAGTCTTCAGCCTGCTCTGTTGTGAGCGTCATTTCCTTTTGCATCGCGATCTTAAACCCAGACTCCTCGATCTTTTTCATGATAGCATCTGCACGTGATTATCTAATGCATTGTATTCACCGAAGCAACAAATGGTTGATCATCCGGCAGGTTAACCACAGTTCTGGTATGCAACGCGGTAAAGACTCGGCAGATATTGCAGAAATATGATAAACAACACTTTTGCATTCAAATACACGGAATGGAATGATACAAAATCATCTGTAACTAAATGTCCCCACAGAATAAGTTATAAACGAACGGGTGTGAAATGGCCACGTCATTTCCGCCATCAGGTTTGACCAAAAGTTTCATGACCAGTTGCATTTCTCTTTTAAGCTTTTCCGGATATTTTGCATTGATCTCAACTTTCAAGTGAGAATCGACCAACTGTTCTGTCATAAAAGTTCACGATTTATTTTGTTCATGATATTTTCGAAAACAATTTTTCGTAACCAAACCCTGTTGCTAAGCTACAGCGTTCTTAATCAACTGCATTAAATCGAGCTGTTTCCAAGAATATTTATCAAAGGTCGTCCTTATTACACAAATGTAAGTTGATGCATCATAACGCGCAACTTCTCCAAGCACGCCTCGATATTGAGCGTCGACCGAACAAGATGGAAAGCAACGAACCTTTATGTTTTCTCAACGCATCGGGGCGAACAATTGCCAGTGTTTTCTGCACTCGACCGGATGAGTCCGGTTTGCTTCGTGCGCTGGTCACTCTGTGGGGGGAGGGAACATTTACTGTCAGCTTCTGTTGGCAAACCAAGTTTACATCAGAGAGTTTTTCGACCATTTCGCTCAATCAGACCGTCACACCAAACCACTAAAATACAGCGATAGTAGATTTTGCAAAAAAGTCCTTGTTGTTTTTCAGCGTGGAAGAATGCAAAATAAACCAGTAAATACAAGGACAGAAAACAATATCAAGCGACTGAACCTGGATGAGAATGGTCGATCGCTTTTGAAGGTCGGCGGTTCGAAATCGGGGAAAAGGAAAGCCAGCTCCCTCGCTGCATCCTCCTCAGAGGATGATCCATGCAATGCATTGCATGTTGCATTCACGCCGTAGATTGCGCGTAGACTGTTGGCGATCAGAAGAAATGTCACAAGACGTATTCGCAGCAGTCGCGGGGAATAAACAGGAAACCATGAAATTAATCACGAGTTTGAATGAGCAACTGTTTCACTGCGTTTACATATCAGTTTAGATGATCACGGTGAAACGCAATGCTTTCGATCATTCTAAGCTCCGCTCAGCTTCTTTACTTTCACAACATCACCTTCTCTCATTTTCCTCTTTGGCAACAGCGGCGTCGAAAGGGCCAATGATGTCCCTCCAAAGACTGACGATTCCCTTTCCTGTTTCGCCTTTTGTCAGGACAAGTACGCGACACGGTCCGCTGGTCACGTATTTTATGAGATCTTCAAAGAATTCCTGAAAATTTCCAAGTCAGTTTGAAAGCCGTGAGACGGATCACTGATGCAGACAACAAAAATTCAGCAGCCATTGTATTCCGTAATCTCTGTTTTGCAACGACACGCTTAACAGAACATTGCAAGACACAGCACTACGCAAGAGGATTTTCTGCTTATGAGTTGTATAACAATTCAATTCGACCTCATTTGACTTGTGTTTATAAAACTCTCTGGCTTCCTCTTCGTTGAGCATTCTTTCTTCGTCCGCAAGAACTTCAATTCCAGCTTCTGAAATCTAAAAATGAACAAAAGTACGCTGGTCCTCACAAACTCATGGTGTCATATGACAACCGATGGTCAATTTTACCTTCTGCAGAATCTCATCAACTTGACCGTTCTGAACAACATCGGGTTTTATCAACGCAACCGTCACTTGCTTGGGAACTGAAACATACAGTTTGAGACACTGAAGCACAAATNTGTATAAACCCGTTGAAAGTTGATTTGCGCGGATCATTTGCATGAGTGTGACGTAAGCTAGCTGGAAGCGCCACTCTACGAACATCGCCAACAAGTCTTTGCCACTTTGGTTTTAGAGAAGCAGTGAAATAGTCGCTGCATGTCATGAACACGTAATAATCGCGAATAGAACACATCGACTAGAACTCCCTGGTCTTGTTTTGTTGAATACATGAGTAACAGGGATTGTCTGAAACAGACTATCGACATAAATTAAAAATTGAACAGATTAATCAAAAGACAAACTTCATCGAAATTCACCGGTTTTCTATCTACATTACTTAGAGTCAACCACGCTCTCAGAATTTCAGTCACATTGTTCAGTATTAACTGTTGGATAAAGCCGACATTTTGTCGCACAAATTCCAAGAACCTTGCTTTTTTCATCAATTCCAGAAGCACATTTTTTCGGCCCTGATCAGTTTCAAAATGCTCTACCAATGAGCAGAATACGCGCTTGCATTGTTGACGGAATCACATATCTACGCAGTTCGGCGCAACAACCAGATCAGTTCGTATGAGATCAGCAGAATGTTGCGCAAGTAATTCTCCTGGGTTGCCCGCGGGAAAACCAACACAGAGCACGACATTATCTGAAATATCTTGTCTGGTGGCATGAACTACGGTTCATGTGAAAGTGCTGCTCAATTGGCTGCGCATGAAACCGGTTCGAAGAATGCGACTTTGTTGCGTTCTCACTCACGTTTGTGGCTACAACTACTGCAAGTGATGATAATCACGTCACAGTCATTCCGCCACTGCGTCAGTTGCATCGCAAGCAAATGCCAAGCAGCATCGCCTGTCCACTACTCCTCAGTAGCCCACCAAATTTCGAGTATGTGCGGGTCCCGCGTTAGGACTACGTTTAGTTTGAAATTCTTGCGAGCGTAGTTAAGAAGTTAAACAATAACGCAAACTTCAATTCGTCTTTTTGCACTGCTGCCAGGACAGGAGCAGAAAATAACCTGGCCTATCGGAGGCTAGGGCATACACCAGGGGGTTTGGGGTTATACCCCACTGAGGTTGGTATGTTACAAAATTCATTCCCTGCGCAAAGGAGATTAATTGTTTTCGCATACTTTCTGCTTGTTAATTTGTCGACTTAATGCAAATACCACGGAATGAATTTGCACGCAAATTTCAAGGAACATTGTAAATGGGCCAAAAAAGTAGTAATATGGTTTTGGTGGGAATCAGGGTTATCGTCTGCGTCCAGAAACCATCTCACCACTTTCTGCAGATCTTTCTTCCACTACGCATGTTTAAGATTGTGCTCCGCGATAGTTC
>JGI24021J15306_10013733_pt1 | contig 10072 bp, 6 predicted proteins | sample Ectturendosymbi1_FD_15306 | JGI IMG/M metagenome (IMG submission 15306) | reverse complement strand
TACAACACTTACTGTACAACGAATAGGTAACTTAAATAGAAAGTGGAAATTCCTCCCCTGAACTCATGAAATTCCTCCCTGGGGAGGAATTCCTCCCCGGTCGGGAACCACTGGTCTAAACCTACAAACAGGCACTTAATAATTGCTAGAAAAGTTACCTTCATTAGTGGCGTTAAATATATTTCGGTGCATTACGCTAGGCCAAGTGCGTTTTTATCATGCCAGTCTGCGATTGTTCTCCCTTGGTATCGACAACCAGAAGAACTGCCTGGAATGGGCGTAATGTCATAAATGCTTTTCATTACCTTTTTGGTTGTGAATTGTTGCTTCAATACATACACTTTGCATGTACATCTAACTCTGCAATTGCGCCTCGAAACGCGATTGTCACTTAAAAATTTAGTGGATACCTATTGGGGGGCTTGAATTATCATGTGTTCGTCTTACAAAAGCCACATTACTTCTAGCCATGTCGGGAATATTTTCAGACATAGTTTTTTTCTGATCTTGCTAGAGATAGACAAAAAATGCTAAACAGGACCGCGCAACATGCTTTAGGTATATGTTGTTGGTGACTGTGCAGCGTGTAAAATTGGCACACATCTTGTTGGACCGCTTCAAATGTTGTTTGAGCTTATCTTATGATGCGCTTTAAAACTGTGGTAATTCATTGAAAGATTCCGTAGTTTGAATAGCAAAAACAGCCATTTTCTCGGCCTAGAAAGGGTAATCAAATTTTTGTGATACCCCAACAACTGTCACCACCAGAAAACTATAGCATTTCATACACGTGAAGACTTTTTGGGCACTCTTACCTGACTTTCATGCAAAAACACGTGACCTGGATCCACCCTTGACAGCCAATAAAACGTTTGTGACTCACTTTGTTTTCCTCTTTGTTCGGTGTTATCTTTTTCTAAGTCAAGTATTTGGCGTTCACTCAGCTGTTGCTTTTCAAATGCGTCATTCTTCAATTGTTCAACGTTTCTCCAGCGGGTTATTACTTCTAGCAAGACTGTTTTCATTGCATCCGCGCAGGCTGTGAGCATATCCTGCATTAACAAAAAAATACAATGAAGCATAGCATTTTCTGAAGCCACTGTATTTTTGAAAACAACACTGCAAAATTTACAATCACCTCTCGTAAAAATGTTTCTTCTAAAAAGTCGATAGAAATTCTAGTGAAGTCAAGGTTTCCAACCATTTTTTTAAGCTTTTCATTCCTTGCTTGGCTATCATTTTTAGCCCATAGCAGCACTTGCTTGCATGTTTCTTCTTCACACAATCTCTGCAACGCACATAGTTTTTTATCTTACTAAGTCAAAGCAGTGGAAAGGAGTAAAAATAATCACGTTTATATCTACTTCAATTGTTTGAGAGTGCAGGATTCAAAGGTAACACTTGGGTAAAAATTAAAACTAGTTTCAACCTGCAATCTGCCAAGTAATGTAGCACAAATGAAGCAGTTTACTACAGCTAGCGATATCCTTGTCTCACAGGCTATGAGAAGCGCTGTAAATTGTGCCGGCGAGGAATGCTTGTTGCCAGGATATTTCTTAAGGAAAATGTATTTTTAAAAATAGTGTCATTTCACCAGGTCAGCGTTGCTTCTTTTTTGATGTGCTGTGTGTAACCGTGGCTGTACCAGCAGGACGCTTGTTGTGCGTTTGTCCTCGATTGGCGTTTAATCTGGATTCATGTGCTCCCGTTGATTAGTGAGTTATAATACAATTCCTGGATAATATTGACAGCTTCCGCAGCTGTATCGATGTTAATGAGATGTGGATAAAATAAAGTAGAACCTCGCTGAAGGATTACGTGTGAAATGCACGAAACTGCTATTACGCTATATGCCTACATTTATTTAAATTGTTTTTGTTTCATTTGATGTACTGGCAAAATAAACATATTCTCTTTGGTAGAGTTCAAAAATTAAGATATATGATATTCAAAAATGTTTGAACATATTTTGAGAAAATCTTTAAAGATTTTTAAAATGAAAATACACACTACACAGGTGTCATTTACATCATTGTGTATTTTTGTGAAAAAAATGGAAAGTGGTTGTTTTATCTATCACCTTGTACGCGCTGAAAATTAATGAAAAATTGAAAAACGAACAAAATCAAATCAATTCTTATTTTCTGTAAAGTTGTATCATTGATAAAACTTGAGGTGAGGCATGGAAAATGGGATTGTGTGATGAGATAAAATCGGTTTTAGCACAGTGTAAATGGCACAACAATTGCTGAATTTACTGCATTTCCTTTTTTCACAGAACAGCTGAGCGCGTGGGTTGTAGGCGGCTTCGACCATCATGTGGAAATGTGTTACGCATCGCTTAATCCTTCACCAATTGAACGCTCCACTTTGAAATTATGACAATTCTGTTGTTTGGCAAGGGCTTCAGCTTTTGCAAATTGAAGAAACAAATGACATATACAACGTGGTATGGTGCGTTCATTGTTGTTTATCTCAGTGGGTACTTTCATTATTTCCATAAAACACTCAGGTTTTATTGCTGATGCCAAACAGTTGGTAGAGTTCAAAAATAGATTGCTGATACAGTGCTTCGACTGCTGTTAAACGTAAATCGTCGTTATGCAACGAATAATATCTTTCTTTCATTCGGAATAAAAATAGAGCCTAGACAAAAAATAAACTCAAAATCATTAGTAGCATTGGTCTACAAAGGCTCTCCAAGCCGAAATAACACTATGCCATGATCATCTATTGACAATCTATTCGGCCAAGGTCTTTGCTAGTTATTTCGGCATTGCTCTTTGATTTACTTACGATTGTGAAGCCGGACCCATCACAATGCATGCTCTGTCAAAAAACTGCGAGGTCGAACTGTCATGTCATACAATTTACGAGCCCCAATGCTACTACACTCGTGATTGTGATTATGATTAACTCTTATGTTAGCAAGTTAGCTTTCAGGGAGTTGTTACTGAAAAGATACCATTGAGCCACTAAATCCCAACACAACCTTTGGTTTGAAGAAAAATGCCGTATTTCAGTGTTTTATATCCGTACTTCGGCTGCTACTCGCAAACTTTTATTTAGCCTGTACGACCATTTGGCACATACAGCTAGACTCACCCTAGTGTACGCGTACAAGTTCATAGCAACATTTTGCAAATAAGGTTTATCAAAGGATTATTATCTTTTACTGCACAAACATAAAATGCAGTGTTGATCCTTTGCAACAGGCTAACGCTTGCTAAACATTTGCAATCATTCCTTTGTCGATCATTCTCATTTTAGGCTTGAATATCAGAGCAGTGTGAAACGTTTTGAGCCTGGTGCGCGGTACAGGGTACAGTGCATTGACAAAGTCATAAAATGCTGCTGCCTTGAGCGAATGGCTGTGCAAGGCTCTGTGTTAAACTTCTGTTTAAGGAAGCATTTTAACATAAACCGCTTACTTCATGGATTAGTAGATTGTCATTCAGGACCAAGTGGTTAACTTGTTTTTTTTCGAGCTTAGTCTAGGCTGAACAAACTCATTAAAGGTGGCTTAAATTTAACTACCAGACACGACCTCCTTAGACGTTTAATCTGAATTACTTGAAATATGAGTAAGTGGAACAACGGTTGTGAACAACGCCAAAATTAAAAGCGAAGCACGTTTTCTACTGTTAAACAGCCACGAAATGGCCACCCCGATGCTTTATTCCAGTTTATACACAACGGTGATCCAGGCATGTAGCCAGACATTGTGATAAGGGGGGCAAACAACATCTCATATTTTAAATATTTAATGCCCTTCGTTTTTGAAGCATCATCCATAAAACGTGCATTTGTCTGTTACTTTTTTTTCCTGAATATTGTGTTCAGGTTTGAGGCGTCAGATATAAAATCTACTTTAGTTGAATTGACAGGTTCTAAAAGTTTGTTTTCAGTGAAGTCCCAAGCTTCTACACTGGATCACAGCCACCATTTGCTCGTAAAATGTTCCTGCAAAACCGCTTGTAAAAATCGTGACGCTATAAGTGCAAGATTTGCTGTATGCTTTTTGCAGCCTACTATTGGAGTTGAGGAAGCAGTCATCGTGGCTGCCATTATGATTGCGCTTTTTATATTTACAATCTTCTGGTGCACACTAACACACGTTTAATCGAAGCTGAGCAGCGGCTTTTCTCTAAGACACCGACTCCTGAAGTATAGGCCTTCTACAAAACTGGCGTGCATATATAAGAAGTGGATCCTGTTTTCGTCCAATTCCTGAGCGACTGCAGTAATTGACGTGTGCAGCTGATAAACGTAAACGCTAGAGTCTCTCATCTCGTTTGAAAAATGTTTGGATTTTATGTGATTATGCGCTATGAAATGCGACCTGTTTTAGCATTTATGTACACTACTTGCACTAAGCTTGCTTCTCAAAAACGATTAGGCATTTTGCTAGCCATTTAGAGTTTACAAAACATTTCCCAAATGCGTTGAAGACAATTTTTGCAGATTGGGGAGAGTTGCACATGTCCTCAAAACAAACTTGCCTACGTTTGATGCACTCAGTCTACACGGAGTGTGAAAATGTTTGTGTATTTGTGAAAAAGAAGTACCACGGCTATGCACTAAATTAAGAAATACTGGTCACCGCAGCTTAGCGCAACGGTGGTTGGTTGATCCACCCGTTTTAGCATAACCGGTTGAACTTTGTTTTAAGTCCACTAAGTAACAAAATGCAACGGAAGGGGAAAAAATTACATTTATTTTCGTTTTAGTCACATGCGCTTTGTCGAGAAAGCAGATTTCAAGTTATCTGTAAGTACTATAATAGTAGTATCACGCCCTTAGAACTTACAAAATGAAAAGCATTTTCTGACATGCAGATTACAGTACGTTGCATTTTGCTGCTGATTCTTCCCGTTGCATCTGAAAGATTTCAATTGTACTGTAGGATTGGTTGTCATTAACAACAGATGAAAGTTGAATCAGTTTGAGACCATATACATAGATCGCACTCTGATTCACTTGATAAGACTGATATTTGCTCGCCGGCAAGGTAATGAGAAATCATTGATGAAAAAGTTGAAGGCTCCGGATGAACAAATAAATATCTAGAATAAATGCTATAGTTGCTAAACAGTGTCGGTGGAACAATTACCTGACAAAAGAGACTTTGAAACTAGATTGCTTCTTAGCCAAAGTTTGAGCTTTAAGGCATACAAAATGAAGGCCTAAATCACCGCCATATTCAGGCAATTAGTTTTGAAACTGTGCACATACAGAAATCCGCGACGTTCATTTCAGTCAACAGCTGATGCTGAAGACAAGGATAAGTTGTATTTGTAGCAAGCCAGATTTATCCGAGAGGAATTTTTGCGATGGTCTTGAAATGAAGCTTACAACGCCAATAGGTTTGCTGCATCAAGGTGATGCGCCGGCAAAAGCTGCGAAAAGCGTTACTCCAGCTATATCCAACCGATATGCCTTACTGGGCCAAACATTATGTCACTATCTGTTATGAATAACTTGGTTTCATTTTAGCAAACCAAAGTTTAGTTTGAAGCTACTGAACGCCTTCGAAATACTAACTGTATGGCACTTTTAATCACTTCCAATCTGTGACGCCATAGGTAAGTTCAATGCCAATGGAAAACAAAAGTAGTTACAAATAAAGACAGGTTCTCCTTTTATTGTACATACACAATAATGAAAAACGTACAGGGCCGCACAACATTTTCGACGAGGCCACATGCGGCACGCGGGTTGGACACAGCTGCGTTACTCCTTGTTACTTGCAATTAGTGATTACAAGCGGTTAGATACAAGTCTGTATTTCGTTATCATCAACTTCCACGCGGACCCTAAACCTCAAGTAAAGGTCATCAGTTATATGAATTCTCTAACGCTTACACTATAGCCTACACAGCTTTCGATTAATCGCAGACAATTAGCAAACCACACTACTTTGATCAGGTTCGACTAACAGCTGAATTAGGCCAGGATTACCTAATCATTTTCGTTGATTTTCACAGAAGTATTTCTCTGGCTTCAGACCAAAAGCTTGATTAACCTGAAAACGTCTGGTGCAATTTCCGGAATTGGGGGGGTCAGTTGCCCCCATTGCCACCCCTGGCTACGTGGTTCCATCGATTTACATTTTCTGAGCTTCACTGTTTTGGCTCACCATTCCCACATGATTTTCCAAGCACTCGACGTCAAAATGCAGGCCTGCGAGTAGGGATGTGCATTATGGAACTTTTAGAGTATCCAGAATGTTACAGAATTTTTGTTGCGAATCCAGAATATCGAATCCTATTTCGGAATAACTGCGGATTTGTGAAGCACTATGCATCGGTGTACACCGCCTTAAGGATTGCAAGAGCCGATACATCGGCCGTGCGGCACGATTTTTGCGAAAATTCACGAACCACTGAAGCTACGTCGACACTCAAGACATTGTAAGTTTTTTTCATGGCGCATTTTTGAGGCACTGACGACATGTTTTGGCGTCATTTCTGACATCAGACTAGAAAAAAACAAACTTTTGGTGGAGCCAAGAAAAGCAGTGGTTATGTTCAAAGATTGTAGATAGAGATCCAAACACGTTAGAAAAATCCATTCTACATACTAAATGTCGGCAATGACCCAAAGCTTACAGAACATCTTTTTGATGTACCGTTGTTCGGGGGTGTCCAGGGGGAATGGATCAATTTTTGGGGGTGTTTTTGTCATTTATTGCTTTAAAAGATACATTATCTCCCGTTCCGAACACAAAAAAATCTGAAAATTGCAGAACATGTTGACATCCATGTCCTACAATTTTCTACCAATTTTCAAGCAAAAATTTTGAGAAAAAAATTATGGCAATTTAAAGTCTAAAAAAATGACAAAAAATGGACAAAAAGCCAAAAACGTTTCGACAGTTTTTGGTCGTATTTGTCGCATTCTTTCTAATGATCCAAAGTCAGCTATTGACAACGATTTTTTAGCGTAAAATCGGAAAATCGTTTTTTTTCAAATTTTCCGAAAAAGGATTTTTCGAACCAAATTTTTCTGCCCCCAAAATAATGGTAAGTGACTTTATTTGGCATTGGTGGTTACCTATAATCCTTGCAAGCAGTCGAAGCCAAAAAACCGCTTCCAAGAAGCTAAAATGTAAGCGTGAAGAATTTTTCTTGAAGATGACCAAAAATTTGTCCGAAATGAGCAAAAAAAAACACCTCGAATTTATCAAAAATTTCAAATGCAAACGTACATCTTTATTAGACGCATTTGAAAGATCTCGCAAAAAAACTTTCTTGCAATATTTTGCTTGTCGACGAATCTTCAGTGGTTCGCGAGTTATCGCCGAAAAAGCGACGTATCTGTTTCTGCGGTCCCTGAAAGGGTACACCTGAGCCGTACGGCCCCGCAATAACTTCGCTTCGCATTTGCTTTTCAATTGATACCGTTGGTCTGTTAAACACTGCAAGGTTTCAGAATATAAAATCTCAGGACCAAGGCATTTTCAGAAAACCCAGAAGTACTATATTATCACATAGTTCTGCAAATGTCAGTGTGCAGCGTCAAGCTACCAGATATCTATAGTGTGAAGTAGCAACTTAGCAACCACGTGTACAGAAATAGAGCAAGGTGGAAAACTTGCTGATATTCATCTGATACGGATAATCGCATATTCCGGTTAAACACACGAAAAGCTTGGCTAAATGCCTATGCAATTAACCGGATTCGTCTGAAAAAATATTGCAGCCTAGGCCTAGTAGAGGACGTTTGATAAAAAACTGCGATCGCGCAGATGTTTAGAATGCTGAGCAGCGACCACACACCCTGGTAATACCGTGAGCTTGTTGAGCGTTTCTTTCTTTGGAGCGCAAAGAGTGTCACTGCGAAGTTTATTACGACTGCAGAACTTATTGAAACCATTTATTTTGCCGACTTTGTAATTTTTCACCTTTATTTAATACAAATTTATTTCGAATCCAAATATTCGAAAATCCTTTGAATTTTGGATACAAATAGTGAATGATCCGAATCCACAGGATTCGATTATTCTATCCTATGTATCCCTAACTGCGAGTCAGATATTTGAGAATCTTCATTTTTATTTTGAGATAACGCTGCAAAGCTATACATTGTAAGTATGCAAATGCTGCGTTGTTCAGAAGCACTTTGTAGATCAGTGATCCCCAAAGTCCGGCCCGTGGGCCATATCCGGCCCGCGAAGGGGTTCAATCCGGCCCGCGAGCTTTCCTAGGAATGTTAAGTATTGTAAAAATTTCGTGTAGATAAATTAAAGTAAGATGCAATTACACAAAAAGCAAAAAACATTTGCTGCAATTGAGAATTTTATCCCGACGGGCTTCAAAAACCAAAACAAACCAAGCTTTCCGCTTTGATCTAAAGCTCAACTACAAAAGTTTGAGTTGAAAAGTCATTTGCTCAGGACGTAGGCCATTCGTTTGAAATATAATAGTTTGCGAACAACATATAGACAAGTAAACGCAAACACAGAAACTTGTGAGGTCATAGCTGCTTTTTTCGTTGGAAATCGATACGCACCAGCACCCTTATGTTGTACCAGGGGTTGCCAGGTTGGCATTTTTAATGTTGAATTGCAGTCTTCCGACCTTATTTAAAGCGATATGGCTTGAGAAAATGCTGTTTGGCCTTTTCAGTAGTGTTGGCAGAAAACGGTTGTTTTGTATTTTTTAAAACCCGACTGCTTTGAGTTTAAACTTTTAGTTTTTTCAGTCGTTTTGACATTTACTGAAGCTATATAGCAAGGGTGCACAACTCAAATGGATATTGAGGCCACAATTTTGCTTAAAGCCTAGTTGCCGGCTACACCATGTCAAATGAATTGCTCATACAGTAAAAACGATCTTCTTTATTACACAAAACAACAAACAACTGTTTACATTTCCAAAAATATACATAAGAAAATAGTTTGCGGAAAAAACGCGTTGGACACGTTTTTATTGGACCAACGTTGAAAAACTTTGCTTTCACGATGAAATAGCAATACGCATTACTGCACCTAAATGTCCAACTGTTACCCTAGTTCGCAGCCTAGATTTGTTTATTTTCATGGTTGAGAAGGCTTGTTCACAACAGTACGTGCTTGCAAGTTTACAAATCCAGATTCTCACATTATTCAACAACATCGATAGCCTACTTCTCTTGTTCGAGTCAAGAGAAAAAATTAGTTTGATGAATTTCCTTGGAAAGGGTCGTGCAAAGCTTCGTTTGAGTTCAAGTCTTAGAAGTCAGCGATTTTAACATTTTCTACGTTCACACCGAATGGTTTTTGAAACAAATTTATTTGGGTCTCCTGGCCATTAAGATATTGAAAGCTCTTTGAAAAGTTTTCATGAAGATCTTCACACATTTTCCACGTATTTTTTAAAGTCATGTATCAAGTCCGTCTGGCTTTCATTTATAAATTAAGACATGCTTTTGAACTTCATCATGTTGTTAGTTGACAATTGCTGCTAAAAGTGCTTCAGTTTACTTTGAAAAGCATTGACTGTATACAGTAAATCACCTGCATGCCATTTTCACTTTTGGTGGGCCACATTTGGTCCGTGGGCCCTGTGTTGTGTACTCCTGCTGCATAGCATATTTTGCCTAGCGATTTGGCGTATGTGGTCCATGCGAACCTGGGAAGACCGATATTGTTTCTGTGGGTTGTCTGTGACTGCTGCACTGTGCAATGCTGTAGATATTTTGTGGCATATGACATATATAACATATCAATTGCTTGTGTACCAGATTTAAAGTAATTAAAGCTGTGGCATGGTGCACGCTTGCATTTTCACAACCTGTATTTTTCAAATATTTATAGGCATTTCTTCTAAAGAATTCTCTATAAGAGTAGAAGGCACTGTTGGAGATTAAACAGTATTTATATGCCATGCTTCCAGGCTTGGCTACAAAGTAACATCACATTTTTGCCTTTACTCATCCGGGTAATTCACACATCGAACGCCGGTTGTCTGGAAACTTCCCCAATCGCAGAACGCCGGCACACGGTATATTCGTGGCCGGCGTACGATATACTCGTACTTCACTTCAAATGCCAACCGTTGAGCGCCGGGTCGTATGTTTTCCTCTATAA
>JGI24021J15306_10013732_pt1 | contig 10073 bp, 4 predicted proteins | sample Ectturendosymbi1_FD_15306 | JGI IMG/M metagenome (IMG submission 15306) | reverse complement strand
AAATCGCTTAAACAAGCTGACAAAAATTAATGACGTCATAGTTCAGTGCTTGTGACGTTACATTTGCCAATCCAAATCACAGAAATTTTCTAGTTTTTTTGACGTGCACTTGTTCCCCCCACTTTGAAAATAGTTCCGCCACCCATGCGTAGGCTACCTGTAAAGCAAATGTTTCGCACTGAGATGAAAACATTGCTATATTGTGTTTTGAATTTGTTGGTCACCCTTGTCGTTACATACAAGAAACAAGGCTATATGCATCAACTATCTTTAATTCCCAGCCAAGTCATCAAGTTTTGAGCTATATGACAATGTATAGCTAAGTCAATACTTCTCTAAAGTTTTGATGGAAATTCTATTTACTAATGGATGAAAATAGTCTTTTGCAAAACTGCCCATCCCTAAACTAAGTCTCCACAATATTGTTGTTGTTTGTCTTCGGCAAAAATTTCCAGAGGTTTGCCTGAAAATGTAACTTTCTAACATTATACACTTGCATCCGTAAATTTTACGCAGTCTGTTTCTGGTTATGTGACAACCAACGTTACAGTAAAGCCAGTTAATCAACGTTTTTGCACGAAACAAACCATGACTATATTGTGATCTCTCAAGTATGCAGCCGTTAAACTTCACTGTTTCAAGACAGTGACCTTTCTTACAGTAAATCACACTGGATAAATATCCGAAAGAGGCAGTTAACAATATTTTTCGGTCTCTAGAAACTTGCAAATTGCTAAAATCATTTTAGAAGCAATAATTTGTAAAAACATCAGAATCAGTGATACTACACCAAACTCTGTTTCAACATCAGCATGGCTATGCTAAACATCTGACATGAAAAACTCTTCACACAAAACGTCACATATGTCACATTTAGTTTTGAAACCTCTCCAAATACAAACCCTAAGCGAAAAATGTGAAATCGGTCTCTGGTGCTTGCGGATTCAGTTTCACTAAAATCCTACAATCATAGCAATACGTATCAGATGTTGGATAAGCAGGCTTATAACAGGGGATGATGAGGTGGTCAAGATTTTCCGCGCTCGGCTCGTTAAATGACCTACGAACAGGGCCGCCCGGCCTCAAGCCGATGCAGCTGCATTGGGCCCCGCGCCATGGTGTTTGGGTAGTGTTGCAGTTGACTGCATCGCCTTCAACTACTGAGGCAAGCACAAGCGAACCAGCAGCAATAGAGCTCCCTCACTGAGTTCACTTTACTACTACTAGGTTGCACTATCATTATATAGGGATAACTATCACAGTGACTCGTTACTTATGTGCACCATCTAGCGGTGACCATTTATTTACATGTGGCGCCATCTCCAGGCCGACACAGTTGATTGTTCATCTTTGCCAGATACACCTTGCACTTGAGAATTGAGTAGAAACGCCATGTGAATTTCATTGTTAACAAAGAACGCTACCGTCAGAACTAGCGAATTTCCACTATTATTGAACGTTGGCAAACGTGCTCAATTCTCGTGTCAGTGCTTACATTTGCGCTCTACCACGACCGTAACACGGTTGACTAAACACGATGATGTCATAAAACCACTGCTCAGAAGGGCCCCGCGCCTAGGTCTGGCGTTGGGCCCCGCACCTGCTAGGGACGGCCTTGCCTACGAACATTTGGCATATTGAGCAGAGTTGAAGTTGGGTATTAGGTTTTATTATTCAATAATTTTACTTCAATTTGTGAGTGTCAGAAGTCAAAACCAATGCCAAGAGTCAACAACGGTTCGTGAATAGGCAAGCCTCCACTCAAGTTATTATGCAATGCATGACACATTTTTCCATATTTTGCCAAGCTTGTGGTGTTGACAACCACAAGATTTATTGCGCTGCATATTACAGGTGCACGATAAGGCCACAAGGAAAAGTGCACTTGGCTCTTTCCCTTACTTAAGTACAGCGTTTTGACGCCACCTTCTCACGACGAAACAGTGTTAGTGTTGGACTTGCTGGAACTAGACAAAATAACTCGGAGAATTTCACATGCCACATGACAGACATGAGCGTACCGTCATATTTTACGATCCAGATACAGTCCTTTATTTTGAAAACTCAGTCAAACTCCAAATAAAAAAAAAATGCAAAGTGCAAATGATACAAAAAATGAACAAAATATTGTTTTTTAACAACAAAGATGCCGTAATTCTTTTCCAATAACTCAGTCCAAATCCTGTCCTGATTTTCAATTTTTGAAGTGATTTACAATCCGGATCCAAACCAATGCTCATCTGTCACAGAAGAACAGCTCGTTTAGTGTACCGAGCACATCGCGCCGTGCAGTCCTGTTGCCACGGGGGGTTTTGGTGGGCTAAGCTCCCCGAAACAATATGAAACGCTACAAATCAGTGTCAAGTCCCCTGTTGAAAACTTTCTGGAGACGGTTCAGACGCCATGCACTTCGTGGGAAACGGCTCAGTTCCACTAAGCTGTTATCGAAACCCGTAACGTTTCATGACATAGGAAGCCGCGTTGCTGTATATAGCTGAGGTCAGACAGTGAGTTATGACATGGGTATTACATTACAACCATGATGGTTCCATGTCACGCTGTCTTCCTACGCACGAAATAAATTACGAGCCGAACAAAGCAATCACTGACTACAGGCAAGGTAACCTCTCTCTCTAGGCCTTGCTACAGACCCGTGAAACTGGAGCATATGGCTCCGCGACGAAGTGTGGAAGCTGCGTCCCAGTGTGGCAAGGTTCAGTGCTTAACAGGAATGAAAAAAAACAAGGAGGCAGAATGGGACATGCTCTGGAGGGGATTTCATCCCAGTGTTGCAAAAGGAAAACCATCAGAGAGACACGTTAACGATAACATGCGTCGGATTTATTATGAAAATTTCACAAACGGCGTAACGAGAGCGCACACAATTAAACGTAAACAGGCAAGAAAATTCAGTAAACACCGCACAGCTTGCTACTGCACCACAACACGCTCTGCAGACTGCGTTCGCTTTTCACGCGTTTTCGCCGATCCTGATTTGAAAGCTTTCCTTTGTTCTTAACAGTCTTGCATTGTGTCCGGCTACAGTGCAGCTTCATTTATGAAACAACCAAAGCAAACTTGACTATTTTATCAAATTGAAAATTTCTGGTAGCTGGTGATGAAACCATTCAGGATTGGGATCGACAAACTATAGCGCCGAATACGGTGTCATACAGAGACGCAACAAACATCACGTTTAAGTTTGACACATCATTATCTTATTCGAATAAGGCAGAGATCTTTTGATATCACTCCTCGTAACGTTTTTTTCATTACTATGACAATGAATAAATCATTTCGTCTTGGTATGTTTGAAAATGGTGAATTGCTATACAAAGCTGTGCACTGAATTTAACAGGGCTTCCTTGACAATAATATCAATGCGTTGTTCACATTCAGTTGGCTCGTTTGTAAAGTCGGGCTAGGCGGTCAAAACAGTTTTAGTAATTTTCACGCATTCCAAAATGAGACATTAATCCCGAAACACTTCCTCAACATGACTATTGATTTAGTTCGATCATCCCCATAATTCAGGAACATGGATACATACGCAGAGGCATAGCTCTGCTTTTCACGCGCGAGGCTTGGGTTGACATACGAAAAAGCTGAAACGATTCATTGACAAAACAAGGGATGAACCTTCTGACAGGTTGTAGCAGCAAGCAGTTATCGGTATTGAACATATTTAAAGCTGCCTAAATCTTTCTTGCTCCATTTGTGAAGAAATAAGTTTTTTTCGTCGATTTTTCGCAAACCAGCGCTTTTGCAGCGCATTATTGCCTTTTCAGAAAGTCTTACATTTTGAACAATGCACAAAATCGTTCCCTATACAAAAAGTTTGAAATATGACCATGTTGCCACAACATGAGGAGCCGAAGTACAGTGGCAATACTTCAAGCTTGGTGCAGATGCTAAACCCGAAGGACAATAAAAAGGATCTAAGAACGAGGTTTAAACGCACGAGTTTTTCGTACTAAGTGCTCAAGCAATACGTGATTGCATGATCCGCTGGAAATATTCATTTCAGAAAGCTAGCAACGAATACTGCAGCACTTAGAATTTTTGCACTTCCACGCACTCAAGCACCGGTATTATCAAAACTGGACTGCGTCGACGGCTATGAATCACCACCAACGCTAAATTCGGATGCATAACCTGGTTCCGTGCAAAGCAAACCTACCATTCAGCACAAAATCGCACAGTCACATCAAAGTACGCAAGTCGAAACACGATGCAAAACACGAATTCCGAAGCGACCAATCGAAATCGCCTAAAGTCAAACTCCATGGATCGNGCGTAACAAATAGCTGTGCGGAGGCGTCAACGTCAAAAGAATGACCTGAAAAACGCCGGCAGCATNTGNTTTAAAAGTAAACAAAAACAATAAAACGATGCCGCGTGTTCGACGGCGGTGTAAGTGAACAAAAGTTTATAACCTAGACCGGAATTTATGCATCGACACTGACTGCGGTTCCGTAATGACGACAACACAAGACACGGATTGGCGGAATGATTGGAAACTTCAATTCCCTTCCTTTTTTGCCGACTGTTCTTCATGAAGTTTTTGAATAATGTTGTAGATGTCTGTTCGTTTTTGCTTGCATTCGGATGGATCGAACCAGTTCTCAACGTCCTTTATCGGAAAAACGAAGTGCTTTATAGGTTTCTGTTGAAAGAGATACGATGTAAAGTCAACACGAAATTAATGTTTCCTGCGTGTGCTGCAAATCGTTTTTTTGTTACGTGTTGCCACGAGGATTATCCCATCGCCTTCACGACTCTGTTTCGATCATTGCTTGTGTGCGATTAGCAGTCAATTGCACAGCACCATACAGTTAACAGNAGCTGCATCTTCTTTTAAAAGCTGAAAATATACCAGCACCAATGTTTATGGTAGGAAGCTGAAAAATGATCCNCTAAACAAAAGTACTCCCACCTTACACCGAATTTTATTCATCCAGGTCAGTGTTCCTCCAAGAAAATTTTCCACATAGCAAATATTTGTTTAGGTGCGCATGCTGTTGCGCAACCATGTAGACGCACAACTAGTGCAGCGTTACAAGGGCTATGCAATATATATATACGATATTAAATTTGCATTGTTGCAAGTGCGCGAGAATGAGATTTCACTGCGCACATGGTCTGGAAGTATGCATGCGCACCTTAAAGGGAACACTGATCCGGATGAATCGAATTCTTCGTTTTCAAGTCATTAAACACTTTCAGCCTTCAGCAATCGAACAGGTAAACAACAGCAATTGAAGTGGGTCTGTCTCTCTTCACACAGGTGCTGTGCACATGACGAGAGCAAGGCCAGCGTTGATGGATTGGCACTGAGCAAATCTGCAACCAACTGATGCTTTGTGGGTCTGCCAGTGACGACAGTCATTTTGTCTTAATTCGTATTTTTAATAAAGGGGGTTTGTACGAGCTTGTAGCAACCAAAAATATTTTTTTCCCCGATCAGTCTTTAGTAAACCGTTTCTTTGTTATCTGCCACCACCTTCTAGCAATCTAGCAGGACTGATTTTCCAATTGCAGGTAAAGCGAAAGTACATTCGAGGGTGCGAAGTTTTGAGAGAAAACACATTTTCTTGTGGTCTTCTTGTTGCGAAGTGAAAGTGCGCGAGGGTAATGCGAAAAAACACTCAACAAATGTCCTTAAGAAGTCATGCCTCCGAAGAATGCACTCAAAATTTACGAACGACCAGACCTCATTACACCGGAAACAAATTCAATTGAGCAGCCTGGAACTTTTGTTTGACAATGCAGGCACGGGTGAGAAATAAACAACTATATTGCTCAGAGCACTCGGGATGTTTTGTTTATTCCCAGTCACAACCTGACATCAACGGCACGGCCGAGTGACGTCGGGAATCAGTTTTTTTCTACAAATTTTACAAACGTTTTATGCCAGTAAATTTTATGTTAAGGTGGTTATTGGTTAAAAGTGGAAAACAAGCCAGAAATGCAGGTCTCGCTTAATTAAAAGACACGGGTCATGACAATTTCATAGGGGAGAAAGAAGGGGTTGGGAAACACGGTTTCAATATGGAACCACGACTCGCCTGGCTAATAGTTAAAAGTTACCAGAATACGCTAAGTCAGTAAGTTACCAGAATACGCTAAGTCAGTAAACTTTTAACACGTTTTAATATTTGCAAGATACAGTTCGTATGCCTTAATACTGCTGACCAAAGCATGAAGGGCCAGACCGCCCGCTTCGGTGCTGCTGGACCTGCAGTTGACACCGGGCCGGGTCTGAACAAAATCGTGCGTCAGCGCAACTACTACCAAAACTATTCATCGCACCTTGAACATCTGTTCCACGTATTTCAGAAGAAAGATCCCACAGTCGGAATAATTATCTTGCTGGGGCACAGCGAGTGAGCGCGTCTTTATGGTATTTTTATTGAAGACTTTCGGACCGCATTGCTTCTCCTTTTTCGACTTCCACTCCATGTTAAGGTAACTGCGAGAAGAATAGAAGGTTTTATCAGTTCATGAAAATAAGTATCGAATCCACTTGTCACTTAATTTAGCTAAATCTTGGTACAGGATTATCATGTAACCAGCACGATCTTCACAATTTCAAATCCGTCCGTCGACACCATCGAGAAAAATGCTGAAGTTATCTGCAGGGTTCGAACGTTTTAATATAACTCGCAGAATTAATTGCCAGTGGCAAGAAATGTACTTACTCGCGAAGATGTTGGGCGGTTTTTCCCCTGGAAGGACCGCGCAGTGAGTCGAAGAGAAGAATGCAAGGTTGGCGACACTGAAGACGATCGGGGGTAGGCGGCGAATTCACTTGGCCTGAACGAGAAAAAAATACGTTCACGAACAAAAGCACCACTAAGAACTTTGAAAGTTTATTATCAGACACAAGAAACCACATATCCTCCTATATAGCACTTCTTCGCATATTTAGTCTTCACATAGAAGCTTAAATACTTATAATGGGATAATAGTAACAGTACCAGCAAACCAACTTGTTATTTGCATGACTTCGCGGCACTCGCCCTTGCCAGAGCGTCACACGTTGCGCCAATCTCACCAGCGCCAAACTACAATACCAGCATTTACAGACTGTGGTACGTATTCAAACATTAAATTATGACACAAGTGTGAATCATTTCCACAATAAACGGACGCAATGGTTGATCGGGAAAGACCTTTCGAGTTAAACCATCTGGTGCAGCAGCACAGACGCCAAACAACAACAGGATATCTGAACTGATGATTATATGAAGTTAAAGTCGCTTTTATATTTGAATAAGGTCTGAGGGTGCGTAGTTTGACGTGAAATCGATTACCTACTAAGTTTGTTGATCGATTCCTTGCTTACCCCCCATTGCGGAGAGCACTTACTTGAATACAAATACGNTCGAGTTTGAATCATCGCAAAAAAGGTGAAAGCAGAGCCAAGTCAGCTGATTCCTCGAAAGTTTACAGACAACCTAGAGCTTTCNACTGTAGTTTCTGCAACTCAGACACACTTCTCGAACAAAGGTCGTTTACGCTCCAAATTTTTAAGCAAATGCAGATACATGCTGATNCGGCGTTTAGTTCCAACAGCAAACACGTTAGGTTAAAAACAGAAGTTACCTGAACCGCACACTTACCACTGCACAAGATTTGATTGCCGTTGTGTTGAGCGCTTGCTTTCGAAACCGATTCGCGAATTGTGTCGCCAACATTTGAACAGAGTCTATCGGCACATTTGACGTCCTGTTTACGACCTTTCCGGCTGTCTTCATCAACAGTCCAGGTTTCACTGATAAAGTCATCCGGAATATTTTCACTGGGTACGACTGATGGGGTGCCAGGAACAGAGTTCGATTCCTTCTCGTGTGTGTCATTGTTCTCCAGTGAACCGCTGTCAATTACAATGGACCAGGTCGGTCCAGGCGTCCCTGACGAGGAACTAGTTGAAGTATCGATTTCGAGCCCGTCGTTAGTAGCCCCATCTATTTCCATCGGTGATGAGGTGTTTTCGCTCTTGATTTCGCTATTGTTTGCGCTAGAAGAAGACACAGCTAAAGTTTCCATGGTAGAATCCATACTCTCGTCTTGATCGTTGTACGCTTCAATAGAACTCAGGGCGTGTGTTCGTTTCACAACGATCGAGTCTCCGGGTTGTGCTGCAAGGAAGAAAAAATGTATTGAAGTAACAACGCTCTTCGCCAGTATAAGCGTTGAAAAGTGCTTGCATGATCTTTGCACGCAATCAAACCAAAGTCAGATGCGAAACAGACCAACTACCTTACAGTTACAGCCAAGCAGAAGCGCTGATGGCGAAAAAGAGCAAGAATGATTGTCGCGCACGAGCGTTCCACGCGCTTGCACAATTAACCAAAGTTTTGCAACAACTTTCTATGTCCCGTTCAGACTTTTGCAAGCAACAGCTCAGTCAGTATCGTTAATTCCGTGAACGACGACAGCCCCACTATCACACAGAACAGACTAACACGTCAAGTATACACAAAAAACACTACTCTTCCTCCAAAGCAAGAATGTGGACACCAGTCACTCTGCGCTATTACACAACGCGGGAGACCACTCACTGGAATTACAAAGGTCAACTGGTTGGTTTGTTGCTATATCAACGCATTCTAGTCCGTTCAGACGTGGAAAACATATGACCGCGAGGAACCAATGAGAAGCTTCATTGATGGGAACGAAGATGAAGTCTTTCGAGAAGATGTCGACTCCTCGCGTCCATTTTTGAACTCGTTTGTAGCGCCGCTCAGCAAGCCTTGAAAAATAGAAATGAACTTCGGCTTAAACAAAACTTTTTTCGACTTTTTCAAACTCGCTATCTTGGGTAACTTCTACAAGAGCAATGGGTAGGGCTGCTGAAATTATAGCTTCAGGGAGTCAAACGCATATATCAATGAAGGCTTCTCTCTACACACGTTTGTTAGAGCCAGAACAAACCTGTGATCAAATACAGGTTAACTTTTAATTATCGTTTTTTTTTTCTACACACGAATGAACACTTGAAAAAAATATACTTTTCAAGAAATGCATGTTTACGTAACTGAGTTGAGAAGTTTTAACCGTCTTACTAGATTTTTTTGACAAAAGTTCAATATGTTAAAGTGATGTGCGAAGAAATGCGTTGCACGAAGAATTACTTGTGGTGCACTGCATTTCGCAATGTCACCAAGACGAGAGCGCAAGGCGGAAAATTCAAAATAGATCTTGTTAAATTAGTTTTTACAGCTTGCCACTGAAAGCATATTATCAGGAAACAGGCGTAATAGCACAAATTTTAACAGTCTTTTGTGAAAGCGGCATTGAATTTCTCAAATACGTTGCGCGCTTGGTGCATTGCAGCTACACACCGAACACCCATATTCACACAGAGACGATCTCAAAATCAACGCGAGGTCGCCGTTCACGCGAAACAGTTAGCGCGTCGACAGCAAAGCCACCTCCGAAGCAGCAGTGACCGATCCCTTTCGCAAAAGGGTGTTCGGTGTGTAGCTGCAATGCAAAAGGGATTGCTCTGCGACACACACAGTAACGCTGTATACATCAGCCTTTCGATTTGACACAACCCTTTTTCATATCGTTACCCAGTGCGCCACAAAATGCTGGAAAACCCAACGCATTCCTTAATTGTGAAGCAGCACTCTTGCAAGGTTGTTTATTTATGTCATTCCCGTCCACAAGTCTTACGGTAGCTTTAAAACCTAAATAGTTGAAATAACACGTCACTAGTTATTTGGTCAACCTGCTCTGCACATCCTTCCACTGCAAGCAGTCTATTTTTGACCCCTACTTTCAGTTATACCGATGCAAACGGATAAGCAAAATTTGAATACAAAACGTTTATCAACGTCACCGTTTGTGCGTTAGCGCTAGCGTATGCGTGCGTGCTTCATATTCCTGAACATGTAAGTGTAAACATCTTCAAAGTTTACCAGTAAAAGCACTCTACACACGGACACCACAATGAAGAAAATGTACATCTTCTTTCAATGAAAAGCAAATTCGGACGGCACTACCAAACAGCCTGACATGATTTAACGACGTCTGCAGCAACACTAGTAGCAAGTCATCTT
>JGI24021J15306_10013731_pt1 | contig 10073 bp, 7 predicted proteins | sample Ectturendosymbi1_FD_15306 | JGI IMG/M metagenome (IMG submission 15306) | reverse complement strand
AAAAAAATTCTGTTTTGAACACCGCTCTATTTTGAAAACCACAAGGGCTGCATGTTTGGATCTTTCATGCACAAGCAAAATTCCATGAAAAACGCAATTTCCTACGCAAAAAAGGCCTGTATAAACGTTGAGAGGGCGCCATTTTTCCAAGATCCTAGAGTTAGTTCCGAAAGTTGTCTTGAGTTTGCTCAAAACGAAACGTTTGTTCGTTTGAGCGCAGTTCCACCAGTTGTTTCGTGTCACATAGATTCTAACAAACATTTTCGCACTTTTGTGGTGCTTCAAACTTGCGCCAAATTAAAAACCATTGCCTTCTGCAGTCCGGTCGTAGGCGGTGGATTTTTCTTGGACCCGATTCGGGTCCCTAGAATCAGAAAATTATCATCGGTCTCTAGAAGTAGAGAAAATTGGGTCCCTAGAATCAGAGAAATCGGGTCCCTACAGATCCATACTGGGTACCTAACATTTTCCTTAAAAAAAACCTGGTATAAGCTTCACCAGAAACACCAACGCACCGCAGGATTTTTTCTTCTGCTGGTTTAATAAAATGTACTGCACTAAAACTCAAAAGTAGGCATTTATGTACAACGCGAATAATGTTCACACGCACGCCAACTACACGGTTGCAAACAGTACTCGCAAAATGTCCACAATCACGAACCAATGCTTTGCTTGAGGGAACAAAAATTTATGAGAGCATGAAAGTTGTAACGTATTAGAACAGCACACCAAAAGCGGCAGGCTAAACATCGTGGAGCGGAAAGAAACCCAAAACTTAAAAGCATTTCAAGCATCTTCCTCGTCGCAAGGTAAATGCAGGTAATTTCCAACATGAGTACGCGTATTGCACACACGTCGGTGAAGATGTTTGGAGGTTTTCGCGATACCATTTGCAAAAGCAGCTAACGTTTGTAAACTCTCCACAGTTTTTTTGCTACACTTAATGTAGGGTCGTGCCACGAAGCCGTTTTTATGAACTAAGCAACCAAATAGTAGCGAGTTGCGGAAAATATTTGCATTTATATTCAGTTCACTTCGGCTCATGTCCAGGTTCCGGACAAATTCGACGCACTATCCAGACTGGCCTTCTTGACAATTTCGAAGCTGCCATGTCCAGTGACACGTGTTAATAACACAAAATTTGGCTGTTGCAAGGCGGTTGGCATGCGTCTTTCAAAAACCGCTAGTATATAAAACATACCATGAACCTGATTTCGCAGTGTTCTACGTGACCTGTAAAGAAATTCAAACGCCAAGGAATGAGGAGAACTGGAAAACGCAAGAAAAATCATGCTTCTGACTTCAAACCGAATTTTTTTTGTTTGTTGACACAAGGAATGTATGTTGAGATTACACTTCACCCATACAAAAATAGACGCGCCCACAAACACTCGCGCACACAGCAGTCGGCGGTTGCTGGCTTTTAAGGACGACGGGTGTTTTCAACAAAACCATCACCAACTTACAAATGAACGCTCAGGCAGGTCATGTCCCGTGCAATCTCGAAAGGAACATCGACGGGATGAACACCATTGGACAGCATATGCTGATTTAGCCACGGTTGTAATTCATCCACTAAACGAGATGCGAGACGAATGCAACCCGTTTCGCGAGCGTCGTTTACTTCGCAGTGAGCTCTGAAATATAAATTAGTTTAGACATCACAATAGCAACTGCAGCTGTTGGTACTTTAAGTTTCGTTTATTCGTCTACGCGTTGAAAGTTTGTCTTCAAATCTTATCACATCACAAATTAGAGAAAAATTAGAAATTTTTCATAAAACATGAATAAAGTAAAATTTAAACGTGCCGCAAGTGATTATTTTCTGCCATCTTCTAATGCAATCGATACAACTTACTTTAAAAAATACAATATCGCAATATTGGTCTTAACAGAAAATATGTGGAAACTGACATTAGACACGTTTATCTAAAGTGCTAAGCATTAGCTTCATGGACGCTAGAAGTCCCTGACCGAAGCTTACAGTGCCTGGAGTGCCAACGATACCATCTGGAGTTCCTGCCTGGACAACGATTTTAACAGAATGCTGATAGAGACTGGCTTCAACAATTAGCATCGGTAAGAAATTATTTCCTGTCGGAACAAGCTCTGTTGCACAATATTACTTGTGGAAAACGATGTTAAGATGTCAGCAACTCAAATAAAAACTTACCTCAAACACGCTAAAATTTCTTTTGCGAACGTGACGACAATCTGCGCGTCTGCAGGTCCACGCTTTTCTACGACAGTACTCAAGCTGTTCGGAGGTATCAAACCGATCTGCGACAATCGTGACAACGTTTTGGGACAAACTGAAAAACCTAATTTGCTGAGCAATAATTGAATTTATTATATTGAGAAGTGACTAAATAAGGTCAGATACAAATTTCCATCGGCATACCTGCCCGTTTAAAAAGTTCGGCGAATCTCGTAAAAGATCAAGTACGCGCCGAAGGTAAAAAGCAAACAATTTATAAACGTCAGGACTCGACCCAGGCGCAGAATTTTCAAGCAGCGATCTGAAAAATAAGCAGAAATACAACGTTATTTTACATGAATCCCAACACAAAGGACTGCTCAACGCATTGGAAATTTTTTGCGTAGTATCGGCGGCAAATGTCGATGACACACAAACCTGCATAAATGGAGGAAGAAGGTGGCCGCGTGTGTTACGAGAACTTCGAACATTACTTTTCTCTCAAGACAAACATGCATCGATGCGAAAAGACCTGAAAAAATAAACTGTTTAAAGTTTGCGTTTCATTTCAACTCAGAGCAAAACGAACAGCTCCGTAAAAATTTCAGATACTGCAGCTTTCCCTCCCGGCGCATCTAGATGATGAAAATTTATCGCTGAAACTTGCCAGCCATGCATCAGCCGCGCACGGCGTTTATACAACATGAGTCAAACTCGTTTACTGTAGGAATTTTCAATTCTGTACAGTATTTCACCTGGAGTCGGATTCAAACTGAAGATCACGCGTTGCTTGTGGTAACTGTATGTTAAAGGGAATTCGAGCACGTTTTCTGCACAACCACAATCTCTGAAAATAAGTGAATGATCCAAGTACCCACAGCCGGCGTGTTGCCAGAATCTTATGCACAGGTTCTCTGCAACGTTCGAGTACCCACTACACTATGGGTCAGTGGTGTAGGAGGCGGGGATGCAGGGGGTGCAAGCGCACCCCCAAAAGTTTTGATTTGTCGAAAATTCGGGAAAAATCTACGAAGAGGTTCGCAAAATATCTGAAATTCTGGGCAAACTACCTGCAAATATGAATAAAAATGGCACTCAACGTTGTTTCATTTTTAAAAATTGGCGCCCAACGTGGGAAGAATCACATGAAGACCCCTTTTTGGAGGTCATCACAAAATGATCTCTGTGGGAGGAAATACTCACACAGAGTTGCATTAAAACTTTGAGCAAGTTTGGGGAAATTCGGGCAAAAATCTTTCGCACCCCCAAAAATTTGCCTGCTCCTACACTTGTGCTATGGGTACATATGAAATTGGATCCGCGCATACTTGCAAAAAAAAACACATACATATAAACCGATCTCGTGACCGGTGGCCCAAACGTCCATGGTCAAAATAATTTGCGATGTCAAAAGTAGAAACTCGAGTGTATTTAACTTAAAAGAACCACCTCAAAAAGCCAAAAATAACAACCTCGTCCCGTTTTCTTTTTAGGAATGATGCGCTGGCTAACACGCCAGCTACGGTATATGAGGCTGGATCACATCTCATCATTAAAAAAGTTTGTTACCACTTGCCAATAAATCGAAATAGTTCTGGTATTGGAAAATATGAGCACGTTTTCCCATTGTGTTAACACATATTGCGCTTAGATAGACGCGGCATCTGTAGATAGATTAACAGAGCTCTTACCGCACAAATGACTGCGTTAACATCGACAGAAACAATCCAGAACTCCGGCAGAAAAAGGGGGCCTGTACAACGTTTCAACCACTGATACATGATTAAGACTTGCACTACCAGCGAGTAAGTTTTATAGCGAGTATTTGCATTGCACTAGCGAGCGCGTAAGTAAGTTGCAGTAGGTAAGTAAGCGAGTAAGTATTTGCACTACTAGCGAGTAAGTTTTATTTTTATTGAAACGCCCCAGATTAGCAACGCATACCACTAACGAATATGCTGTAGTGAAGTCAACATGGGCCATCTTACCTGTTACGATCAACTGTTGCTTTCTTTGCCCAGCCCTTGTAAGCGGGCAATGCCGTATAAGCGACGTGGACTCGGCCAATATGCTTGGCGCATGATTTTCGGTGCAGTAGAGTAGCAGAAGTGACGTGACAGAGAAAAACCGGTAGATCCCCAATTCGTTCAATTGCTTCATTACGTTGATTTGTATTCTTGAAAAAAACCTAGCAAAAATAACGACCGAAACTGTGTTTTCCAATCAACTTTCATACGACACTGACCTTAAAAAGTACGCTGATTGCCCACCTGTCCTTGATTTGTTCCCATACACTTCCTTTGCTCTCTTTCAGTAGTGTTTGAAGTACAGACAGAAACGCAAAAAAGCTGTCTGAATTTTTCCTTTCCAAATTGTCAGTGTGAACTTCGTCAAGCAGCTTGCATTCATCAATCCAGTCTCGAATGCAAAGTTCGTTTGGGATAAAATTTCTTATATCTGTGCAAAGCCACGTGAGACATTTGCGAGTAACTCCTGTGTAACTCGCAAGGCAATCCATTTCACCGCACGGTACACACTCTCCTATCGCGACCAAATCAAACGAATACGGCAAGCCTGAAACCTGCCACGTCAATGTTGTGTGGCGTCTCGCAGAAAAAAACAATGTTCGACGCGTTCGATCAAGACCTACTACTTAAAAACAGGACCTGTTTATCCTGAAGGCCTTGCTTCAATCTCCATGTCATCACCTTTTCATCTTTTCGGATATTTGTCATGAGAGCATGTTTTTAAGTCAACGCGTAGCGCGAACTCGCAAGACAATTAAGATTGCAGTAAATAAATAGCGAAAATATAACCAGTTTGCAAACAACAAACTTCTAGTTTGATCCCCTCTGCCATTTGCAAGGTTACCAAGTCTTAACAGACTTTTCAAGCTAGAAACATTGCGAAATTCCGCTAGAATAAGACCAACTGTTTAGGCCGCTGGACCAATTATACTTTGGACTCTTTGGAGCTAGACAGGATTAAAATCTGCTCGATCTAGCGAAAAATCCACTAAATTGGCAACCCTGTCACATGCATTACACATTGTGACAAACCGATTTGCAAACACGCAGTTATCATTTCTCGCACAATGACGACCTTCTGTGTTGACTGCTTAGTTTTCTTACCTTGCTGGTGAGTGGGAACGACTGCATTTAATTTTGCGCTGAAATGTCGCCACAAAAGGTGAAAGGAAGCAAGCTGAGAAGAGTCCCAGGGTGCATCGGATGGGGATGTTCTAATTGCTTTGATGACTTTGGAGTAACAGTGCAACTGATATGCGAGGTATTCATCGTGCAATGCACACTTTGTCAGCGAAAGACGGATGAGCCTTGTAATTAATGTTGAACCACGGTCGCCTTGGGATGGAAACCACTGAAAAGACGATTGTGGGCGAAAAAAGCAGTGATTATTGAAAATGAAGCCAACCAATTTATTCTTAGCCACATGCCAAACTCACCACGTCTTTCACCCACCACCACGCAAAGTTAATCGCATCCTTTTCACATTGAAATAGCTTATCGCTCGAACTGTGGAGAGTCTTCCCGTTTTCGTTAGCTGCTTTAACGTTTTGCAAAATGTTGTTTATAAGGTTTCCGACTATATTCCAGAAATCAATTGATTCGCCCAATTTTTCAGTGCAGTTCTTCAAAAAGGTCAGAAAACATTCACATGGGAAGGACTTCTTGACAACAAGCGAAGACAAAGAACATTCAGCGCCTGGAACAATACAATCGCAAACGAAATGAATAGCAGTACTTTTCACAGCCAAATGTCTTGATAACTTCATAAAATCCTATTAGTATATTTGTTATCTTTCGGATACCAAGATTTTTGACCAGAATTATCAAGTAACAGTAAGTCACAACTCGCGGACTCCAGGATGGGAACCGCAGGTTCAAGTATACTGTTTTCATTAAGCCCGAAACAAAAACTGCATAAGCTGGTGGATTAAACTCATATATTCAAGGTAATCTAACAAACATCTGTGGTTGCAGTGGTTGGTACATAAGTTTGACAGCAACCGTGACTATACCGATTACTGGCGTAGCGCTGCGAAGACAAAAAACACACTTATTTACTATTCATTTGTCGCTGACGTGCGACTTTGCCAATCCGACAAAGCGGTTTCTGTTTCTCCGGGACCTGCGACACCAAAAGGCGAATTACAGGCGACTATCCATCCCGAATAATTTCAAGGCTTCTGTAAATGGAACTTTACTTTGAGAACTCTTTAGACTGTGATTTTCAACATTTGAAAAAGCTTGGACGAAGAATCAACTCATCTGATGTATCAAATTATTATATAATTCATATTATGACTGAAACATTACTACTAAACACGATGCGTTTCATTTTTTAAGGGGAAATAGAAAATATAGCTTTTTTCCACACGATTTTTTTGGTGTGGTGCTGCTCCGCGCGTGGATCATTGTCTACGATATCGGTGGATTTGGAGTTTATTTTAGTCTTAACGAACTGCGTGAGTATAGTCACGTTTTGAGGAAAAGATCATAACGCTACTCTTTTAGACCAGCGGGCTCCAAACAACGGCCGGCGAAGCTGTTTCATCCGGCGGCAAAGACATTTTGTCAATAATGAAGAAGTAATATATTCACGAAAAATTAGCTGATTTGGTAGAATCCAACATTTCCCGTAAGATGTCCGGCCCTCGCACTTCTATGCAATAGCTTATGTGGCCCTCGAACAAAAAAGTTAGAGAACCTTGTCTTAGACCAACTGATGGAATGGCGAGTGCTGGCCGCATAGCCATTGTGTCCAATACTATAGCAAGCCAGAAAGGAAGCTGGGAGAAATGGACAGAAATTAAAGTTTGCCATCCCAGAGTTAGCAGTCCGCAGCAGATAAATATACAGATTATTTTCAGTAGTTAACAATTTATCAACAACGCCTTTAGCAAGAAGGTTGTTGCTTTAGACCCAGCGCCTGTGTCAAGCGAAATTTCTGACCTTTGCGAAATTTTTGACCTGTTGTTGTTTTTCAGTTATTTTGCTTCTCAGAATAAATAAATAACGTCTGGTAATTCGTCTTTTGTTGTGTAAATTAAAACATTTTGGTTAGATGTCAGGTACCCACAACAAGCTACAGCACGGGAATAAATTTCACCATTGAAAATTTTCGGACTTAGTCCTTGACCTCAATTATTTTTATTTTTCTCACCCCAACCCATACCCTAACCCGACAGACTTACCTAAACACGAATTCCTATGCCCTAATAATCAGTTTTATCAACGTATTTAGCATGTAGAACAGTGGTTCTCAACTTGTTTGGTCTCATTTACCATTTAACAAAATCAAAAAATTGATTTTATCCCCAACAATTGTTAATGTGTCAAGGCATGACTTTTCTGGAAATGGTCTGGGACAGGTTCTCCTGCAAAAATGCTTTAAACTTACACTCAGATACATGAATTTTTGTGCTTACTGGAACCAATTTTAGGGTAATGCTTGTACGAAAATTATCAGTCTCTGGGATGAAACCTTAATAAAATGCTCTTACATGCAAGTACGAATACTTTTAAGAAGTGGTTCGCTGAGGTAGTTGAAATTCTAAAAACAGTTTCGGACGAACCGGTACATCACTGAATCAATCGGCAAAATGTTTGGAAGAAGCAATACACAGCCATGTTTCAAAAAAAATTTTTTTTGGAAAGTGAAAAACAATTTCAACCAGTCAGTCAGTGAGACTTGTGTGCTTGTTTTCTACGCACAATATCTGAGGTTCTGGGAACAGTGGTTAAATGAGAGATACTTTCATGTCATCCTTGGGAATCAATCGAGATCAATATTTTGTTTTATGGTCATCATTGAGGAGAACCCTGCTTCACACAGATAAGTATTTTGAAAAGATATAATAACCTCAATTGCGCGCTTCGACAGCGTTGGAAACTCTTCACCCAATCCACACCGAAATTTGGAAAAGTCATAGTTGCAAGATATGAATTTGAAATAAGCATTTTTCAACATTGGAGATCAATCAAAACATCTTTATAAAGTACTTTGAAAAGACGAGCCCGTCTCTGGTGAAATTTACGCGTTCAGTAACGTGTTTCAAAACTATTTTCAAATATTCTGGAAGGGCTTTACTCGCCAGTGCATGCCGATGAAGAACACAAGGGGTAGAAATGATGTGCAATGCCATTTATTCACCAGAGTGGTAAAAACTGACTTCGCTGAGCACATAAGAGGCCCCCTCTCTGCATAGTGAGTAGGGCTCCGACAAGGGAGGGGGGGGGCAATGCCCCGGGGCAGCACTTTTGGTGAAAAGAAGGAATAGCAAATATCTTTCACGAATGAACCTGAAGTTAGATTTAGGTTTAGGTTTTAGATTTTGATTTTGGTTAAGGAACTACCATACGTCCCAGTTTAACGTGGCAAGTTTCTTGGGGAGGGGGGCGGAACTTTTCGACTCGCCCCTGGGCGGCACTTCCCCATGTCGGGGCCCTGATAGTGAGGCAACGTGATTACACGAGTTTGTTTTGTTGAAAGAAATTATTAATTTTTTCGTGTCCATCAGTCACTTCGCAAGTCGTCTCTAGACTTTCGCACGTCAAGAACTCACTCTTTCAACTCAAATGTATGTATATATCGGCAGTAAACCAACAAATACGTGCACTTCAACACGTCAGTTGACCCATCTAGCTGAAGGGTGACTCTTGCCTTATAACTTCAAATTTCATCTGCTACATGATATAAAATATTTATACGACAGCGTACTGTATGGTTTGATAAATAAATTTCCTTATGTTTCTTCTTTTGTTCACTTTTCGATTATATCCAAGGTGCACGGTTTGATAAGCCATTCCCCTATTGTATACGATTCCTTTGCTTTTGCTATTGCAAAAGCAACGCGACAGTCCTAACGTGTCTTTCAGAAAAGAAACCTGATAAAGGCAGAGTTCCTACAGCACGAAATTGAGCGCAAGTGGCTGTCATGTACGTGTGTGAAAACGAGTGAAGCGAGCTTACAAAATTGACGGCTTCATCGAACCATTTCAAGGCACATGGGGAAAAAGATACTTTCAGTTTTTCAACATCATCTGTTGTGCTGAAGTCGACCCGATGTCCACGTATGATTCTAAATAAGTCTTCTTCTTCGACATATTTGCTGAGAATATCGAAACCTTTATTTGTTAACTAAGGAATAACTCATTCGCTAAAAAGACCAAAAAACGCTGTCCACTGTCCAGTCTACAAAGAAAGAGAAAAATGGCGCTAGTGTCTGACCATTGTGAAAACAGTGAAATTTATTGCACAAGAGAGGATTTCTGAAGAGAGCCACAACCTCCTTTTACGAACAAACTCCAAATTAGGCCGTGAACAGAAACATTGTTGCTCATCGATTTGGTAACCTACATGCATGTGCAACAATTAACTAAAAAGACAAAACTTACTACTGAGCACAACTCTGAATCATAATCCAAGGTGCAGCATCTCAATTTATGTGATATATCCGTAAACCTAATTCATAACAACGCTCTATGACACCTGACATTAAGCCTCTCATCAATCTATGAAAAAAGCACTGTCGGATGCACATTTGCAGGTTTTTTTAAGGAAAATGATAGGTACCCGGTTTGGACCTGCAAGGACCCGATTTCTCTGATCCTAGGGACCCGATTTTCTCTGATTCTAGGAACCCGATAATAATTTTCGCTGATACCAGGGACCCGATTTTCAATTCTAGGGACCCGAATCGGATGCCTAAAACACCTTTAAAAAACCCTGACATTTGTGTTTTGTCCTGTAACCAACAAGCCTAGTGTTGCAACCTCTCCGGTGGTGTTGCGTTGATTGTGTGATTCACCACGAACGGGATGTGCGTGAAGAACAACACCATACATATATGTGG
>JGI24021J15306_10013730_pt1 | contig 10073 bp, 7 predicted proteins | sample Ectturendosymbi1_FD_15306 | JGI IMG/M metagenome (IMG submission 15306) | reverse complement strand
CAAGCAATTAAAATCCATTTTTCTAATGTATGCCAGGAACATATTTCCTGCCTTTGACAAAAGTGACATCTAAAACAATTTTTAGATTTTTTTACCTGAAAAGATGGCAGGTCTGTATTTGCAATGATAGAACATACTAGTTTAAATGTTTGAATTACCTACACTTACAGTATGCTGTTAATATTTAAATTAAAAAAAAGATAGTTTAGTTGTGCATTGCCTGATGGTATCAAATTTTAGTGAATCCTGTCTATGTGTCTTTTTGTATTAATTACTAAATTTTGAATCAATCAGGAAAAGGTAATTAAAAATCCTAAAAAAGAACTTGCTAAACTGTAAGCTTGTTCTGCTTTAACTGGCAAAATCGAAAATTTTCTCATTTAGGTGGATACTTCGCCAGGCGATTGGGCCGCAAGAGGAAGTATTTTGCTTAATTTGTATTGGAACATAGGCTAGAAACCAAGTCTATTGAGCCTTTCAGAGGCTTTCTAGGGTTTTCGGTTCAAAAGTTATGGCCTAAAACCAACACATTAAACAAATATTTCATAAGCGGATTAATCATTAATTTGTGTTTCAGGGCCATACGCTTTGAACCAGAAACGATAGAAAGCAAATCAAAGGCTCAAAACAATTGGGTTCTTGTTTAGTTTCCAAAGAAAAGTTGAATCAAATAATTCCGTCCAGCGGTTGGTGCGCAGGACCAGGTAACCTGAGTCAAAATTGCCTGAAACCTACCCGATTTATGACTTCACCCACAAAAAAAAATCCAAAACCTAACATTTTTTTTATTGCAAACTAGAAGATTCGCCGTATCTTTGGAGGGTTTGAACAGCTCTGTAGTTCAACTGCCTAGCAAGTTTTGGTGTTGCTAAGTGACGCCACAATCCAAGATTCATGCCAACTGTCCCAGCAGCGAAGGTGTTAACTTGATACACCACGTTTCATAGTGAAACACTGCTACAGTCACCAAATAATACAAATACATATTAGAAAAGAGTGCTCATTGAATTATTTGTTTTTTCCAAGGTTATGTGACACAAACGTAGTCTTGAGTTTAAATGTTTTGCTCGAAGCAAAACCGTACGAGGTTTTTATTTATTAAAGGATGTTAAGGAATGATTTGACAATAAAACCACTCTCTTGATAAAATGTCAGCCTCTACGCATTTTGCACCGATTTCATTTCGGAGTTGAGCTACTCGCTTCATTACCAAATCAATAATACTTGCAAAACCTTTTGGCAATCGTGACACGATGCACCATGAAGTCTAAACATAAAATACAAACATTGAATCGAAAAACAACGCTAGGCTGATATTGAATCTCAAACTGCAAAATTCTGTGAGGTGTATGAGANAGGCTTTTTTTTAAAAAATGAGTTTTTCGATACCAGAAATAATGTGCTAAACGTTTTTCCTGTACAGGATTGGTTGTTGACCTGAACAAATTTCAAACATCCTATGAAGTNAACTCAGGATCGTTTGTACTTTTGTTCTGCGAAGCAAGAAGCGACTTCGATGGAAGGGTGTCGATTTCAATCGAGAATAACACCTTGACTGGATCGAAAGTAAGCACTTTTACTGCATCTCATATTTACCTCAGCAAAACGCAGACCTGATATTTCAAACAAAAATGTAATTGTCAGTCCGTTTATATTTCCACTATCCCTTAATTTTGAATTGTACTTTGAACTGAAGCGTATGAAAAGACATGCCCATTTCTGTTGGATTTTCACATTTTGGAGAACTTTGACGTTTGGTGTTGTTGTACTAAAACTTCCATGCTCGTGCGGACCAGACAAGACTAAAACAAGGTCTGACAAAACAATCAAATCTACCAAACCTCAAGCTACAATGAAAACCTTGAACGGACTGACAAAGCCAAGCATTAAAAATGCACCTTTCAACCGTGAAACTTGAGGATTAACATTTGAAGGAAGTCGAAGCTTTACCAACGTTTTTAGAACACAAGATCCGAATTATGTTTCACTCATTATTCATAGACTGTGAACCAATTACTTCCCTGCATTGCTCTTTACACTCTCTTTATATATCGAAAAAACATTTTCGTGCATCACAAAACATATACTTTACTGGATTTTTATATTGAGTGTAGGATAGGCTGAAATTATAAAATTGTATACACTCAATCCACGGCTGATAAAACGTTGATTAGCGACTCAGTTCAAGGCACAGATCAACCAAATGTGAAGGCATTTAGCACAAAACCACACCACGTTTTCAATCAACCTTATTTTCAGTCAACAAAAGAAAAAAATCAGTTAGAAGCTCAATTGGCGATGCAATTTCTCACATGCATGTTGAAAAATATTCCTTTTAGGTACTTCACNTGGAGAAAGATTCCTTGAAAGCACTGTGGAAAAAGTAATTTCAAAGAGCTCTCTTTCAAAGTTTTTATAAAATTGCNCAAAGATTGATTTTTTATGCGATTGCAAGCAATTGAATGGATATGAAACTGTTTCAATTATACGCCAGNAAACAACTTTACAAATGTTTTGCGTTGCTTGAGAACAGAGAGGTGAAAAAGCAATTTACCGGACATACAGTCGTGATCCGACTTTCTTGCCTGAGCCTCGGGACTTGATTTTAAATATTTGGTAAATAGAGTGCTGCTGTTTTGTCGGCAATACGAGGATCTTACAGCCAGTAAGAAACCTTTTTTGAAGAGAGATCGTTTAGTGCGAGCTCGTTTTCATTTCTTTTTAATTTCACGCAGTTTCTGCAAATGGAAAAAATCTCTTCTATATTCGCATAATTCTTTAAGCTACGTGGAACAAAGCAAGCGAAATAATTAGTTAAACAGCAATAAATATTTAGGTTTTTTTAGGATTTGCTTATGTATTCGACATACTATATTTTTACAAAGTCGTTTAACAATATATTAAAATTTATCTCTTTTCTTTCGCTTAAGAAATTACTTAAGGTTTTGCATAACTGGGACCAGTTTCCAAAAATGCCTTTAGATGCATACAAGCAAATTAATATGANAATGAAGCAACAATAAAATCGCAATCTCAATTTCAATGTTGTTATAATAAGCAGTAAATTTAAGGAGAATAGACACATTTTTGAAAGAAAAACTAAAGAACACTTCGCAAAAATGTCGTTTCGGGACACTGCCATCAATTGTCTATCAACATCGAGCTTTTGCAGAGTCTGCTAATACTAAACACACCCTTAATTTATTGACAAATATATCCAGGTGTGATTTATGATTTTCTGCTCATCAAACTTGGGTAGAATCGGGGCAACCAATTATTGAAAGGCAGAATACAAAGCCTGTATCAGAAATCAAACCGATATTTTAAACTTTTATTCTATTAAAACGAAACAAAAATAAAAAGTCTGAAAGACCCAACAAAACTATATGTAACAAACTGCAGACGAAAATCAACCCAAAACCACAAGAGAAATATTCAGTGTTAATAAATTTCCGACCTCAGTGAGAAAATTCTGGTTCTGCGTTGTCATACTTCAGCATCAAATAAACCCACGCACCTAGCCTACTTAATATTCAATCGTGCAGTGGTGGCCACACAACAACAAAACATATTATGTCAGAATTGCAACCAAACTTAGATTAACGTATGTAAACATCTGTTTTTGTAGCTTTAAGAATGTATCGATAGAGGGAAAAAACTGTTCTGCAAGCAACGTTTGAACTGACGATACTTTTTGACCTAACGAGATATTTTGACTTGTTTTGACCTAATTACTTCACTGTCGCTCATGTGTCAGCGTGGAAATTGGTTTGCGGACGTTTTGTCAACGTTGAAAAAGGCAGAAACATTTTGATGTTATTGACTTTTCGTTGCCATAATGACGGTAGTAATGTCACCTCTCATTTTGTTTTTGTAAAAATGCATTCTTATATCAAAATCCCATATAATCAAATCCTTAACATAAAGCGAAATATGTGTAACAAAAGAGACAATATTTTTAAAATGTGTATTTTGTGATAGGTTGAGTAAATTATTCAAGTCTCATGAAAAAATGTTTAGTTTTGAATGAACTTTGCATATTTTCAACACATGTATCTTCACTTCATTTTGTTTTTACCTATTTTGTTTTAACTTTATTTCTATTTTTAATGATGGTGTGACAGAATTTGGGTGAATCAACTCCTAATCACCAAACCACAGTTTGACCTAAGTACACACTGAAACTTTAACATCTACTATAAACATTTCAGAGTGTGTGGTTCAATCTTTCAGTAACACCAGAACATCACCGTGTTGGAATTAAGTGTAGCAAGATGTTGTACAAAGGAATAGAGTCGATCATCACTTCATCGATCCTTGAAGTGAAATGTAAGTTCTTCAAACTATTCTGATGCTTTTAGTTTTTATAAACGCATTTCTTCACTTGTCACGAATATTAGTTGGGTTTTATTTAAACTTTAAATCATTGGTTGTACAGTTCCACCAGAAATTCCGGGAAATATTTCTGTAACAAGACCAGTTGCAATGGACGTGAAAGATGATGTTGCGTTTTCTTTTGCTTCAAACCCTGTGTTAAGAATTTGTGGTTATATTTCAATCAACAAGGACGGTAAGTTCTTCCAAAAAAAAACGATTTTTGAAATTGAACTGAAGTAATTTACTTTTTATTCACAAAATGAAAAAGAAATTTTTCATGAACAAAAATCATTTCCACAGCATACAGTATGAGAATTAAACTTTGAATTATGTTTTTCCTTACTCCAATGCAGGAGTCACCAACCGTTTTGAAACTGCGAGCTACTGCTTGTGTACCGATTAATGCGAAGGGCTACAAATTTGTTACAAACTTATGAAATAAAAATTTCGCTCAATTCACTTTCAATTATTTTAGTATTGATATTCCTTAATGTGAAGACATTGATGATGGTAATATTATTTTTGGAACAGGCCCGCGGGCGACTTACATGGTCCTTGCGGACGACTCGGTGCCCGCGGGCACCACGTTGGTGACCCCTGCTCTAGTGATACTGCAATATAAGGTGGTAATAACTTATTGAATATCTCCTGGTGCTTTTATAAATTTCTGTATGTTCGTCAATCACTGGAGCTACCTTCCCTTACGTCAAGCGCGAAAAAGCTGTTTCCATTTGTGGTAGCGTCATTGCAAATACTTTCGCCTGTTTGAACCATTTTCACAGCTTAATATTTCGTTCCATGCTATTCAGAGAATTTTCCACTCTCTGCNCTGGGTGTTTTTCCTGAAAAAGCTGATTAGATACCATGTTGTTTTGAGAGTTTTTATTTTTATTCCAGTTCCATAAAAAAACTAGCAAATGAAACCCAAGAAAGGGTTTCAATTCTTCAATTCTCTGTTTGTTTTCCCAGTTGTTTAATGCGAAAATGCACGTAATTTGAAAAGAAGAAAGTACAAACCGTCTACAATAAAAGTTCGTTCCATATAAGTACATAGCCCAGTATCTGTCCCGTAAACACCAATTGCGTAAAGATACATAGGCCTGTAAAAAATGTGTGAAATTCAAATGTTTCATGAACTTTGCTTAAAACGTTTATTGTTAAGGTGCTGAATTTCAAGAATATTATCTTACTGGGAGAGGAACGCTTAACACAATCATCATTCATTTCGAAAAGGTAACACCAGCATTAGCAAGGAACACTGAAAACTTAATTTTAATACAGTGCATTACACAACCAGAAGTGAATAAATGAAAGTAAGCATAACTTTTAATCTGTAGATATTGAAAAAAAATTGCAATAAGGGAAGCTGTTATGACAAAATATTATTCTTACTTGGGTAAATGGAAAATAGCTGAAGATTTTCCATTGTTTTGCAAAACAAGTGCTTTGATTCATGCAAATTTCCAAAGGTTCATAAATAAAATTGACGTTTGTCTCGTTTTGTGTGAAGAGCTTTGGATGTTAAATGTTACACGGAGCCAAGTTAATGTTGAAACAGAATTTGGTGTTGTATCACTGATTCTGATATTTCTATAACGTTCAGCTTCGATTAAATGACTTTAAGCATTTTCCAAGTTTTTAAAGACCGCGAAAGATGGTTAGCTGCTTCTGTCCAAAATTTTCCCTGTGTGGTGCACTGTAAGAATGGCCATTGTCTTNAAAAGCTGGGAGTTAAACAGCTGCGCGTGTGAGAGACCACAGTACCGCCACAATTTGTATCGTGCAGAAGCTCAACTGGCTTTTTTGTAACGTTGTTTGTCACCATGGCCCCGCCTGAGACAGTTATGCGCCTTAGGCATGGTTCAATATTTACGCCGTCGCACATAAGCATTCTGGACATGTAAACCAAGATAAAAGCGGGTTCTGCGCCCCCTGCATGCTGCGCTCTAGCCGGCCGCCTAATTNGACTGTTGGAAGGGTGACCCTGGTTGCCACGTATCCAGAAAGAGCAGTGTAAAATTTAAATGCAAGATTATATTGTTGGAATGTTACATTTTAGGGCAAATCTATGCGACGTTTTTTCTGAAGACAAAAAGCAGTACTATTGTGGAGGCATAGTTTCAGGATGGGCGATTTTGCTGCTCATGAAATCTCGCAGAGTTATTATTTTATACGTGTGCAGACAAGCTATCCTTTTCGTTAACAGAAGTGTCAATTAGTAACCTATCAGTAGTAAATTGTCGGCTTAATCATGAATGTTGACACTACGTATTGCCAAGTTCGTGGCTTTGCTTGTAACAGCAGATGGCGTTATATGTGATCATGCTGTACGTTTGTCAAAGGCTTGCATGCTAACCATGTTCCTGAACTATAGTATCGTTATATACATATCCAGTAACAAATTTGAAGTATGGTAATTTCTAAATCAACTATATAGGAAAAAACAAAGCGTGAGTAGTTTTATTTTCGAAACACCTCGAAACAAGATTGGGGATTTCTCTTTATAAAACATAACTTCTTAATGGACCTGATGACCACATTGGTTTGACAGCAAGCTTCCTCCCCCCACATTTACAAGAAAAATTGCGCCCTTGAGTTGACCAACACATGACCAGTCATTCAAGCCACACCAAAGCATGTGGATGTGAAACNTGCAATGCCGTTGTCCTTTGCGAGTCCTTTAAACGGTCAGTTGTGGCCAGAGTGCGCGGTGAGGACTCTAGTCTCTTTTTTCCGCCACTCCCTTTGCATTTTTTCAGTGAATCTAATGATATTGAAAGACGTTTGGTCATCTAGTTACATTTGAGAAGACTTTAGTTTTTTGATAATCTAGTAATGTATTGTTTGCGATTTCTCTGTTTCGCTTTGCAATTATATCTGTTGATTTTCAATTTTGAGTAGACGTCGGCAAGGCCTTAACTAGGTCGTCGTACGCTAAGCAAAAACAGTGTAAGTTAAGACAAAATTCCATGGTATATTCAATTCAGAAACAAAACAGTAATTTACAACGTTTGTTGTTGCTAAAGACTTCACGAGGATAATTTTGAGAGGACAAGTTTCAATGACTCTTTCTTGGAATTATGTGGTACGGCGACAGCAAAACGTCTATTTTGTTGTAAATAGACGTTTAAAGACAAAAAGAACGATTTTTTATTGATTTTGGTACAACTTGAACGGTTAATTTGCAGTAGACTTATTTTTAACATGACTTTTCTGGTTTCAGGTGACAAATTCTTCATTGGGAAAGTATTTGGTAGATATCACATCGTGCGCTCCTTTCAATAAAAAGTACCATGTGGAAATTGATGTGATTCAGAGTTTTTCTGCTGATGCAACATCCACAGATTCAGTTGGTCTGCCTCTCAAAGACTTGCTAATTACAGCAGGGTCTGCTGTTGGCGCAACTCTGTTGCTTATTGCAGGCGTTATTGCTATACTACAGCACCTGCACATCATTTCCTGTCAGAGTTTATCGGGTAAGGCTTGCGTGGGCTTTCTTACTCGCTTCGTTTAGTTGTTACACTTGTGTCATATCCAGGTTATGAATGAAATAGTGCAACAAGAACAAGATATAATCGATGACGTCTAGATGATTTCAAACGAAACCAATCAAGGCTGAATACCACACGTTTTAAATCTTTCAAAAATATTTACTCTGTCAGATGTGACAACACCCATCAGACTGATTTATAATTTCCATACAGCCGGTATGCTTTTATCATCTTTAGATGGGCTATAATTTCAACTTTAAGAAGATGTTTGCTTCGTATCCCTGAGTAGGTATATTTTGTCTTGTTAACTTACCAAACGTTTTCAGAAGACGACACGTAGTGTTGTTAATGCTTAAACATAACAAGCCACGCTGTGAAACCAAATGTAAAATTGTTTACCGAAACAAATTCGTTTAATTTTTCATTCGGAGTGGCTAATATCTGCAGACCATTTTGCGTCAAAATGTTTCCAAATATCCTGAATTGATTATATCCCAGGTGATTCTCCAACAACTTCTGAGGAAGCCGAAAACGTCAAGCAAACATCCTGTTCACAACAGTAAATTGTTTTTTTGGTTGTAAGAAATCCTACGTTGTATTTAAAAGCGACATTGTATAATTTTTTATCTCAAAAAATAATGCCAAAATTATTTGTTACTGCAATTTAAGTATTTTCGTTACTCTTGGTTTTTTGAAAATTTTGTATACAATTTCCAGTTTTGTTCTGCAGCCTGTAACCTACAACTTAAGATTTTTACCAACACATTTTCTATTTTTGAAGAACAGCTGTCTGTATGATACAAATAAAGTTCATTCCTTAACTGCAAATAAAGCTTTCTCCCTTTTTTGAAAATTTTTGAGCTTTTGAAACCCGGAAATTGGGAACATACTGCTGAAGGCAAGATATCTTTTTTAGAATTTTAGATTTTTCAGCTTTTATATTGAGAATCTTTTTGAAAGGTTGAACTTCAGTTTATGGTTACACAAGTGACGTTATGATTAATAGAGAAGTAATTGAAACGTTAAACGATTTATCTTACCAGTCGGTAAAGCATTGCAAGCACATGAAACGATAGTTGCAGTATCAACTGAAGTTCACATAATAGGAAAAATCGGCCAAACAGAAAATGGAACATCACTGCCCACCGTCGCCCTTTAGCCGATTGGACCGATTGCTTCCAATCGGGCCCCGCGCCAAAGGAGGCCCAGCCTACTAACCTACGCATAGGCGCCCTTTGTATAGACGCTGCGTGTGTAACGCCGGCGCGGGCCGCGGAGCCCACAGTTTTTATGCGTGGGGCCAGATATCAACGTAAATCAAAGTGAACTGAGCGTTTTTTTAATATCCTCATTCATCATAATTTGTTCTGGAATCGCAACAGGGGTCATTGTTTTTCGATGTGTGGTCTAGTCTTTTCAATAGCAGCTTGTTAAGGCAGAAAGGGTTCATGTTTAGAAGTTGTTTTTTGTTTCAGTTGCAAGCGTTTCGCACTTAGCAAGTTATTGCTGTTGCAACAGTTTCTGCCACTTGTCTTTCAAAAGTTACGTTTATTTCGTAATAGCAAATGTGTTCTGCTCAGTCAGTTTTTATTAGCGTTATGCATTTTCCCTCGCAAGGATCTAATGACGCAGACACTTTCACTAATTTTTTGTTGCCCTCACGATTTACAGTTGACCATCCCAGTGACCGCGTCATCCCGATAAATGCGCTTTCTAAGCTGAAACAAACTAAAACCGATTTGAGATCATCAATCTAGCGAAAACTCAAGAATAGTGTAACAATTGTGTTCATTGGATTCGAAATAGCAAAGGTTTGAATTGGACAAAGTTTTTAAGGACATTGCTAATCTTAAATCAAGAAAAATAAGTTTCTCTTAGCAAATGCATTTTGTGTTTTGTAGGATGGATAAGCCTATAGGGGAAGGCACGGCTCCAGCTAGGAGTGTCAAAGTTTCTGGTTCGAACTCCAACTCCAAAATGACTTGGTCCATCGAAAACTGAAAACCATTGTCTGATTCGTACAACCGTATTATTACACCAACATAGATGAGGTGTCGCAAAATGATATATTTGATGGTTAGCGGAACATGTGAAAAAGTTTGAGAAACCCTGATGCCCACATACACGAGCTTGGGCGTTGGATGGATTTTCCAGGTGGGGACAATAGGGGATTTTTCCAGATGTTGGTTGGAAGCACTTTTCCAG
>JGI24021J15306_10013728_pt1 | contig 10074 bp, 8 predicted proteins | sample Ectturendosymbi1_FD_15306 | JGI IMG/M metagenome (IMG submission 15306) | reverse complement strand
TAGTGTTGCTACCTGTTAGAGGAGTTTTTCGAAACTAAAACTGATCAAGAATTACTTAAGATCTAGTATGAGCACCTTGCGGTTGAGAAGTCTTGCCCCACTGTTTGTAGAGCAACAATTGACAGAAAATATAAATTTGGACATTGCCACTGAAGAATTTGCCAACAAAGAGGCAAGAAAAATTACTGTGTAAAAAATTGCAGTTTTCATTTCAGAAATAAAGATGGTCCTAATTTTTTACACTTTTTTTACTATTTTCCCTATATGTATGTCATTTTTGCTTTTTGTTCAACTGTTACAATGTTTGAGTTTTTTGGTGTGTATTCAAAGCATGCCATATTTGAGCATGTGAGAGTACTGTAATATTATAATGGTGCACAAACTAGTTAATACATATACAAAGCTTCAAGAGCCAGTCACTGTGCAATATGTATTCTTATGGGCATCGGGGGCGCCAAACTCAAGGGCCGCCCCGGGCGCATATTTACAAAATGTAACCTTATTCGCTGAATAAGAGGTTTTCAGCCAATCACAGTGCCGATAACGTTACAGATCATTGATGAAGCCTGTCTAGCCACGCCCACCTAGCAACGAGTTACTTATGTGAAGCAGCAGCGACCATTTGAGAAGGGCTTTCACCGTGCGGGTGACTAGTATGCAGCTGGATTGGTACATCATACCCAGTACCACCGAATTTTACCCACTGGGCGGCACTTAAACTTTGCACTGCACTTCAAAAGTTTTATAAGTGGCAGAGATAGCTATCTGTGGCAGAGATAGCTATTATCTGTGGCAGAGATATTATCTGTGGCAGAGATAGCTATCTCTTATCTGTGGCAGAGATAGCTATCTCTGCATGCAGAGATGTTATCTGTGGCAGAGATAACATCTCTGCATGCAGAGATATTATCTGTGGCAGAGATGGCTATCTCTGCCAAAGATAGCAGTTTTTGTGCTAAATTTGTCAGATATAATATTTTTACAAACGGCGCCCCATATTTCTCAAATGGCCGCTGCTGCTTCACACAAGCAACTCGTTGCTAGGTGGGCGTGTCTGGACAGGCTTCATCAATGATCTGTAACGTTATCCGCACTGTGATTGGCTGAAAACCTCTTATTCAGCGAATAAGGTTACATTTTGTAAATATGCGCCCCGTGCAGCCCACACTCCAGCTACACCACTGCATATAGCATAGGTGATTTGCGAACTTTACAAATACACACCAAATTAAAAATTAATAGTAGGCTACCGAAATTCTCACTACCAAAGAAAATTTAATAGTGACCCCAACACAGTGACAGAAGGACAAAAACTGAGTTAATCGCCTACTGGCTTTGGCATGGATTCTATACCAGTTTACAGTTTTCTTTGATGTACTGTACATCCCGATACCACAATGAAATAATGGTCTCCAATATCTTGGTCATGGTAGTGCGATGCAAATTTTGTAGCCGAAATTTTGTTATTGATCAAAAATTCTCAATGGGGTTAAGATTTGGCGAGTTTCCAAGCCAATATAATACATATAATTTTTGTTTCCTGAAAATCGCCTTCATTATTTTAGATCAGGGGTTCCAAGTGCCGGATTCAGGTAGCGCGGGGCCTGTAGTATATTGACAGCGCGGGGCCCTATGTAAAAATTACATGTGAACAAATGAACATCTGTTAAATCATAAATTCTGTGGGCATCAATGTGAATAACATAAGGCATACTGAATATTGTATGTACGAAAACCTGGTCCTGAATAGCAACTGGTGGACATTATGGGCTACATATCATTTTTTTTTAATTCAAAAACATTTATACGTATCTTGTCACCAAGAAGGAATACATTACTGTACAACTCACAAGTACAGAGACAGTAGTTGATGCTTCCAGACACATCCAAAAATTTGATCATTGCTATATTTTGACATTGTGTCGCAGTTGATTGTCCAAGGAAGCAAACCTACAGCCTAAGATTCCCTTTTCTAGATTTTACCCCAACAAATTTGTTTATGATACTGGTAGTGTCTATTTCACATAGAAGTTCATGCTCTGTACTATTTACGATCAAGCTGTTCAGCTTGTTTTGTATAGTGGTGTTCCTTTGTTCATTCTCAAAATGTTTTAGTTTAGAAAATTATCGTTCTCCACTGAAGGAAGTCATCACGGGCAGTGACGAATTTACGCATAGGCCTATTCGTGGCCTAGGGCCCCGCGCCTTTTGGGGCCCCACGCAGCTCCTTCCTATGACGACTCATTCTTAACTTAAAGTTTGCGAAACTGCGCAGAGGCATGTAGGTGTTACTCTCGAAACTTCACGTTTTTCAGAATTCCTCAGACCTGGAAACACAAACGGATTTACATGCCAATGAGACACTTGTTCACGCCATTGCTTTATNGTTATATGGCATCCTCACTCAACTTATAACAAACTCTCTCACCAATTCTCAAAATATTATTTCACTTTTCATACTTTGTAGCATCCATATTTAACACAACATGAATAGTCAAATATCAGAAACTGAATTACCTACTCTTAAGGACAAACAAATCGAAGATTTCAAGACGGATTTCCTATCCCCGGATGCAAACACTCTTCAAGAACAAAAGACCACCATTACACAAGCTCAGAATGATAAACCTTTTAAACCATCCTTAGCAAATAATCAACAACATCAAACTCAACAATGGACAACTGATGACTTACACTTTGACAGACACCTTCTCTAAACAATGGTTGCCAGGTTAAATGCCACTTTCACGCAATTGATCGCAGACATACAATGGCACCAACAAACCAAGTCATCTACACCACAAACCGTGCAACCGCTACGATTATCTCACTTACAAAATCATCCAACATTCCAACGTAAAAACCGTCGCCATCAAACCTGTATCTGCTATCGTTGTCGTCTACGTGAACATCTAGCTGCAGACTGTAACATGCCTTTCATCCGTAAGTACTACCAAAGTCCACGAAACATCGGTGACAAACCATCAAAGCATAATTTAAAAAGATATTGGCAACACTCGATTACACCACAACACCACAACACTCGATTACACCACAACGTAGTTGTGGTCCTACGATTTTAAGATTAACATCTTATTGCAATTACAAAAATGAACTCCTTAAATAATCGACTAGCAATTCTTCTTTTCATCAACATCTTCAACTGAAACAATGCCAAACAGCATCTGCATTTTCAAAGGGGTAACATTACGAAAACAAGCAACAGACTTAACATCATACGTGACAACGTCTAACAAACCCACTAGTCCTGGAGGATGCTTTCCTGCGTGAATGAAGCAGTGCGGAATGGTCCAATACATTTTTGGATAACTACATTGCAGGCAACCTCCAAAGCAACCTGAATTACAATGAGTACAGATGCGACACGACTCACAAACGTAGAGTCACACATATATATATAACTTTCATGTCGCATTCCAATTCATCTCGTCTTACAGGTACCTAAAACAAGACTTGATGGAAGAGGGAATGACTAGTGAAATACAAAGCTCAGCATTTACACAGAATTACACAAACACTACTACTCATGCTCAGATCAACTAATGTGTGAATTTGCCACTTTGACTCTCATGCCGGCATCTTCTTCTAACTATCTTCTCTTTCTATACCTCTATTTTTCTTCCTCTTCAGTGAGTGTCAATGCTCAAAGTTTGCACAAACAATTAACACACAACAACGATTACACACACATATACGAATCACGAATCAAATATTAGATCTTTCTCAACCACAACAATAACCACCTAATTTTCATTGGACGACAACTCGCATCTCACTGGGATGGCGACAGGCTTATCATGCCGTCTTAAGCGGTGCGAGTGCGTCCTGAACGAAAAGCTTTTGTTTTGTTACATGCCCCGAGAATATATTGCAGATGCTACTCAACAAACAGAATTTTCTGAACTGGGACAGTGCAAGGCTCATCACGCTGTCTGAATAATTTAAAGCAATTTTATGCATTCGTGTGGACTATTTCATATCTTGAGGGTCAAAGTCGCATCCTGTGGACGGATTTCCTCCATTGTGGACAAATTGGTATCTTTTGTCGACTCTGAATCCCGGTGGATGAAATATTATCTTCAAAGATGTTCTAATTTCTGAGTCCCTTTCACTAACAACTACACGCACTCTTGCTTCATTCGTGAGGGGAGGAGGACGAGAATTCTGTTTTCAGGTGGAATATTTTATGTCTTGGGGGTCGGACTCGTATCTTTTGGGCAGATTTGTTTCATTGTGGACATAAAAGTATCTTTTGAACGGATCTGTATCCTCGATCGATTCTGCATCTTGGTGGATGAAATTTTATCTTCGAGGACGATATTTTTCTTTTTCTCCCTTTCCACTTTAGCAAATTTATTTTTACATGGAATATTCTATTTAAGCAAAAACCATGTATTCTTTCTTTGATTTTTTAATGTGTTCTTGGACCACGACTGTCACTGTTTCTTCAGGCCAATGTACATTCATTCTTACTTTTCAGGAGTCCAAATGGAAATCAACATAACCCCACCTGGAAAGATAAATTTCACTCAACACCTTCACAAAGGCTAAAAGAAATAATAAAATTTTTACCTCAAACAATGTCCAGGGTGGCATACAGACAGATGCCATAAAAAGCATCTATATAAATGAAATGATAATTTCACAAATGCAATACCATTTACAACTATCTACAGAAAAACAAAATTTCAGATCAAAATTCTCCCATTTTATATTTAACCATTACAGGTTTAATTTCAATTTTTCAGAAACGCCTTTTGCTCGCGCACCTGCTCTGCGTTAATCGCGATACGCTTTTATTTCTCAGAAACAAATCAGACGATGCACAATTAATTATAAAGCTCACATTAATACAACGGCTTCAACCTCTGGTGAATTGTAATCCAGGAATTGCAAAGCAACCGCAATCTAGTGATGAAAACAAACACACCTTGCTGCCGATGGGAATGTTTACCATTTGACATTGTGCAATTAACAAAAAAACTCAACATCTTCTCACCTTTTGCTGTTTTAACATATTTGCAGTATAAACACACACACAGGCCTTTACTTATCAATTGATAATCCCACCGTAGATATGATCCTCAACATTCTGAAACCCACATTGTTCCTAATGAAGCTTTAAGGTTCAGATTACCATTATCTGAATACCGCGCCGATTAAAATCCAAACTGCCTTGGTGTGACTTGTGTGGCCAAGTCACGCCGATGACTGGCTTGCAATCAACACTTGCACAACTTCAAGACACCTGATGCAAGAACGAACCTTCATACGGCTCCAGATACAAACTTTGCCAAATCTTGCTTTTAGTCGAAAGCTTCGATCGTATTTTTACCTTGTGGATAGCTGATAACTTGCTGAATCAGCAGTTATGTAGCTCAATAATTTTTCGATTTTTCACTGTTTCAAAGTGAACAGTTGTAATCACCACACACATTTCCCTTACATACCATACCACAACTTACTACTGAAGACACAGACCCTCCTCTAAAACCATTGCAATTCATATGCGTCGCAGACGCATTTCAATATTATCGCTTTACAACTTCTTTGAGGGTCATTACGATCTTCCCAAGTTTACATTACACCGTTATATGCGACGTGATGATGACCGGTACTCTATGAGAATATCATACTAATAATTTTTTTATACTTACAGAAATTTCAGTAACCACATTAAACTTCAACAAATTTCCAACACAATAATGCTAAACACTACTGACACACTTTTTGGAAGATATGACTGATAAAAACAATATGACTTCCACACCATCAATCCAGTGGTCGGAAATACCAAATGATAAACAAGACCTAACAGAAGTACAATCAGACAATTCTTTGATGACANATCCACCGGAAACACCTTTACATGGCGCCATAACCGACTCGACCAGCGCGCGACAAATATTACTAAAATTGGATCAAAAAATTGACAAACTTCATCGAGAACTAACTCGTGTCAACTGGTTACAAAAAAGAAATAACTCTTCACAAAGACACGCAGTCTTTAAAACACAACAAAATTTACGGCGACCTCAAACTCGCACTTGTTTTCGCTGTCACAATCGTGGACACCTACAAAACAACTGCACATCAATTCTAGACACACACGGCTCTCACAACAGTCTGCCACATAATGGAAAGAAAATATGAACTTTATATAATTTACTACAAAATGCCTTATAATGCGAATAATCCATTTATATGCATTTCTAATAAATCAATTACAATCTATTTTTATGTTTCAGGCACCTTTCATAAACGCGATAAAAAACAACAATTAACAATGCCAGCCATTCTCAAATGATCACTAATGTCTCTCTTGTCACGGTCTATACAAAGATGCGAAACAGAATGATGACCCATGGAAATTTCATGCACAATACTTTTTTGCCCGCATGTTATAAATTCATATTGCCCGCATGTTATAAATTCGCAACCAAATTTTTTATAAAAGAATGTTTTAACACTTTGAGAGCCGGGTTAATTCAAGCGGTTCGCAAAAAGGAGCCCTTCGTCATAAAACACAAGTTAATCAAGGACACGCCAATAAAAGGCAGTGTCCACTATTCAAACCAACTGTTTGCCCGCAATAAGGTCAGTTGGATATTTTGCGCATAATCTCTGGAATACACGCTATCTTCCATTAAAATTATTCATTTGGTGACACTTCAAAAATACCGTGACGACTTCTTACCATGTTTTTTGTAAAAACATTCTAGGGAGGTATAAAGATAGATGCTATTTAAAAGCATCTATATTTTAAACAAAATTTCCTTAAAGTACCTTGCTAATATTATAACAGGGTTACACGGAACATATTTTGCGACTATTCAATCTCATAAAGAACAAAAGTAACAAAAAGTTCATAAAAATCAACACCGATTGAAACAACCAATATATTTTTGAAACAAAAAACCTTATAATATTATATTGCCATAAAAACATCTTCAAAAATATCAAGTGTTGCATTTAAAAGTAATACCGGATGTAATACTGAGCAATACGTCACTATCAATCAAACAGCGATGGCCTATTAAAGAGGCGATAAAAATCGTGAGAAGAATAAGCTCAACAATTACAGATATGCATAATGCACAATATGTGGAACAAAAGCAACCCAAAAATTGCTATAACAACCAAAGTAAAAAGAATATTCGTGCAAAAAAATTCAATGAACCACAATACAAATTTACAGTGGGTTCTTCACAATTTGGGACTTCTTCCAGACAATAATAAATCTTTAATTGCATATTCAAATGCACATCTGGATAGCGCCAGTATCACACTCTCTCGAATCACAGTTAATCTAGCAAATAGACAACAATGATTTAAAATTTATACACTAGTATTTAATAGACAATTATTATAAAAGGCATATAATTACAAATCAGACGGTCCATTAAAAACAGAAAATTAATTTGAAGACAGAATGCTTATGCAACACAATCAACAGTCAGACAATATAACTCTAAAAAAACAATTTTAAAGACACAATGGAAGTTTCAAATTACACTTGGCTATCATTCTCAGCATTTTCATATGTTGAAAAATATTTCCTCTCTGAGAAACGAGACTGTTTATCGCAATCAGATTTAAAAAGGAATTATTCATAACACAGAAATATATAGATCAATAACAAAAATTAACGGACACTAGAATTTCACAAAATGGGTCAAGAAACACCCCGAATTATAATAAAACAATCACCATGATTAAGCTAACATCAAGATAACATGGAAATTCTGCGAAATTCAAGAGAAGATCAGCATAACCTTGGTTACGAATATACAATTGCATCCATACATTTGGAAAAAATACGACGAATATCATGAAGACAAGATATCTATCTATTGACTACTTACCATTCAGAAAATATCACAATGGAAGTTTCAAATTACACTTGGCTATCATTCTCAGCATTTTCATCATCACCAGATTCTTCGTTCTTATGGTGATTCCCAACACAACAGAGAATAAAGAGGAATTATCACTGGAACACAATGTTGAAAAGATCTTAAAATTGCTCAGCAATTATACGAACACAAACAAGAAAAAATTTACTTCAGAATACGAATTAGCCATGAACAAATCAATATCAGCTAAAGAAAAACAACCCATCCACAAAAAAGAAAATGAAGAATCAGAAAAACTCTTTTCAACTAATAAATACAAACAACAACAGAAAGGAGAAACTAAAGAAAATTGATTAGACAATCAATTTCTGTTGATCCTGGAGGAATGTAGCAGACATAAAGTCTACTACATCGAAAATAAAGCATTACAAAACAAAACAATATTCAACAATCAAGAAGACTGGATTCACTACCGGCACTGAGAAGACAAAGAAATACTGATGAACATCGAAACAGGCCAAGCAACAAGAAGCAAACGAATTACATGTTGAACATGAACAGAACCTCACTCTGCTCTCACTCCAATCATGTTCTGATAACGCTCTTATCTTCACTTCCTGTTGCGAACTAATCATGTGAAACGCTAGACAATCAATGGCGACGTTGCTAAGCAAAATGACGTTTCAAGATGGCAGCGTTACCTAGCATTATGATGCAGTATCCTGTACGTAGAACTACGTACAGGAGGTGCAAAAACCTTTAGGGGATTCACCTAAAAAATAGGGTATAAATAGGTTGGTTTTTGCAGACCAGTTAAGATCGTTTGTCTACTTTGACGAGTGAACTCCTTCGGTAGTTTGAACCACTTTGGTTTTGCTGCAGAAGTAAAACGAATCTCTGCGTTGCAGCTTTCCTAGCTCGACGGATTGATTGTGAGTGCTGTTGAACTCCTACAGCGTGTCCGCTGGGATCTCAACAGCTTGAGTTTCTGACTGAAAACAAAGTCAATTAGAACGACTTGTTTTCAGTCAACACGGGTGGCATGTCCGGCTAAATCCTTGTCACCCTGGACAATAAATTTGGCTTGTCCAAATAAAACCTTGCCATTTTAAATTAGCATTGTCCAAATCAATTTATGACAACAAAAACAATAAAATTGTCTTGTTTGAATGAAATTATACCATTCCAAAAAGTAAAACATTGAAAGAACAAAAATATTGTTGCAAAACTAGCCCAACGAACTCCAACGTTGTTTACATTAAAACGTTGCAACGCTAGAAAACGAAAGGCCTTGGAATCGTGACAGTAACTTAGGAAACTGACTAACAACTGTTTGATTAATGAAACTCCAAACATTGGGAAACGCCCGTCACGATTAGAATAGTCAAAACCCTTATCCACAACTGTAAGTCATTCATTTGACGATAAGTTAATGTAACGATTGGTTTCAAACTAGAAAGTACTTCAGGACTCAATATAATCTTGTTGGTCGTAAGAATGGTCCCAAGATTTATTTTGTGTCTGTGAGTTTGATTTGAGAGAGTCCGATTGATTTCATGCATCGCATAAATGGTGAGTTTTTATGTTTATAATTTATAAATGTTTTATTTTAATAAAAAAATGATCTCACTAAAAATAACAGTGTGTTGTTATTTGAAGCGGTGTTTGATAGTTGTCAGAAGTTTATTAGGGAGATCATGCAAGCTAGAATTTTGAACATCGTCCTTGATGCAGTTATGAAGCGAACCCATGAATAGAAAAACTGCTGCATCGAAATACATTCTTTTGGTCTCCAATGTAGAACAAAAGACATGTTATAGGCATAATTTCATAATTTACTTTGAAACGAGCGAAAATGCAAACGTCTAGACCAGGGCAACTGAAATGGCGGATTGCGGAACGAATCCGGGCCTTTGGATGGTGAAGTCTGTACCTCGTCAGCCGCTCAAATTGTGTTCTACAGAAAAGTTTCATACCAAAATCTAGCGTTTTCATTCGTGCTTCTGAGCCATTAACTCGTTGTCAACCGTATAGTTGTCGATCAAGCTGTTGTTTTGCTTTCTTGCATAGCACACATGAGTTGACCTTTTTATAATATAATAATGATATTTTATTGCGGACTCGTGGTCCATATCACAGACACAAGAGCACAAAAAGTGGTTAGCTATACATCAGCGCACATTACAGAAATGGTGTT
>JGI24021J15306_10013725_pt1 | contig 10074 bp, 11 predicted proteins | sample Ectturendosymbi1_FD_15306 | JGI IMG/M metagenome (IMG submission 15306) | reverse complement strand
ATGAAATTTCGTGAAAATGCCCCCCCCCCCGAAATGAAGAGCTGGCGCGCCCTTGCTCTTGGATTTGAGTTGGATTTCTGGCAACTTGTCATTGCTGCCGTGTGGTGCTTAAGATTGAACTATTGTGGACGTTGTGCATGGAACTTTTTGCCATTTGATTATACCGCTGTGGATTCTGACATTGGTGAGTGCGGGCGTGTGTCAGACAGTTGTGTAGACCAAGTGCGTTCCATCGGGTCACGTTCAATAGTGATGTTTCCGAAGACTGCGTTAGCATTTGGGAGTAGCCAGAACCCTAATTTATATACAGCCATTATAATAATTGCAAACTTTACACATCCTGGATCTCAACAGTAGCGAAAGGTCGAAAGATACGTGCGGTGATAAAAATGAGCGCAGAATTTCATGCAGTTCTACATGAAAAGAAGTGCAGATTTGTAACAGGCTGCCTGTGCAGATTTGTAGCAAATTCCAGATTTTTTTGTAAATGTGCCTTTCCAAATTCAGGTATTCGAGTTTCAGATTGTCGGTCCAAATTTTAGTATGTCAAGCATTTAATGTTTTTTGGAGCATACTATAAGATATACAAACCTACATAATTTTCTTCTTTTTCAGAGTANGGGCTCCCTATTGGTTTTCTAATTGGTCCCGACAATTCCTACGCACCTGCCCTGGTCGGAATCATACCAAGAACCGTCTACCTGACTGAGTCTCAGCCACGCCCGTTCGAAAATAATGTAAAACGTTTACAAGCCGCACAAACGTTACACCGTGTGCAAAGGGCTTTGACACACACATTACGCATAAAACCAAACTAGACCTCGGCATAGACCCGGCACTCCACGGCCCAACCATTGATTGTTACGTCATCTTGAGTGATTGACAATGGATGGCCGGCAGCTACTCGTATCATCTCTTGGACCAGGTCAACACCTGAAACGAAAAGTGGCGAACTATGAGTGCAAAGCATCAAGCTATGCCTCAAGAGTATTTAGACGTACAGTACTTACAACTGCGCATACAAAACCAGCTTCGCTACAGTTTGTAGCGTTTTCAGACTGAGGATTTTAGTTACAGTACTATGGAATTCATCCTTGCCAAATTGTTCGTAAATAATGGGGCTATTTTGCCTCCATTGGATAAAAATCATCACATTTCGATTCTCACACTGACTTTAACCTGTCGCAACGGAAATGCAGACACTCATAACGTGACTGCGCGTAAAACCAGGTTCCGGACACCACTGAAGTGAGATAGCACAACGCCTTGGTGGCCAAAACGCTTGGACATATGCGTTTTCTTCTGGAGTGCATGATAATGCATTCTCCCTGAAGTGCTCTAATGCATGTGTTTATAAAACCAGACGCGCAACGTAGCACGAGGTGAAAGAAGCACACGAAAAAATCAGAGGCTGCAGGTTACGTCATGACACCTCGTAACAACTGCACGTGAGCTCTCGGTAACTGGTAACAACGTACATCAAACATAACACAAAAGAAAATATCTCAGCGAAGTGCCAAGTTCCTCTACACCAAGGGTGTCCAAACTTTTTTCAGAGGGCCAAATTTGATCATGTGAAGGCGGCCGAGGGCCAACAGACCCTCTGACATTTTTAACCGTCAAACTTGTACGCAAATACATTTTTACACAAGGCATTTCGCTCAAGGTTTGAAGCAGAAAAACTTTGCAACGGCTTTCGTGCTCATATTCCAATGGTGGGCAATCCGCGGCTCGCGAGCAGCATACGGTATTTTGCGTGGCTCTTCTAGCTGAATCGCAATATCTCGAATTGATAGGGGGTTGTTGCCTCATATTTAATGTTTGTTTCATTTATTGTGTTAACACGAGTTCGTAACGTTAGTTACCAGGGCGTCTAGGCGACTTGATAACAAAGACCCTGGACCTAAAGCTCAAGTTAGGCTACTTAAGTTTCACGAAAAAAATTAAAATTTTTCAAAAAGATGTGAGATGTGAGAATGAGACCGAATGCTTTTTACGAAGAGGCAATTGCAGACCAAAAAGTGGAAGAATACAAAAATACACTGCAAGACTACTGGAGGAGTTCCAAGCCAGATTTGACTATCTGCAGGAGTTAAAATTATGCTTTCTATTTCCTGAAAATCCATTCAACGATATAGTCGGTGATGGCTGTCCAGCTCGCCAGTCAATTGTCACTAACTTGTCTGCTGTAGAAATGAAACTGACCGAAATTCAAGACGGTGTAGCTCTAAAAGTTTCAGTGTACTCTATAGCTGATTTCTGGCGACAGGTTCCAAAAAGTAAATACCCAGAATTTAAAATACCAGTAGCAGTGTACGACACATTTCTGCATTTTACATGACATGCTGCTGTGAATTTTTCTTCTCTGTAATGAAGTTTGTCAAATCAACGCATCGTTTAACCCTAGCAAATGAACACTTAGGAGAATGAACTCCCACAACTTTAACGTATTGACTAGATTTTTGGAGACTAGCGAATAAAACAGAAACCTGATGTGGATGAATGATGTGTTTGTTAAAAAAACTGAATTTGCGGCTCGCTGGGTTTCTGCAAGTGACTCTTTGGTTTTCTGCAAATGACTCAGGTTTTCTGCAAATGACTCTTCCATTGTACAGGTTCGCCCACCCCTGGCATATTCGCTCTCAGCGCTTCACAACATAACGGAAACATAACAAGGAGAAGCCGCCGTCGTTCCGACACGGAAGCGTCATACAATTCAAACAGCAAAGCCGCGGGCCATTGAAAATGTGCCCGCGGACCGCATGGACACCCCTGCTTTACACACTCGATAACGGAATTGACTAAGATAGATAATCGCGGAATCGAGATTTTAAAAATCCGCCATTTCTTTCATTTCCCCTCTCACCTATGCAGCATAAAGTTTGAGAGCTTAATTGCAGAAGTTAGTGCTGAGGAGTCGNAATTTCTAAATAAAAAATGACTCGCACTTCAGAAAATTCAAACACGGTTGCGANACGCCATTTAACCGCGCAACGTGAGACGTTCTCTATGCTGGTAACAAATGATGCTCTGAATGTCGCGTGACGGTTTGAAGTAAACATTCCTGATTCATTTCGAGCTGAAGTTGCTGTTCTCATTCTTTCACGAGGCATAGAGGTTTAGAGAAGAAGACGCGATTCGGATTCGTTCCGAGAAACGTCAAAAAAATACTTTTGAACAGCGAGTGTGCGTAAAACCTACCGGTGATCAGTTCAGTAACGGGATGTTCCACCTGAAGTCGAGTGTTCATTTCGAGGAAATAAAAGTTTTTCTTGGAGTCGACAAGGAACTCCACCGTGCCTGTACAACGCAAAGAGCTGTCTCACAAGTCGGTTGCAACAAAACAGAAGCAGCAAAACGTTTTCTGATGAACAGAAGTCGATAAATCTCTGCAGGAGTCATTTGTTGATGAACGGCATGGCAACAGCAGCGAAGTCGCCAGGAATGTTTCCATAACATACCCCGTGGTAGAAGCATCACAGATTCTTAAGCTTATCACAGTAGATCACTACACCGCTGTCATCGCTTAGACCATGGGTCTCCAAACTTTTTTGTCCAAGGGCCGCATAAGCTATTACACAATATTTCGAGGGCCGTACATCTTACGCATTGTGATTAGTTTTGTGATATACTACATCCTACCGAATCAAGCAATGTTTCATAAATATAATATTTTTTCATCATTGACAAAACGGTTTCGCGGGGCGGATGGAATGACTTCGCGGGCCGGATTTGGCCCGCGGGCCGTAGTTTGGAGACCACTGGCTTAGACATTCTTCGGAGTATGAACCGTTGATACCAGTGGTGTAGGAGGCGGGGGTGCAAGCGCACCCTAATCCGGGCAAAATCTGCGGAAATTCAAGAAAAACTTCGCAAAATCCTTGAAAATACGGGCAAAAATGGCGCCCAACGTGCTTGAATTCGAAAAAAACGGTGCCCAGCGTGTGCAGAATCACATGAAGACCTTTTTTGGAGGACATCCAAAAATGGTCTTCATGAGAATACATTCGCACAAAAAGTGGTCCAAAATTTTTTCTGGCAAATTTGGGGAAATTCGGGCAAAAATCCTTCGCACCCCCAAAAACTTACCTGCACCTATGGTTGATGGTGATGGAAAGACATTCGCGAAGAAGTCGTCAAAAGCTTTGGTTAACTACGAAAAAGTTTTTCCTTTTCTAAGAAAAACTTTACCTTCGGAGTCGTACTAAGCCGGTCAACGACGCCCGTGTTGCAAACCAAGTCGATACCACAGTAAAACTGAAAGGTGCCACGCAGTACCGTCTCTCACAACCTCATCACCATCTATTGCCCTGCCTTGGGAAAAGAAACATGCCGCCGTACCTGAACTCTTGTACTTGACCGCACGTGCAAGCGCCACAGCTTGTTCCCCCATTGCCCTTCTGGTCACCGGGTCCAGGAAGGTGGACGGCGCTTCTTCAACTACTTTTTGGTTTCGGCGTTGAATGGAGCACTCGCGCTCGTTGAGCCACAGCGTGTTTCCATGACTGTCAGCAATCACCTGGGATCGTCGTCAAGCCGTTAATGTCAGTTTCCAACGAAACCCACGAGTGTAACGCGACTGCTACCATTGTTATAACCGTGCAAATACAAACTCGGAGTATAGTTGGGCTGTCAATATTTTTTGCTGTACGACTTTAACTGATAAAGTGTTCCATGCTGGGAGAATTGCCTGATGACCTTTACAAATCTCCATTTTTCTCCCAATGTGCAACGCTTCTGTATGAGAATGACCGAATGCAATAGTTACTGATGTGCTATTTCAGTGTCATCTTGTCTGTGTGAATCACCTAACACGTATCTTTCGATGTGCTGTGTCTAAGCATTTTTTGTATCTTGTTTTCTCTGAATAACCCCTGTGATATAGAACATGTGTTTGAGCCAAACAAATAAATTTTAAAAAAAAGCTGGCTAACCTGTTGCAAAAGTTTACAAACATGGCTCCACATGTGTTTAGGCCAGTGATTCTCAACGTGGTCCACGTGGACCACACGGAATTTCTAGTGGTCCACAGACAGTTCCATAAATTCCTGATAAAACGTTCCTGAAAATTGCAACCTTGTGCAATACAGTTTCGAATGGTTGTTCATGAGGTGTGAGCACAGCAAAGTGGTCCGTCTTTTTTTTAAAGGTGGTCTATGGGCCCATAAAAGGTTGAGAACCACTGCCTCAGGCTCTTCAGCCCTTCCACTCATGCAGCAAAGCTGGTACAAAGGTTCAAGTTGACAATCCGTCAATAAATTTCGATTTTCATCAAATGACGCACAGACGGTTAATAATCAGCTTGCTCACTTCGTGACTAAAAATATGCCCCGTCGAAACGTATTATCATTTCACGACATGTCAATATAACTCAAAAATGTGCCCCTCCACCTATTTGTTGGCAATGCGTGTACGCAACGTCACATCCTTCCGACCTGCATTTCAATGTGACGAGGATTGTCAACGAATTTCTCAATCAGCAGTCGATCATCTCCGAAACTGGACGCAGCTTCCTGGGAAGAGAAGCGAAAGCCTTCTCTTGTCTCTTTCTCGTTCCACGCGATCCGCATCCCTTTACCACCGCCACCCGCCGACGCCTTTATCATCACCGGGTATCCTGCCAAGAGCCAAGTCAACAGTCCTTCCGAGTCGCACCAATGAAGCGAATGGTGCAACAATGCATTGAAAGCAACGAGAATTTTGTTTGCTACACACGAACACCACAGGTTAACAATGAATTACATGGTTGCATGGGAGCAAAGCTCACCCTGCTGGTAAGAATAGTGGCTCACTTCTATATTAATACTGGTTCCATTTTCGACTAACGGCTGAACCCTGAGCAATGATAAAAACCGATAAAAAAGTTACGTTNGCTTGCTTGTCAACAATCACAACATTGCTAAGTGACTTGGTGTAAGGTTAGCCANTAGCTTCGGTTAAACATGTGCTTCATAGCAGGAAACTAACATTCAATGACACATTTCCCACTTTTACGTAAACTTTTTNTGCATATCCTGCCTCCATCTCTCACCGATTTCTTCTGCAATCTTAACCGCTTCATCGGCATTAGTAACAACACCGTTATAACCAGGTATGGTGTTCACTCCTGCATCTGAGGCAATTATTTTTGACTTGATTTTGTCACCCATTGCTTCAATGGCGTACGAGTCTGGTCCTATGAAAGCCACACCATTCTCTACCTGAAACAAAGCATTTATTAGCATCGTGACATAGCTTACAACGTAAAAATGGTCGAAGTCGGAAAGCACAGCAGCAAGATGCGAAATCAGGATAGTGCTTCAAAAAACGAGTAATTGAATAAAACACCATGGCAACAGAAAATACGTCAGCCTCGTAACACCTCGTTATTGGATGAAAACCATGTACTCGCAATTGGCAAAGCCGGGTGAAATGAAATTAAAGCAAACCGCACCGCAATAAAGCTTTGAAAAAGTAATAAGGAAAAAATGAATACCCATGAATAATGGCAACAGTTTCTGCATTCTTGCGTAGTGTAAAATTTTTGGCTCATGCCAGGGCGCCACCTTGATGGGGGCGCAAAAATTGCTTGGAAAAATTTAATTTTGTGACTTGCAGTTTCTTCAAACGCTATTTTGCGTCCCATACAGCCATTAACTCCACAGCTGCATCGATATACAGCGCCCTTATCTAATGCAATAATTCGGGCGTATTGCGTCAACATTACCAAGCATTGTGACAAAACTGTGGTGTTGTGACACAACACGACGGTCAGGAATAGCGACAGAAAAATAACGCTCGCTTGCCGTATCTGCAAGACCTCGTCCTCACGCTAGCGGCTATATGCAGGGCCACCATACCGTCCTTATTTCTAAGATTTATCCGTAGTTTGAAGTACTACGTCTTAGAAAATAATGCTGTCCTTATTTCTAAGGAATGACCTTGTTTGTGACTTGCATCTTTATTTTCTCTTATTTTCTATAGCGTAACAATTTTAAATAAGCAATATCTAATAGACATACCGACCACTTCTATCTCATCGTGAACATTTTGTAATCAAGGTTTTGTGACGTCATAAAAGTGGTATAATCTTGCAGCACAGAGATATAACGCACTATCAGGCATTGTTAACACTGCAAGGTGTCTAGGCCAGGGTTGCCAAGTTGGCCCTTTTGGGGCCAAATTTAAGAAATTTTGTCCCAAATAACACTTGTTGGCCCCAAAATTTTTGTTTGGCCCTTTTCCAGGATAGACTAGCCCTTTGCAAGAAGTAGATCTGACTACCCTGGGACCTGTCTGAGAAACCATATTTTCTCACTTTTTTTACAAACTGATTACAGATTTTAACCAAATTCCTATATTTTGAAGGTTTTTGATTACAAAAATGTTGTCAGGATCCTTAGAGTTCAAATTTAATGTGAAAGTAAGTTCATTAGAATACCTGTTACTTGCTGCAGTTGCAGAGGTAGCAGTGAGAACTGTTACGTTACCTAACTTACTGTTATTCAGGTGGTGCACGTGTTTGTTGGTTTTGTTTAGATTGTTGTTGATCGCTTTAGCACTTACCGAGGATGACAAATTTATCTCAGTTTATGGCTACACATGAAAATTAAATTGTTCTCTTACGATCTTTCATCACGTTCTTGTTTTTGCTGTTAAGCTATAATTGTGATTGAGGAATACTGCCATTTAATAAATTGCTAAGTATGGGTTCATATGGCTTTGTAACTGCTGATAAATTTGGAAAAAATGATTGGCCCTTTTTTTGGCCCCTTGTCTTAGAATTTGGCTCTTTTCTGGAGTAGATTTGGACCCCTGGCAAAAAGTAGAGGCTGGTTAAGTTCCGTAGGAAAGTTGGTTTTTGGTTGGCTTCTTAGGAAAGTGAAAGTTTATTATTTAATTACTTCATGAAATGAGCAAACGAGAAAAACGTTTTCCGTGACGATTACGAGAAGGAAGTCGAGAATAACACATTGCTGAAGCAAATGGTTCCTGGAGATAAATAGGCAAACGTATGATCTGACGTTAGTCGTGCAAACAGAAACAATTGTTTCATTTTAGGTAATGAAATCAAATTTTCCTCAGCCGTCCTTATTTTTGGTTCTAGATCGATGGTAGCCCTGGCTATACGCAAGGCTCAGTCAGTCCATGCTGTTGCGTTTCAGGCTAGAGGATATTAGTCCGAATGCGGTTGTGACAAGTTGAAGTCAGTGGCTGTGAGAATCTGACTGCTACGCAAATAACTGACATCCATGAAGACAGGTCGAGTCAGGCCATGAACAATGCGGCCAGAACAAGCTCCCAGTGTAAATGATTGGCGACTATAACAAAGCATTGCAATGTAAGAAATACCCTTGCTGATGCATGTTAATTAAAATAGTGGTCGAAGAGAGCCTTTTGCTACACCTGAAAACTTCCAAAATTTAGCAGCAGTCATTGCTTACAAGAGCCTAACTTTATTTTAAAACTGTCGACAAAATTAACTTTGGTGATATTTAATAGCAATATCATTCGTTTTACAGGTCAGTTTGCCCAAAAATTGTCAGAGAACATACCAGTGCTTTAGCAAAGCTTCTGTTCTCAGACAGGAATCCATATCCTGGATGAACCTACACAAACATGTTCATAAACGTTAAAACATTTTTCCTTTTTTTCTAGTAGTATCTTTTCAAGTTTGACAACACACAGTGACAGCCAAAGACGTTTTAATTAAAATTAATGAAGTAAATTCAAAATAAACTCAGCTTTGCCAGCTTCGTTAAAGTCAGTTACCACAATTATGTTCACTTCACAAGCATTGTTTCCATCAAAGTAGAACTCACAGCTTGTGCTCCAGTTTTTTTAATTGCATCTAAAATAGCAGGAATGTTCAGGTAGCTTTGTGAAGAAGGAGCAGGCCCAACACAAATGGCTTCATCTGCCATAAGAGTGTGTACAGCATATGCATCTGCTTCACTGTGAACGGCGACTGTAGCAATGCCCATTTGCTTGCATGTTCTCATAACCTTCAAATAATTCATGCAACAGTATTAAACAACTGGAAACACAAAAAGTTTAACAACTAGCTCGAGCATCCCTTACTCTGCATGCAATTTCTCCTCTGTTTGCAATCAGAATCTTGTCAAACGTCTGTGACAAAAAAAACAACAACAAAAAAACATTGAACATTAGTAAGTCTCACATTAAAAAAGGCATCAATCCTCATCTATGAAGTTTTTACTGATATTTATTAGCAATATAAGTAAATTTCAAATAATAGTTTGAACAGAAAACACAGGGATCTTAATAAAAGTGTATTAAAAAACAATAGAAGACATTTTAACCAATAGTTTCATATAAACCAGAGATCTCCAAACTACAGCCCATGGACCAAATCCAGCCCACACAGCCATTTTCATCCAGTCACAAAGACAGTTTGTCAATAATGAAAAATTAATATTTACGAAAATTTTATTGATTTAGCTGAATGTAAGATACCTGGAAACAATCACATTATAAAACATTCCAGCTCCCGAAATGTCGTGTAGTAGCTTCTGTGACCCTCTGTCAAAAATGTTTTGGAGATCCCTGATATAAGCAATAAGTGGACATTAAAACACAATTTAAAAAATATTTCACTTAACCTCTTCATCAACACTGCAACTTTTAATGTTTGGTGTGTGTGATGCAGGCAGGATNCTGTTGTGATGTAACCAGCATTTTCCACACTGAAAAGAGAAAATGAATGTGGCAAAACAGGAAGATATATATATATTTTTTTTTAAACATTCTGCAAAGGCCTCTGTAGGTACATGCCTTTCTTTACCTCCAATTGTGTACACTTTGCAAAAGTTGAAAAACTCCCAATATATAGCTTGAACATGCAAAAAATATTAGAAACAAATGTCAACATTCTTTGAAGGATACACAATGCTTTTGAAAATTTAATACAGTTCACACATCTGCCATCTAGATCTCACCAAAACAATATACACACCTAAAGCAATTTTAATTTACTTTAATTTATTTGTTTATAGCAGACACGAAGTCCATAGTATGAACACACACACTCTGCAGAACGCAGGTTGATAAAACAGACAATACAGAACGTAGTAC
>JGI24021J15306_10013722_pt1 | contig 10075 bp, 8 predicted proteins | sample Ectturendosymbi1_FD_15306 | JGI IMG/M metagenome (IMG submission 15306) | reverse complement strand
TGTTCGATACACTTACTCTGCTTTCACTTGGACATCTGGTGTACCACGGGCCTTTCAACAAAGCTCTCCCTTATTTTGAGACTTTAGGTCTGTGTCTTTTCTATGTCTAAAAATTATTTGGCGTTTTTTTATCATATGGTTTGTTCCAGCCGCGAATAGTGTGAGTTTGTCTTATATAACTGAGCAAGCTTAACTAAACAGCAGTTTAATGGCAGCAATTAAATATTTATTATATGGTTATGTTTGCGACGAATTTTATATTATTAGCTGTAGTGTGACGCATGTTGACAAGACAACCCTCTCAGTGGTGTAAACCACCCGATTGTTCTTTTATGCCAAGTACTAATGAAAGTACTTTTAAGGTTCCACGTGTTTGTCTTATGACATGCTGCTCCTAGCCTGTCTTTGATACCCAGTTAAGGTGTTTGACTGCTGTGTCTAGAGTACCTGAGGAGACTCGATTGCGATAGGTCTGCATGACTAGTTAATTTTTAAACCTGAGGGACAACACGAATGTTACTAAAACAGACTGAGGGAAAGCTGATGTCAGCAAAACACCGGGTTTATTGGTCATCCCTGTAATTAACTGCGGCTGCTTGGTTTTAACAATCAGAAGGAGCGAGCAATATGCGTGTGCAACACTCAGTAAAGCATCACAGCATGAACACAATAGCAACACTCAATCAAGAGATCGGGTCTCGTTACGTGTAGCTGCGCTAAATGTAAGTGAAATACAGTAATCTCGAATTCAACGCTCTTTGGCTTGAATGCAAGGTTTTCACCTTCACTCCGGCGAGCTGGTATAAAAATATCTTTACCTGTTTTAATTTCTGCTACGAACAATACTCTTTTCATAAAACTTGTTTTCGGCAAGTTGAACTTGTTGCTTGCAAAAGCGCGCCATATCAAGTCACGTGCCACTGACTGTCGAATGGTTTCGTTCTTTTAATGGCTACAAATCATTTCAGAATCCTTTATGTTCTGTTGCGTTGTTCGATCTCACGAAAACCAATTGTTAAAAAAGCTAAGAAAAGAAAACACGTGTCGAGGTATCTGCGTTGGTCGCTGTAGCTAGAGTTTGAACCTTTGTGCGTAAGTAATCATCCCTTGAACTGGCCTCACCAAGGAGCAGGCCCGTCGCCAGGATTTAGCAGCAGGGGGAGCATGAAACGTGGAGTGAAAATGAAACGTGGAGTTTTGGGTCATGAAACGTGGAGTGAAAACGTTTTTTGAAGCTTTTTCTGCTTAGGGAGAAGATTCCAGATATATTTGTTTTTTTAGCTGGATTGGATGTGTCATTAGTTGCACGAGCCGTATACAGTGCGTCACATGGCAATTGACAGGTCGTTGTTAGTTGTGTATAGTTTTGCAAATTTGTTTACGACGACTTTCAAGACTTTTGAACGAAGTGTTTTATTTGAAAGTATGGAAAAAAACAGTGAGCAATTATTTATGTTCTTCTATAGGTTACCAGTGCGAGGAACACAACAATCCTGCTGATTTTTTCCTCGATGTTATTAATGGCGACTCTACTGCTCTGGCAAGCAACGCTTCTGCAAGCGACGAAGGTTTGTCTCAGAGCCGTAATCCTACGATTTTGCTCCTGACTAAGATCTGTTGCATTAACCAATATGTTTGGAAAGAAAAAATTTCAAATAAAGCAGCATCATATTTTATCTCGCACAATTTTCATTTAAACTGTCATTACTGTTTCAACCTTTATGTAAGTTTGAAGAGGCAAAGTTGTTATGAATATCTATTAAATGCTTAAATTTGATTCCAAAGTGAAAAATGCACGTGCACGTATGAAATCATGCACGAATGGGTAAAAAAATTATGACCTGACTGATATTTTACAACAAATAGTGGAATTTGACAATGTGGCCATAGGTGTAGCAGCAGGCAATTTTTTAAGTTGCAAAGGATATTTTGCCCAAATTTCCCTAAATTTGCCCAAAAAACTTTTATGCTACAAACTTTCTCCCTACAAATTTTCTGTGGCTGTTGGTACAATATATTTTCCTTTACCAAGCTGCCATAGACTGGAAAATAGAAAACTTGGTACTTGAAATTTGGTTCTTAATAACCCAACTGAAAAACGTACGTCAGGCTGTGCAAGAACATTCTCAGAAGCCAGCTGTCTCAGTGCTCTTTAGCATCTGCCTCACAGTTCTTCAGTTTGGCGTTCCAATCACATTCCAGCTGTTACTACCAGCAACAAACTCAGACCTAACTGAGGTAGGCCTCAAGCTGGTTCCTTCTTTGAAGACATAGTGGCATGTATCATATAATTTATATAATAACTGTGCCGTGTGTCTTAACAACATTGTCTGTTTAACTTTACATGTATGCAACAAAGTGTATGGCAAAATGTCTTCATTTAAACACTAGTTAAAATTAAGAAAAAGCTCTTCTGCAATTGGCTAGCACGAACTCTACTAATATGAAGTAGGTGCCCTGCAATATATTCGATTCCCTCAGTGTACAATTAATAAAGCACATAAATAAAATACCTTCTTCTGCCCAAATTTTCAAGTGAGTCAGTTACTCGTCCACTCTCGCAAACTAAAACACGGAAGTAGCTAGAAACAATATGGCGATTTTATATATATTTAATGTGCTTTTTGTGACATAATAAACTTTTATTTATATACTCAATAACAAAGAAGTATAATTGTTAAAAATGTCGAAAGTTTTTTGCCCAAATTTTTGGAGATTTGCCAAAATTTTTAACACATCCAAACTTTTGCGGGTGCGCTTTCACTCAGAGGCGAATGGCGAATTTTCATTTTCGGGGCTCTAGGCTATTTTAAATTGGGGTCCTTTTGAAAGGCTTGCGACAACTGATGTCATACAAATTGACACTATACGTGCGCGTTACATTCACTGAACAAGTTGTTCCAATTCATACACATATTACTTTTTTCTGAATTCCCTCGATATCAGGAACAAAAACAGTCACAGTGAAACTAACAATAAAGGCAGCGGTGAAGTTATCTGACCACACTCCCATTACATATTTATTGAGTACCTCAGTGGCCTCGTTAAATCTGAAAAAATGGATTCAGGCGTTTTGTTCCACACATCATACGTACCAATAACCACTTCTCAACTCCATGAAAAGGGAATGCTCATCGTCATTCACTTCAATCCTTCGCGCTCATTCTTCTATATGTTGAGATCCTTTGTTAGCGGCATAGTAAAAAAACGTGCGTTGAACCAAAGCAAAAATACAAATATAATTGCTTACAAAAATGCTAGAAATTGTCCTTACTCCCAAATTTTGGTGCCCCCGAAATCAGGGGCCCTAGGCTTAAGCCTTTTTAGCCTAATGGTAAATCCGCGCCTGCTCCCAGCTCCTACACCACTGAATGTGGCGCTATCTCATGCACGAGCTTTTCGTTGTTGATGTTAGGTTATTTTGTTTGTAATGTCGTGTTCAGCAGCATAATTTTAGTTTGGTAACACATTTTTTAAATCGGATTTTTAATGGACTTACTTGACACTGCGTTTTCTTATTCCCGTAATTTGCGATTTTCACCTTCTTGTTGCATTTTCCAAAAATGTGGCATACTCCTCATGTTATACTCCTAAATATCATTTCTGAATACGTCGATATGACGTGCTACCACTTGCATAAATGTATCGCATTTTTAAGGTCTTCAGATTGAGGAATTATATGAAAATGACAGCGGTATGCTTGTTGGCAAATTGTTGTTATTTTGCTTCAGTTTGGGTTTGCCGTTAGTTTAGTATTTTTAACTTGCTTTGATCTGCTGTGTTGTCATGGAGTGTAGTTTGCCCTGTGCTGCGAGGGATGCAGTTTGCTGAGAAATTTTTTAATATCTTTCATTAAAATCATTTTTAAATTCAACTTGCTGCTTCATCCGTCACAATTACAGGAACGTACTGTACGTCAGAGTTGGTAGTTGCCTTGTGTAAAATATCAGAGAGGATCCGGCAACTTCTACTTTCAGCTGCTGCATTCTTAGTTTCATGTGTTGTTGGCCTGTGTCAACATGTGATCGCAATTGTTTAGCAGCACGTACTCGTGTTTACAGCTAATTTCCAAGACGAAGTTATCTGCGATAAGCAATCTGCGCTCCCAGCTCACGGACGATCGCCTGAATGTTATTCTGTTGCTGAACTCATAACTCGAACATGATATTGTATCTACCTCTAAACAGATGCGATACTATATTTCTTACTGAACTAATTCATTTTTGACTAAAATCAAGTAATGCACAGCTGGGAGCTTTGATGCTCTCTGATTGTTGTATTCACTTCGTGTCCTTTCCCACTGCAACGATACTTTATTTTGCGACTTTCGCAGTGTTCGGATTTAAATGTAAGTTGCAGCGCATTTCTATCCATTCCGGACTTTGTCATGGGTCTGACTCGTGAGTTGCAAATGAAGTGTTCAGCCAAGAGTTACATAGTAGTTGTCCAAAAAGGTTGCCGGCCCCTCTTTTAGAGTTTCTCTGTTGTTGCCTCGCTGTGTAAACTCATCTGATTCAAAATTGAAAAGGACAAGTTGTGAGTGTTTTACTGCATGAAGCGAGCGAATTTTAATTGTGCAGCAGTGCTCACTTCTAAATACCAGACAACTTCAGCAGTTGATTTTTTTCTATTTGTTGTTTTTCGAAGACCATGTGGTTTCAATTATTGTACACAGTAAAGTTTACATGGAACTTTTGATAAACTTTATTGAGACAAACAGGAGCTTTCAACCACAAAACTGTATGAACGTGGGTTTCGAGGCGTTTTCACTTTTGTTATGTAACTAAACGGGTCTGAAATTAGTCGCGGAAAGAGCACGCAGACCGTGCGTTAAAGATTAACGTATTATACGAGAGTGTAAACGCCGTGGTGGTCGTGGCACGAGTGATATGTGAGCGAAATTGCACGTCAAAGAGAGCATTGCCAGTGAGCATGGACGTTCTTTGTTGCTGGAATCTTTCTGTGCGTGAAAATGAACGCTCTCTAGTTACGTAACGAGAGGCTACAAGACGACAGCGCTCTTTAGGCCCAGTCGTGCAGGTGCACCAACCACAACGACCTGTGGAAACACGACGATTTGAAACTATTTTGCATGTGTGGTCGCTTCTTGCGATGCCAATCACTTACGATTCCTTAGCGCTAATGTGGAGCGGTGTTGGTGCTGTGTATGTTTCGTCCACGTTCGCTTGAGAACAATAATGGTCCTGAACGCTGATGATTACGTCGCAGAAATGTTGCTTCTGACTGAGGGTTAACATCTATTGCTTGTTTTCTTTATTTAGAAATCGGCGAAATCACCGCAGAGGCTGCATCGAGTTTGGCTGAGAACTTGTCAGAGAAATTCGCCAACACTGACATTAAGCAAAACACTGATCAGGAACTTGCCGCGATCTGGGAAGAAACCCAAGGTACGACACAGTTGCGATGGCTTGTCTTTCACGTTTGAAGGAGATTGTTATCAGCGAAACACAGTTTGACCTAGAGCTATACAAATTTCTTACGGTAGCTGGTCAATCGTTCATTTTAATAAAAGTTTACAAAGACATTTTGCTTTTACACTCACGTCAAAGATAAAATAAGTCACAATATACGGGTGGTTTTGATGCTTTTACACCTGAACAGGAAAAAAGGACAAAACAAAGTCGGAAAAAAAGATCAGTACATACGCCACACCTTTGTACTATCAGTTTGGAATCCTTGCCAAGCGAGCCTTCAACAACGTCATTCGGAATCCAATTGCGTCTGTCGGAAATGTAAGTATGAAGCAGGTTATGACGTTATTATTGATCAAAGCGTGTACCAGTGGTGATGTGTTCCCAACCAAGGTGACGTGACACCCAAGGTAACTGTTGGGTTGAGCTATGAGAGCCGTGAAATCTGATGACAAACCAAGTAAACATCGAAAGTGTAAAGAAAGGTCGTCGGGGTTTTCGGCACTTTCCAGTAAGCGTGGCTAAAGAAACACGAACTTCCAAGTGAGTGGAAAGGGTGCCACGAACGGATAGGTTGGAAAGTACTGACGTGTTAACATTTTTGCTTCTGTACCTTTCTCGTTTTACCATATTTTACAGCGCATATGTTTATTGTTATAATTCAGTTGGTGTTGAACTCAATCATTGGCGTCGTATTTGGGCTTCTATACTTCCAAGTGGACGATACTCCGACAACCGGCACACAGAACAGGTCAGTGAAGAATGTTCTGTGTTCTCAAACAGCCAGTGCTATGTATGGGCAATCAACACCTAATGCAAAATATTTGTTGCCTCAGTGTAGTTATTTGTTAAATGGTTAATGTGGGTTGCTGCGTGGTTTACCATTGGCGCCTCTTTTTTCAGCGATACCAAGATAACGTCTTTTTGTTTGAAAAAAAGGCCGTCTTTTTTATTGGCAGCACCAACTAGGTTCATTTATTTTGCTTCAGAGTGGTCCATGTTTCAGTGTATTGGCTGTTGTCGTCATGTGTTGTTCGATATTGCTCTACAGTAATTGAAAAAACAGAAACTAATCATTGGCAATTCGTTGAATGTGCTAAATCCATATCAGCTGTTATGTGCAAATGCGATGCATCGTAATTTGTGATTCAGTTCAAATGTTATGGATAGAGCATTGTTGTTTTCTTTGTTTCGTGGTATGAATTGAGTGCGTTTGTGAAGAGGCAGTTGGTGCTTCAGTTCAAAGCTTGCTTTCAATTGGTGTTTAATTTGTGAGGATTCAAACAGTACTGAACTTTACTTGCACAATGTCTATTCAAGGAAAAAGTTTAGCTACTGGCCGTTTTAAGCCATCTTAATGATCAGAAAATCTCATTCATATATTTCCATTAAATCACTACTGTCAGATTCGTGAAGAAGTCTTTCATTTTCGTAAAAAATTTTTTGACTATATACGGTTCGTAAAAAATTTTTTGACTATATTTGCAAACCTTGATCAGTAGTCAAAGTGAAACAGGACGTGAGTGCTTTATGTGGGTACTTCATTCCTCGAATTCTACAAAACAAATGAATCATGGTTTTTGCTTTGTAGAGTTGCATGTGAAGTTAAAATTATGCATGTAGTGCTTAAAACTTTTATGCGAAAATTGAGAAAATTGAAAACGTACTGGTGAAAATAAGTTACGCCATTTCTATCCTGGAAAGATTTCCGACCCTACTTCTCATTACCATGTTCACAGATTTGTTTGATGTGACTTATTTCAATTGATTGGATAACATAATTTTACTTAAATCAGTGGCAACTCCAGGTCAGCAGCGTCACTCGGGCTCATCACGCGATTTATACTGACTGACATTGAATGCAACCCTTCGAGGCTTGCGTCATCACCAGGGCAACCAAAAGTCAATAAAGTAAAAAATTTTCTGCGTTTCCTAAAATTTATGAAACGTCCACAAATCAAATTTCACACTGATACCATCAGCGACTCCAAAGTTATTAGGTCAAAAAAAGTCAAAATTTATCGTTAGGTCAAAATTTTCTTCCAGCGGAGTTTTTCTCTTTATCGATATTTTACAACAGATACTGATAAGCGTTTGCAAGTTTAGTTGTATTCTGACATAACAGTAGATTTGTTGCGACTTTTGACGTAATAATGTAAGTAGGCTAAGCGGAGTAAGGTACGAAACGTGATCTTACAGTAATTGCTTTGATAAATGCTCAATCCATTATGCATGTAGAAACTGTAAAGGCAATAATGACTGTGAAGCAGGACTTGATGTTAAGTATTACAAAGCAAAACATCCTCAGTGACTTCTGGATATTTCTTCTTTGCTTTTGCATTAATTTTTGTCTTTGGTTTGTTACCTCTAGTTTTGTTGGGTCTGTCACACTTTTTATTTTTGTTTCATTTCATCAGAATAAAGATTTTTAACTTACCACTTTGATTTCTAATATATGCTTTGTATTACGCATTTCAATTGCAAATGCAGGAAATTTATAGGTCAAAATAAAGTCAAGATTCGTAAATTATAAAGCCAAAATTTTACGTTTTTAGGTCAAAAAATTAGTTGCCTTAGTCATCACTAAAATTTCCATTTGCTCTCATTCTGGGTGGCGCTATCGTTGCTCTGTGACGTTAGTCACGTAACAACGAATGAGAAGTTCCCGTGAGAACTCGTCGATTGTTGCGTAACATACGTCATAGAGCAATGATAACGCGAGTTAGTCCTCTGCGTGTCAGGCTCATTCATATTAGCCCAAGTTACTGGACAAGTTATCGTTCGTTTGAAATTATTCTCGAATGGGAACTGTCCATTGGATTGAATTCAAATCCAATGTTCTGTGCAAATCCATTGATTCAAAAACATTCAATCTGATATGAATTATATTTTTAAAAATAGTTAACTGCAGAGGACAGCGCGGGCATAGGCGTAGCCAGGGGGCCATTCCCACCAAACATGGTAGCATGTCTAGTCATTTTGTACTTTGAGAAGCACAAAAATACTGTTGTTCGCCTGAAGTCAAACATTTTGGCCCCCAAAAAATGTTTGGTCTGGCGACGCCACTGAGCACGGCCAATAACGGATGAGCCCGAGTCAAGCGCGAGCGAATGAAGTCGAGTGAACGCTTGCTACGAACGATATGTTTTGATTCAAGTCATCTGCAACATGAACGCGAAAGGCCAGACATTGAACGAAAACATATGATCAGTGACAAGGCCCAATGAAAAGAGCCTGAGTAAACAACCTTAATCAGTGAAGCGGGTGGTGGCACAAATGTACAACATAAGCTAACTCACGTTCTACACTACAGTGTAAATCGTATTCGAAGACTTGGGCTAAGCCCGAGTGCCGGAGTCGCCACTGATTTAAATACTTCAAGACTCGCGCTTGACAGATTTGTAGTTGTCTTTTTCATCGTCACCGATCATATTTTTAGGGAAAAAATTCGTAGCTACGCAATATATTTATGGTGTTTTTTTTACTGCTTTCAATGTGGCAGGTTCGGAGTTCTCTTTTTCATCGCTACTAATCTACTATTTGGTTCAATCAGCGCCATCGAAGTGTTTGTCAAAGAAAAAGACGTATTTGTGTGAGTTTCCTTGCTTTTGTTCAGTCGACAATAAAGTTTCAGGTTTATGATTTTTGATGACACACATGAAAGCGCATTGCAATGCGGTAATATTATTGCAACAGCAGAATGCGATACATTTGCTGAATATGATTAACTGATCATACAAGGCCAAAAATGCCATCATGTATTCAGCAAATGTGTCGCATTCTGCTGTTGCAATAATATGTTTACTACGTTTTGAAAAATTGTCTTCAATCGTGATAAAGCTAAATCTTAATTTTTATTACAACTGTGCATAGACACGAGTACGTCTCTGGTTACTACAAAGTCATCGCCTATTTTCTTTCCAAGCTTGTGGCTGACCTGATTCCCATGAGAACCATTGCCCCCTTGATCTTCTGCGCAGTTACTTATTGGATGGTCGGTAAGTGATACTCAGTAAGTTTGCATCCGTGCATTCTTCTTGCACTCTATTTTTGGTTCAACTTGCACTGATTTGCGAACAGTCTGCAGATCATGACACCACCCCTAAACAGTGGCNTAGCTAGAGGTTTGATCCAGGGGGCGGTCAAAGTTTAGTTGAAAGGGTCCCACTAGTCACCGTAGGGGGAACTAGCCAAANCTAAAGAAGAGAAATCATGGTGAATCTTTGGATGTCGTGGAAGAACCGTCACCAGAAAGTCTTTAACAGGGGTGCTTGACATTGTAACAATTGACAAAACTCACGGATTTATAGTGTTTCATATTCAAATTCGGGGTCTTGGAGTATTGTTCGGGAGGGCTTAGACTGTGTCGTGGATGTCTATACTACCTAAAGAAGACGAAAACTCCCCGAAAACCCAAAAAACAACCTAAAGAATACTACACATCGAAATCAACTAGAGGGGGCCAGTTTTTACACTTAGCTTGCCAGGGGGGATGCTTGCCCCCCTGTCAGTTACGCCACTTCCCTTAAGGTGTTGTAGTGTGAAGTAGCAATATCGGACTGTACTGAACGCAATCCACAGCAACCACTTCTTGGCTTTATTAAACTAGAATTGCTATACACCGGACGAAACAGAGTCAGTAC
>JGI24021J15306_10013721_pt1 | contig 10075 bp, 8 predicted proteins | sample Ectturendosymbi1_FD_15306 | JGI IMG/M metagenome (IMG submission 15306) | reverse complement strand
TGATAAAGACATTATCGCTACCTTGATTCGGGTAACGGCTCGAACAAGTTTGGGAACCACTGTTTTAGGGCATGGGTCTCCAAAGCACAACCCGCAGGCCTTTTCATCCGGCCCGCAAAGACATTTTGTCAGTAATACATTTTTTTTACGAAAAACTTGTTGATTTGGTAGAATGTAACATATCCCGAATTTGAAACAATCACATTACGTAAGATGTCCGGCCCTTGATATTGTGTAAAAGCTTATGTTGCCCTCAGACAAAAAAGTTTGGGGATACCCGCTTCAGGATATTGGAAAAGCTAACATTGTTTACCTAATCTGAAGGCTGCTGCTCGAGAACTCCTGGGTATGACGGCGACATCGGCTCCGTCGGAGCGAGTATTTAGCCATGCGGACGAATTGTACGGCGAGAAACGCGCCAATCTTGGTGTATGAATCCTTGCTATTTTTATGCTTATGAGAACGAATCCACATTTGGGCATGAATTGAACTTTATGGATTAAAGACACTTTGATTTGTGTAAATGTAATTGTAATTCGAATTTTCGTTAAATTTATGGTTTTCGAAATTCCGCTAATTTTAATTCTAATCTAATTGGTGAAAGCAGAGTTGGCTCTAATTTTAATTCTAATCTAATTTGGAAAAGCTAAAAAAATTCTAGTTGTCCAAGTCTGCACATAGGCCACCCTGATTTGTTCGCACGCAGGCAGCCATCTGCTTACAGCGCGAAAACGTGAGAACGAATGTTAGGTCATAGACCGGCTTATTGGGACGATTGCGGAGTGGTCTGAATATTGCGCACTACTTAATGCAGTCGGAGGGCTGCGCGTCATAACGAACAGTACAGAGAATTTGCGCTAATTAATCAGAGACGAAGTAGCCACTAGGGTTTCCGAGCACTCCATGCAGAAAACTAGCATAGCGGCTTTTAAGAGCAAATATTGCGGGTATTCTGTATAGCGGCGGAATTTTGCCGATATGATGCCTTGGCACCATCGCAAAATTAATCGGTCGATTTCTAGTCTTAAGAGAAAATGTGGTTTTATGTTGAAAAGTGATATCAAAAGCTGCCCTTCCGCGACAGACTCCTTTTTCCAGGCTAGATGTGTCACTGCCCAATGAGTGCCCATGGGTGTAGTCGGCAGGACTAGCCTGGCTAATATTTCCTGGAGCATTGTTGCCACATGACTGGGCTTTCTTTTTCCAAGAAGTAGCTCTAAACTCAAGGTTTTACGAATTTCACAGCTGCGCATTTTGTCGCGAAATGCTACGTCGTAAACAGTTGGCAAAATCCCATCTTTGCCACTTGTACTTGAGATAGCACTCTCAATCATTACACAAGATTAATGACCATAGGTGAGGATTGGAACAAAGACAGATATAACAAATGACAGCTTTGTAATGTTTCAAAGTTCCCGTTTTGAGACCACGGAATGGTAAAGCTCGAGTAATACGGTTTATTTGTACCAATATGTGTATGGATCTCGTTGTTCTTACTTGGTCACTTGTAAATACCACTCCAAGGCCGGGACCGAGTTTCAGGGGACGGGGAGGATATGTGCCCCCAACTTTGGACAAGGGGGGACACAATATCTTTTGTTCCTCCAATATTTTGTGATAAAAATAATGGTGCAAGGTGCCGTTTGTTTGGCAAAATTTAAATACTGTCTCGATGTACATTACAAACAACAGTATAATTTAGGCATACATAGTTTTGGGTCACTGTATGCCGACGCAGCCATGCCAGTTATGGACTCTCAGAGATACATGTTTATTAATTGGAATTGCATTATGCAACTGCCAATTATTTGCATCTCAGTGATACAAGTTCATGAATTCTACTTTTAATGTATTGTTTGCCTTTTAAAGAATATTGAAGTGTTGTGTTTGTTTTATCTACTTTGATAAAGAACTCTTCAAGTGCTAATACTAAAATTTTGTGTACTTGGTAAAGAAGCAAATACGTAGTAATGATTGTCACGTACTAGCACAGTAGCAACTGCCATAGCACCATGAGCGTAGGCAGGGGGCACTTTGGCCATGGTCCTCAAAATATTTCATTTCCATAATTTGCCTCCCATTTTGCCAACTTTACAAAGGTCGTACTACGCGGTTGAGTGAACATGGTGACGTAATCGAAACGCAAACAATAATAATTTGTGTGATATGCACGTTGACATGCATATCACACGCAGTTTGTCCTCTAAAGTTTTCTAGCAAACTCGATCCTTGTTCCTTGTCCCAAGGTACTTGAACTTCTCGACCTGCTGCAATGTAATGCCGCTCACTTGCAGCGCACACTGGCTTGGGTCTCTGAAGAGACATTCCCTTGGTCTTTTTAGTAATAATTTTCATTCCCGGTTGGTGGTACGCAGCTGATATCCGATCAAATGCATTTTAAAGTTCGGATTAAAACCGAAGTTGTAAAAGCGCCATCCTAATTACGACTATATTGCCGCCCTGGGTTTTGCATGCTGATATTATTTTGTCACATGCAGTTGTCGATATGCTGGATGCTCACGTACATACAGCACTGCTGGAAATTTAAAATCTCATCAGAAAACACATCGAGGGGAATATTTGTTCATATGTGAACAGGTACGTTTTCACAAAATTTTTGTTAGGTTCTTTACATGTTGGTTTAATGAGAACAAACGTTTTTTCCTGATTAGCAACGATAACAGCTTGTAAAGCTCAGCAGAATGTTATCTATGCTTGCATTATAAAGCAACGCACCTTTCTTGAAAGGATGGTTGCGGCAAAGCGTTCTTGACGAGCTACAGCTTGAAAGTTCACGTGAGGGTTCATACTAAGGAGCGTCCTTACCACTGCACCGCACAACAGTGCGAAAAATCGTTCAATACGCTTTACAGGTGGGTTGATTTTTTAATGTAATATATTACGTACGGTTCGCGTCACAGTGATGTTAACCTAGCTTGATCAAGAAAACATTATGCAAAATATACAGCCATCGATAGTTCAGTGGTTCAAATACACACCTTCAGTCTCTAAAGTAGTAGTTCTTAACCAGGGAACGCTACCACCAGGGGGAGTCAAAAATTTACACATGAGGCGTGAACAAGACCTAGTTGCTTAGTAGAGCAGTGCTTCGTATCATCTCACTGATGCGTAATCACTAAATACACCGAAAATATAGTTTTTAGTATTTATGTAAAATCTGAGGAGAGCTTAAAAAGAAGTACCAATACCTCAAAGGGTGGTAGAAAGAAGGTTAAGAACCACTGCTCTTAACTATAACAGGAAAGCTATGAAGAATGGCAAAAGGCAAATTGCTCTTTTCTCCCTGCCGCTAATTGCTGTAAATTGAATTGCATGAAAAGCACATACACATTGGTTTTCATTTTCTTCCAATGAGCTGGTGTCGCTGACGTTTTTAAGGTTCATTGGACTGCTAAATGAACCCGAAGTTGAATTTAATGTTGCAAAATTTATGTCCACAAACGTCAAGTTGTGCTGGGCGATTTAATTAATTGTCATGAGTGGCAATCTCTGCTTGTGGATATATATACGAAATCAATATGATAAATATCACGTTTGCCCAGTGTTGCGACCAAAAAAATTTAGTTCGTATTTTTATACGACCTATGTGTATAGCCAAAAAACGGATTTGGTTTGAAGCACATTTGCGTTACCGTTTTTTAAAATTTCAAGCACCAAGTCAGTTACAACAAGTTATCGTAACCTGACTAACTTATAAAATAGTAAACTTTGAACTAGCTTTCGAAGTATAAAGTACTGTTTCGTAAATCAAAAACTTTATCCTGATCAGTCCTTGCACCGATGACGCAAAATAATCCTAATAGGTCGTAGACCGTTTGGCCTGCCTCACCGTGCGTAAACAGGTCCATGTTAACAAACATTGATTTGATAGATAAATAACTACTATTGAAGGCACACGAGCACAAAAATATGTGAATGGAGAAATTTTCTTTGAAAAGAAAAACATGTTGTTAAATCGCACTGATTTTGCTTATTTTCAGGTAAACAAGGTAAAATTGAAGCGATCGGTTGGGATTACAAGAATGTAGGGAAAATAAACTTTAAAGTAAGATTTGTACCGCCACTTCAGGGACCCTAACCTGCAAGGTTTTCGTGCCATGCAATTTCTTCTTCCTTCTGCTTGTGCCGAAATCTAATGTATGTCTACAAAATCCAAGATTTGAAAGAGAAAGCTCGTGGATCATCTTTTCCGGAGCTAAACGCAAAACATACGTTTACTTTTATGTGTAAGTGTAACAGTATCGCCTATTGAAAAAAAGTAAAGTTGTTAAAATTGTTTTTACGCGTTTGTTTTTGTATTCAAAACATTTTTCCCAACCGTTAAAGCAAGTGCAACGTCATTTTTTGACCCTATACACGTGAAGTGCTGCAGGTAGTTTTCGAGTTGCACGCACCGCGTTGTTCTGCATTCGGGTCGTCTGCGGAATGCCGAACCGCATGTCGTGTTTTGACGCAATGTGTTTATCGCGCGCACTCAGTGAGATGCTTACAACCGATGACCCCATCGCCAACAAGCAAATTACAGACGGTTGCATTCAGCAAAAGACGTTGACTGGCCTGAATGTGAAGATGCCGCGACACCAGTCTTCACGAACAAAATGTCACCACCCCTTCAACGTGTAGACACCATGACCACATCATCTCTCATTCAATGCATTGTCACCATACCTATAGTTCGTTATTTGCAGTGGTCACTTATCCATGGTAATGACATATAACATATTGTCGTAGTTCGATGAGCATGATGACAACAACTGCAGTGTCAACTTTTCGTTTGATGCTTCATTCTGGTGGCCATAGCGAGGCTGTTAGTGGATTTTATCTTTGGCATTGAGTTTGACTTTCTGCTAGATACGAAAAACTTTGAATAATCTTTACAGTTTTCCAAGCGTGTGCTTGCATTACAGCAGTGGTTTTATCATTTTATTATGGGGCCAAAGGTTGAAGTTCACGAAAGTAGAGGGTTTAAGTTTTGCAAAGTGGCAAAGAACCATTGTATACAGCCAAATTTACGTCGTTTGAATCACTTCGATAGACTTTTCACGAAGCAGGCTGGTTCTTATGCGCCTGAATCTGATAAATGCTTTGCTCTGTTATTGCGACTTAAAATGTAATCGAATTCAAAGGGTAGAAGATATTCTAAATATGCAGAACTGTGTTACGTGAAAATCGAAGATCAATCGCACTTTATTTCCACGGAAAGCGTTGATAAAAAAATCACAGGATATCTTCATGGGAAAAATTAATTTCGAACAACAGTGACTTTAAGTAAAGTTTTTTAAAGTAATTTAATTTCACGTGAAAACGTCGAAACATTTTCATTTCTATCACTACTTGACATTATTTATTTTGCAATAGAACGATTAACTTTATGTAAAAATAACTGTAAATATGATTTGCGGATAGCGGAAGCATGTGCATCATGATTTCACATGAACTGTCTTTTGTCGTCTTTAATTGATTGTAAAAAACGCATCTCTGACGTCCTCAGTTACTTTAGCGGTATGTAAGAGTATCGTCCATAACATTATAGCCTTGCTTATCAGTTTTCCTATTACTTCCTTACCGTTGAACAAAATGTTTTGTTTTACCAACTGTCACTTTTTTAGACTGAAGGCTCACGAGAGACTCCACAACGGCAAAACTTTCAATTGCGATTCTGAAGGTTGCACAAAGTTTTTCACCACTTTAAGTGATTTGCGGAAACACTACAGAATCCACACTGGCGAAAGGCCTTTCAAGTAAGTGGCGAAAAGGCCATTACTGCAGTTTGCTTTCAGTTGCATGGTTTAATTTTCCGACATGACGTTTACTGTGCAGATGTAAGATGCCCAAATGCACAAAAGCCTTCACAGTTAGCCATCATCTAAAATCTCACATTAGAAGCCATACAGGTAGGCGTTGTTGTTAAATTGCTGTATTTTGTGTTTGTTTGGCTAATTGTTACGTTGTCGTGCCAGTCACGTGGTTGTTTTCCTTACTGAAAAGGCCACGCAAAGTGAATCATAAAAAAGATGGTCTAACTAGTTTTTGTTGCAAACGTGGAGCTGTCTACTGTGCAGCTGGGAAATAAATCTTCCAAAATTTAGTTTTTCCGGTTACTTATTGGCTGATCACCAGCAAAGTTGCCGTATAGTTACTTACACGCACACTGAACATGTCTGTGCATTTCAGGCGAGAGACCTTATGTATGCGAGCAGGACGGCTGTTCGAAAGCGTATGCCACGCAACACAGCCTAAAGCAGCATGTTTCAAAAGATCACAGCGGCCAAGAAAAATCCAATCCCACACCCATGTCAACCGGTTATGATTTGGTATGCCTTTTTGTCGTTATGTTTTGTTTATGAAACGTTAAGTTATGATTAAGCTTTATTTTTTCTAACCGCAGGACAAAGCTGCTGAAATGATTTTGGGCGCTGCGAACTCCCTGAATATGAATTGTTATGACGAATACGGCGGCGGGTTCACTTTACATGCACCGCAGGTTAGTACTTCCCTTGTCAACAGCTAAAGCGATTCAAACATTTTCTTATGGAATTCGAATACGGCGAGATTGCATAATTTGTGAAATTCAAAGTAATGCTTTTGGTGTTGCATCCTTGGCTAGGAGCTTGTTATGGACATCATCAGCCTTGGCAGTGATTACTTGATGGTTTTTAATTTTAATGCATTTTAATACACGTAACCGGCTTTAACGCAAGTACGAATAACCTCTGATTTGTTGCATATACAGTACATACATTTTCCACGTTTTCAGCAGCAATTCATGTGGTACTTTGTGGAATTAACATCTTCTTGAATGTCCAAACTGAATCCATAAAACGTATTGAGTTTATTCGCGTAAAAACCAAAGAGTTTTATTCAAGTTAAATACCAAGACACCGCAAAAAGCTGTTGTCTCGTGAAGCAGCACTTCACAGTTGATAAACTTTCTCCATAAGGTTTTAACTTCATGTCCAAAACAAACTTTTTGTTATTGGTAATTACACAGTATCACCATAATGCAGTGCAATAAGTGAAAAAATTTTTTTTGCTGTAGGATGAACATCGTATACGTTTCTCAAACATTTTAGATTTTTGTAAGGGTTAGTTAAGAGGTTGCCCGAGCGACGTGTGCTTAATTTTCGTTTTCTATGTTTTATTTGTATTTCGTTATTCGTACTGAGGAGTAACTTCCACGCACCAACTTTTAGAATCATAAGTCATACGGACATGCGATTCGTAGTTTGTTCTTTTTTTTTTTATTTATCTAAACGTGTTTGATTTTACGCGGCTCGTGGCAACTGCTGCCGTGTTCTTCTCTTCTGACCTTTGGGCACAAATTTTACTTTGTTGCCAACATCAATTCACTTGTGACTTCACGTGTATTGATCTACAGTACAATTCCTGTTCCGACACATCTCCAGGATCATCGATGGATACCTCGCCAGTGCCACCAGACGCAGTGAATGTGGCAGCAGGCAAGGGATTATTGCTTGTTGGATTTGTCACTGTTTAGTTTTCCTCCACTCATTTTTTGTCATGACTGCATGCTGTGCAGTTGCATACCTTGATCCACGTCTCTTACTTGGCAACTTTTCCGCCGTGACCCTACTACTTGTCTAGTTCTAAAAGAAATGTTGAACTGCAGAATTATGTATCGGAAACCACGGATCCAGCCTGTTGTTCTGCCTACTCTCGAATTGCATAGTTGGCTGAATGCAGTTTATGAGTTGCCAATTCGAAAACACGCGAACAGCGTGTTTTAGCTTCACGAAATATCAGGACGCCACGTCTAGACAATCCTTTTGGTTGATTGTAAATGCCTGATTGGAGCAGTGGTTTCTTTCCCATGCTCTGTTTATTTTTTAATTCGGCAGCAGAAGCTTATCAGGTGGTTTGTCAGTGATGATTGTACAAAATGAAATCCACCGCCAAAAATGTCATTGGTATTGCTGGTAGTCACAACGTGTTGAAAGGAAAATGTATTTAGATTTTTTAAACCCATTTGATAAAAAAAATAATTTTACCGAAGTAGACAGTTAATTTTAATGGGAGACGTCCAACATATGCTTTAAAAATATTAAAAACGATTGTAGCTGAAGTGTTTGTTGCTCGGTGCAAGTTTGTAAATTTATCAACTTATAACGATTTTAGTGCATAACAACCACCTTTGAGTTGCTTGGTGACTAGTAGTATGTACAGTTATCTCTTCTTTCCGTTGAAAATGACATGTTCATCGCTTTTGCGGTATTGTGCATTCGGCAGTTTCCTTTGCAACACACTTAAATTTGAACACAATCTACGTTTCATTACTACGGGAAAAGGGCAAAATCTGGTGTTGCAGTCAGTCTGAGCCAGTGACCACGTAGAATTGCTGGCATATGTGAGCTTGCTTTGAGAACGGTTAACCTGAAACTGTTCAAACTTTTAATGGACTGAGTGAATAATATTTCTGTTATAAAATGTCAGGGATAGCTGTTGTGAAAGCTATGGTTGTTGTATGTGAGATTCTGTGACTTGTGTTGGGATGATTTTTGAGACCTTGTTAGAGCGCATAGCATAAAATGCTCTTTTTGTACTCTCACGATTGCTATCAGGAGGTATTCGCCCAGGTTGCGAATTCGGCATTGACATTCGTTATTTGCCATTCAGGTGTGATGCCCAACCCTACCGTAATACCTGCCTCGAATACTGCACAGTTAAAAGAATCGGAGATATCGTCTCTGACACAAGTTGCGATGCAGGCAATATCAGGTGAGATTGTGTCTGAGAATTCGTGGAAATTATCTGTTGAAAATTTGCCCGCATTTTCGACAAAATCAATGAGGCGGATGGGGTTGCTTCTTACAGCGCGATTTATCAATTCTCAAAGCTATGTCTGACAAACAAATATGGTTAATCTGGGCCCGTATTTTGCGTTCATGTTTGTAAGAGCTGAAAATGCTCTCTCACACACTTGGGTAGTGGAAAAGTAGCGATCGACCGATATGGCTTTTTTGGGGCCGATGCCGATACCGATATATCGGCTTTTCATATACCGATAACCGATATTTTCAAAATTTTTAAATCTTGTTTTCTGCTTCATTATCAAAAATATTATGTATTCTATGCCTTACCTTTTTTTTCAAAAGCATCAAAAATCAAGATTCATGAGTTAAAATTTTCAAACTGTAACAATTTCAATATGTTGCTATTATTTTTAATTAATCTGATTAATGATGTTGCCTTCGTTTGGGCTGCGATGGCCGACGCGTGCTCCATGGTACATCTTATATGCTTGTTTATGAAAACGCACGTGCTACCGTTGCTGCAAGACAACTGTCTTGACTTGCTTTGTTGTACTTTCTTGAGCAAGTTGTCTGCATGGATGAGGAATATAACAACGCTTTGTCAACATTTACTGAGACCGATAAAATCGGCCATTTTGGCCGATACCGATATATCGGCAAAACCCAAATATCGGCCGATGATATCGGCCAGGCCGATATATCGGTCCATCTCTATGGAAAAGAACAATTAAATTTTAGTTGTCCATTGTTACGAATGTCCATTGTTCTCACAAAAGGCAAGAACGATAAAATTTTAGTTGTCTTTTGTGAGAACAATGGACATTCGTTCTCAACACTCAATCAGAAAGATGAAAGAGTTTTTTAATTGAAACTACTCATACTGCTTCGATCAGGTGACAATTCGACTAATTCTTCGCGTCCTGACAGATCAGTTTTTGCAACAACAAAAGGGTTTAAAATCCAACCGAAATTCTCATTTGTATCTTTTGAAAAATACTTCTTAAACTGTCCAGAAAATTCAGGAATGATCTTAACAAAGCACTAACATTCTCGACTGGCGGTAAGTCATAGGATTAGTTTATTATGACGTTATACTCGCGCAATACGAGAATCATCGCAAACAACTTTCAACTCCGTTTCATTTGTACTCGGTTTTATTACCTTTCCGAGTGTCTCGAGTGGTCTGCGGGCGCCCATCTCCGCATGCCTACGCCGTGGGCAACGTGACTGCTTTCGCAGTGAATGCTACACTGGTGGCGAGTCAACGGTAGCAGCGCACGTGA
>JGI24021J15306_10013720_pt1 | contig 10075 bp, 6 predicted proteins | sample Ectturendosymbi1_FD_15306 | JGI IMG/M metagenome (IMG submission 15306) | reverse complement strand
CCCGTTTGAGAAACCCTGACTTAGAAACAAGAGTTGCAAACGTCTGGGATCTCGTCCAAAGCGATCAATAAAACCTTGCTACACAAATCGGACAATTAAGTAGACCTGTATGTGGACACGACCACGGACAAACTTACTACAATTAGAACACCACACAACTTTTGCAAAATTGACCAGATGAATTATGAAAACTCGCCGCAGCAAATATAGCTTTGCACTCAATATTCAGCAAATATAGCTTTGCACTCAGTAGACGCCCGTGCGATCATTGACTATTTTATATCAGGTTCCATAAACAAGGCCAGCTCATCTAATGAAACGAAGAAACGTTTTTGACTAATTGTTAGCATAAGTTAAATTTTAGCATCTTTAGCGAGTAACGTGCAGTACAAAAATATTTTGGCGATGATTTTCAATGAAAACAAGTGTGATGTCAACATTTCTTTAGGTCTGGTAGGGGGATGCATCTCCTGCATCCACCCTGTGTTCGCGCCTGCATATCAACGTCTTGTTAAATATTTTTACTTTAGCGAGCAACAGTAGTTTGCTTATAGGACACTGCCTCTCAAAATACAAACTGACAAGATATGCCAGAAATACGGGGCATGGCCCACCTGCGTCTGTGCTGATGAGTTGGACAATTTTGAAAGAAATGCTCGTGGTAAGCGCAAACCGTACGCGAGTGCATGAGTACTTCAGTTGGAAACAAAATCAAGATTAATTAAAAACCATATTCACCTTCATAGTTTAGTTAATGCTGCTTTTTGAAAAACGGGTGGTAACGCGGTTTGTGTCGTAACCCGGATTGGTGTACTGAGCGGTTCGTAGGCCTACGTTGCAGTGGCTAGCTAAGTTAACACCGCCGGAGTGTGTCACACTGTAAACACAGCATGTGAAGGGCATGTAAAAATGCAGTATTTAAATAAAATTTTACGCACCAATCACCGTAAACTGAAATTCCTTTTGTACTTACTTTTACACGAGCGCGTTCATGAACTCCAAACGTAATAAAACGAGTGTGTCTTTCAAACCGGGGAGTGCTTGAACTACAGTAGCAGTAAGACAAGGTAACGCAAAGCTCGTTAATGCTGCGTAATCATGTGAAGCTGTGCCAGTAAAAATTCATTGCTGTTTTTACGGAAATAATCACTGCACATCTCTGAATTGGTGAATGCCAGCGACGTACCTAACGTTTGTGTCGCCCAGGTGGAGGCAGAATTTGCCGAACCTAGAACCTAGCTTGTAATGATATGTTACGTAACAAATAGCTATTAAGTTACAATAGGCCTACTCCGTGCTTAAGCGTTGTTACCGTAGTAAACAGTGTTGCCACTCTGATGTTTTAACATCAGATATGATGTTTTGATAGAAATTTCTGATGTTTGATGTTTTGGCGAGAAATCTGATGTTGACAGCTACAATAGCTTATTTTTGTTTTCCACACTTCTCTTTTTAGGTTGAAAGGAAGTTATATTCATAAATTTTAAGTTCCTTTGGTCAATCTCACATCCCAATGTGTGTTTGGTTATCCTTCTAAACCAGTGGTTCTCAAAGTGGTCGATATCGACCTCCAGGGGTCAATTTGACCATCCAAGGGGTCGATAAATAGTCACGGTGTCGAATGGGGTCATTGAACGGCCCCTAAGTTCTAAGAATATATTCGAATTGTGTATTATTTTATCATGCATTTCAAGTAATAAGTACTCCAAATTTATTTTGACACATACTTTCCTTGTAGTTGTTGGGCTAGGCCACAGGGTCTACAGAAAATTGTATACTTTAATTAGGGGTCAACGTGCAGAAAAGTTTGAGAACCACTGTTCCAAACTCTGAAGAAATTCTTTTCGCAACTTTGGGATGAACATTGCACGTTATATGCATGACCAACTTCACCATTTCGGAGAAATCGGTCATGCGGACGTCACGTCGTTGCAAAGCAGTGTTGCCAACTTTCCGGTTTCCCGCGAATTTGGGCTTGTTTTTTGTGGAATTGCGGTTTTTTTGATGACTTGCGGGCTGCTTGTTTTTGGGCTTGTTTTAATTGAAATTTGCTTGTTTTTTTGGGTTTGTTTTTGCAGATTTCTGTCTTAAAGATTGGTTTTTTTTCAAATTTTAAGGCACTTTTGCTGTTTCAATTTACTGCTAAAGGCATATTGGACGTGCTTTTGTGAAAATTTGCTCATTTTGGGCTTGTTTTTTCGGATTTGCCACCGTGATTTTTTATTTGATTTTCTTCCTGATTTTTCGTTTTGTTGAATTTTCCTGCCAGCACATTTTGGACTTGTTTTTCGGTTAAATTACCTCTTTTGGCTTGTTTTTCAAATTTACTTGCTTGTTTTTGCAAAATAACCTGGCATCACTGTTGCAAAGAGGTTCGTGAAAGAAGCATTTTGCTAATATGAAACTGCAACGTAAAAATCTGATGTTATCTGATGTTGAAGAAGGCAACAATCTGATGTTAACGAGACTGGGCCCAGTGGCAACGCTGGTAGTAAACAGTAATATCAGCAGGAGTTGCTTGACAGTACGGCAGAAACCTGCAATTAGTATTTTTCTGAAGCAACGAATCGCCAACTACACACGCTACTCTCCCGTAATTCTTCAATTATACAAACAGTCTTCTTTATTGCTAAACTCACCCATCTGTTATGAAAACAACCCTTTACGTATAGGACTGTTATGAAGTCTTCTGTTGTGTAGCCTACTGCCTGGGACGCGGGAGAATGGCGGGGTCATTGCCTCCTGCCTTTCAATAGGGGGCCAACGGCGGCGGAGGTGCCTTCTCATCACAATATCACAGGTAATTTCATGGTCTATCAATACCGAACTGAAGATTTTCAAAACCTTTTGAAGATTTTTGCCGTGTTTTGTTACGCAATAAAGACCAACACAGCAATCCGCTCGCGAGTTTCGCAAAGGAGCAGACATGAGTGAACTGCAAGCTGATCACAGCATGACACCAGAACAGTGAACTTGGCTCTTGTGCAGTGTGAGTGTCATACTGGCAAATGAACTGTCATTGCAAGAATTTCACCAATTAATCGGAAGTAAGCTGTTGACTTTCGCTTTTCTAGAAATATTTAGTCCTTAGTCCCAAATTCCATGGGGGGTGCAAATGCCCGTTTTGCCCACCCCATGTGGACGCCCATGTCTATAGATACTGGATTACATCCTGCAATTTTGCTTGCGGAGTGCCAAATGATCTGAGTTTATCTATGTATAAGTATTACTACTATTTTCGATTGCCAGGGTCATGACTTGTGCTATCCACGTTCGGCGGCCAGATGCGCTTAATTTATGAATATTCAGAACATTACATGTTATCTGATCAACAGTGGTGTGTTTAAGGGGGGCGAGCGAGGCACTTGCCTCGGGCCCCCTTTTCAGGAATCCCCGACGTGTTTCGTGCGTAAATTCCTCATTTTCTTGGTGAAAAACGTATTATCCAGTATCCACCCATATAATATACTCCGAACCAGATCAAAAGTAAGTACTCTGCTTTCAAAGGGTTCCCAACAACAACTGTAGGGTGTAAGTACTCAGCTTTTAAAGGGTCTCCAACAACAACTGTAATGTGTAAGTACTCTGCTTTTCAAGGAGGCCCCCAGTAGCAACTGCAATATGTAAGTAGGCCTACTCTATTTGCAATAGGGCCCCAGCAGCAACTGTAATGTTTAAGTACTCTGCTTTCAAAGGGCCCCCAATAGCAACTGTAATGTGTAAATGCCGTGCTTTCAAAGGGACCCCCAACACAGTAGCGTAGCCAGTCCAAAATTTTGGGAGGGGCCAAAACTTTTGGGGGGGGGCGAAAGGTTTGATTTTAGGCAAATAACACTATTTTGTTTGGGATACCGCTTCTAAAAGCACAAAATGACTATATTTTCTAAACATTTGTGGAGAGACATGGCCCCCTAGGCCCCCCTGGCTACGCCTATGCCCCAACAACAACTGTAATGTGCAAGTGCTCTGTTTTCAAAGGGGACCTCAAAAGCAACTGTAAAACTAGAGAAGTGGGGGGCGATGGCAGCTTGCTATCGCTTAACTATTATGAGTTGCTAGCTTTGTCTTCCCAACTTTCAATACTTTTAAGGTTGTGCATCATGAATACCCTTTTGCATTTTCTGGTATGTCAGTAATGCCGTATAGTCGCAGGAACGTGTCCTTGGGTGGCCCGCATATCTGCTTCGTAGGCTTGATCAAAAGGTCTTATCGCGGTTGACTGACTATGATAACGTCATCAGAGGGCCCCTCTTTGTAACCTTACCCCGGGACCCCAAAACCTAACTCCACCACTGCTGGTTAATCATTATTTTCTACACAAATTTTTGAAGTATAGGTGCTCAGCCTCAAATAATGTTTTTGGAGTTTTTTAGTTAAATCCAAAGCTGTGATATATTTTGTCTATTAGCCAAAGCCTCAGCCCGCCCAACACGGTCTTGCACAGCTAGCATGTCGAAAAAAATTTACAACAGGGAACAGACAAGACAGCCATTAATCCCAATTAACATCATGAAATAGACCTACATCTAAGCAATCCAAACATTATGTAACTTTGAAACTTCGAATTCTGGCAAATTTTTATCTGAAATTAACTTTCTTAAATCGTGCTGATATGATTGATGAAAAAGTTTAATGTTTACAAAAAACAATCAAATTGCTATGTGCTTCGCATCACTCTGTTACGGTTATTCATGCATTAACGGTTTTGTAATTTATATCAGATCATCTTCAGTGACGTAACTGAACGGGGACGAGCCACGAGCCGCCCCTCCTGACAAGGTAAATGCAAAAATCGGACCCCCTTCAGCTTACATTTTGATATTTCGTGTTCTTTCGGTTTTCAATGGTGTTTTCATTTTCTTGCTATTATTGACATCCACATCCCATCCGGATTCACTATCATTTCTTAACTTTTTTTTCTGAGTGCTGGCTAGTTCCCTCAAGGTGGCTAGAGCGACCCTTCAGCTAAACTTCGCCACCCTGACTCAAACCTCTAGTTACGCCACTGATTATATTTCTTCCAGGCGTGGGTTTTGGAAGGGGAGTCAAGGCCCCTGGATTTAAAATTGGACATGTTCCTATGAAATTTTCAGCAAAAAAGGTTGATGTCTTAGTTTCGAGTGGGTAAAATGAAATTTCACCACATTTGGCCCTTCCCTGGAAAAATATTTTGGCTACTCCTGGAAAATTTCACTAGTGCCATCCCCTGGAAAAAATCCTTCCGACGCCCAGGCTTCCAGGTTCCCATGATAGCAAACTGATCAATGTTTCTATTAAAATCAAGAAATTGTTTATCCTCCGCTATGCAGCGAATACTCGTACTACAGTAGATAGCCGTTCTTGGGACACTAAGCTCACTGTTGATGCTATTCAACCTGCAAAATAATCTGTCGTTAGAAAAGTTAGTGACCATCAACACCGGAATGATCTGAAAATTGTTTCCACGTTTGGAAAAACAGCCTTGAATTTTTCTTGTTATTTGGTATTTGTCTTGGTCCTTGAAACTTTCATATTCTTCATAAGGCTGTTTGACATATAAACGAACAGCCAAGAGATGAGCGAGATTGAAATCACTATCCTTCAGAATAGATATTCTTCTTCTAGTCTCTTGACAGTATGGGTAACTTGTTCTTTCGTTGCTTGCAAACCAATTAAAAACGAAAAATTGTTAGCAACACTCCAGCACACAGCATAGCTCTTCTCTCCAAATTTGACTGAAGACTCAATTACTGCGATAAATGAATATATGTATCATAAACTTATCTCTTAGAGGAAACTCATCCAAGGCTTCAAGTGCACTGCCATGGTTGTTTTGTACCCTACAGTTTGTTGAAGAGCTTGCACTCTGCGCCAGGTATTCTCCAACTCTTTGTGATTCAATATGTTAGAACACAATCATTAAACTGTGAAATCTGAAATTTGTGATGTTTTTATATTCTCAACAACATGAAATTAATTTGTGATCTCTTGCTGCATTCGTGTTATTTTGTGATTTGAGTCACAAAAATTCATGAACAAGCCATACCATACTTCAATCTGATCTTATTTATCCAGCATGCTAGGGACAAATTACAGAAGTATAGTTGTATAGGCTTTCATATTTGGTCAATTAAAACTGTGAACTTTCATGAACATTAACATCTTTGCGAAACTGCTTAAGCAAATTTATTAGCCCATACTTGGAAATTAAAAAAAAAATTCAAACTCATCTATTTTGTGAGGTGGATCAATCTGATTTTGATATGGACAAAAACTTGTCGATGGGAGTATATTTTGACCACTTTCAATAGGTTTTTAAATATTGTTTGGGTGATGCCAACGGTAAATCCGCCCCGACCAGCTACGTTCACCCTAAGCCAACGGTAAATCCGCCCCGACCAGCTACGTTCACACAGAACAACCGATAACCATGAGGTTGCGCATATTGGCTGCAACAGAAACCGCGAAGCATAGTTGATTAACGCCCTGTTTTAAAGACCGTCACGCCTGGCAAAGTTGAACTGAATTCAAGGCTATGCCCGTGCTGCCATTGCATTGCGGTCGCTGTTTATGTGGATGAGCAGCAAACAGGAACAAGGGCGAAGTAGACAAATTTCCTTCTCTTGACCCCTTTAATGGAGGATGCATCGCGGTCCAGGCAGGCCGATAATGCGGGAATGCTTAACAGAAATCACGTATGAAACCATAAGCCGGTACCAGCCCAGGGACGCCAGAGCAGCGACATGGGTGCAGCAAAGTTGAAAGCAAGAGAAACTTAAAAATCAGAAATATTTACCAATACACTTGTTTCTGTTCAGCAACAATGTTACCAGAAACAGGAATTACGAAAACCATTTTGAATTTTCTGGGTGCGCGAATAGCTGCCATAAATTTGTTTCAAGTCGATCTTGATATACCACCAGATTACCTATAATACTGTTACGAAAAGACACCTCCGTCCCGGTTGCACGCCTTTTTAAAGGTCAGGGGGCAATGTCCCCGCTCTTCAGCGTGCCTGTATGAGCCCTCGTTGACCACTTCGCATATCTTCTCACCTCCGTTTTTCGAACATTGGCTTTGATCCTGACGCCAAGCAGGAGAGTCAACAATGGTAAGGTTCAACTGAAGATTTCATTTCTTCGTCATGTTTTTGGCCTTTATATAATCTGATACTCCGATCTCTGTGGAACTGGGACGGGCTATTGCAACGAAATTTTTAATTTTCATGAAAACTAAAGCTGGAACTTGTTGTAAAAGGGATTGTTAAACAGACTTCGAAAAATGCCACAGGACCTACAGGAAGACTTACGCGATGATTTGGTTAGAAAAACTTTTGCAACATGCACAGCATGACTTGGCATAGAAACAGAGAAACTGTACTACATTTTTCTAGAGCTTCGCGATGCCGCAGAATCTAACTTGCTTTAAACAAAAGGTTTTGTTGCTCTCAAAGCAGCATTTCAGCAGCTGCAGGAGAGAAGCGAACATCGTAGTCACGCACAGCGCAGTGAAGACAACTAAGGCGGTCTCTGCGTCCCAATCACGGCTCCCTGCAAAATCGAGCAACGACCAAGCATTGCAAAGTTCGAACAACGTCGAAAAACTTTGTTGCGCAGCTGCGGCGATGCTCGCCAGACAAAATCATCACAAAAAGGAACTGAAAGAAAGCGGATACCAAACAGAAAAAAAACAAACAAACAAAAAAGCGAATCGCTAAACAAAACAAAGCAACAACCAAGGAAGGGCGCTCGGTGAGGCAGAACAAAAGCAGTGGTACAAGCGGCAGGGGCGGCGGAACGTCGAGGTTGTCGCCATGCAATAAATACGACAAACGATCGGTATGTTGAATAATAACAAGACAGGCAGCGAAGCGCGATCGACGTCGCTTCGCGGCGCAACAGCCAAGCGCGACCAGCAAGATAGGTTCGCCGGTGCGGCTTAACTCAAAGCGAAATCACAGACGGCCTAGACAGTTCCTCCAGAAACGCAGGCCAAGACAGGTTTCAAATCCCATCGCAATTTCCGTCGTTAATTTTCGAACCGGCTTCGGTCGAGTCAGAAGCTGCACGTGATTGTTGACGTCTGGCTTCAAGCGCGAAGCTTTACTGCTTTGAACTGAGCATTGAATTCGCGGCACCCAGACTTTGTGCTCGTTTCGACGCCTTGTCTCCGGAACTAAACATCGGAGGTGCCATCGCACACTGACATCTGAACCATGACGAAGTCCTCCTTCGTTCCCGAAGAAGGTACTTACGGCAAATATCTACATTTAATCTTTGAGTCCTCGACTGCGTGCAATCGCAGTAACACGTTTGTGCAGTAAAGAAAAAACACTCGAGAAAAACAAATTTTGGTATTAAAGGTAAAAACGATCGATTTTCCTTCACTCGACACGCCATGAAATGCCAGAAATCTCACTTTGTAATTTCGGCACAAAGTGTTTGGAGGAGGGAGCCTGGTGCATGGCTTTCGGCAGAACGAGAAAACTTTCGACAAGCGGTTCACCTTGTTGGGCGTTCACACACATTCCAAGCACCTCTCACTTCATGAGCAATGTGCAACACAGTCAGGACGCGACAGTCGCGAACCGAGATAAAATGCGCGCGCAGCAGACCTTTGCCGGAATACTGCGAAGCGCAGGGTGTGACGAGACCACTGGTCTGTGTACTATAGAGCTCCCGTACGAAGGTCCCGTATTTCACAACACTTCCCTAAGCTGGTACCACTTGAGGCGACTTTGTACTAACGAAATGTAACGCAAAGCGGCAGGATGTGACTGGAGGCCGAGAAAAGCGGGCGCGCGCTGTGCTGGTAGTTGCTTGGAAGACAGGAAAGCTTGCGAGGTACTGCCGCTGACGCAGGACGATGGACAAAACCGAAAAAATGCGACCATTCCCGAACTTGCCGCACAGGTGAGCAAGCAGCGTAAGCTCGAATTCTGATGCAGCCTTGTAGCAGCTTTTTCAGCAGCACGCAGTTGACGCAAGAGGCGCGTCACACGTGGAACACGAAATCGAGAAAGCGCGCCCTCTACAACCTGGGCATCTGACGACTAACACAAAAGATTTACATCACCGAGTGTAAGCTCTGAACTCAAATCCGTTTCAGAGCGATACCGTCTTCACGTGCATTTTGTAACGTTGACTTACTTCATGTTCGTCAAAATGGGCAATACAGACATGTGTCGGAAAACACTTCTCGCACGTTCCCAGCAGCCAACAGTAAAAGCAGCCCCGGACGCACTTTGCGAAAAGGTATGCATGTTATTTGATGGGTTTAAGGCAAGCGGGAAAAGCCGGCGCCACGCCAATAGCAGTTTCACTGCGCAAACACACCTAACATGATTGGAAACGCATAATTATACATCACGCAACGCCGGCAAGCGGCGGATGACAGCGAGAAGCTTAGCGTTCATACGCCATTGATTCAGCGGCCTTCGCCGCGAACAGGAGCGTAACGAGGTTAGGTGGCGCCCGGGGCAAGAAACAAGTCTGGCGTCCCATGTTCGAACCTGTCTGGCGCCCTCACGTTCGAACCTAAGGTCTTTTGGGATCAAATGCACTGTAGTGAAGAAAGTATAGGTGCTGTAGTGAAGTACAGTACTTGCGACACAGTTAGGACTTCGGCGCCCCCCAGTGATTTCGCGGCGGGGGAATTGTGCCCCCTTTGCCCCTCCCTTGTTACGCCCCTGGCCGCGAAGAGCGGTATGGATATTCAATTGTGGCCGCTTTGCATGCTTTGCTTTGCGCGTTTGCGCCTGCACGAGGTTCGGTGGGAAGCGTTTCTTTGCAAATTGTACTTCGACACAGGAACTGCAATGTGACAGACAAATGAAAAACAAACCTCCCCGGCTGGAACGAAACGCAACGGGTAAGGAAGTCGCTGGTACCAAACAAGTACACCCGCGCGTGCCGCAAACATGATTTCACCCGCGCGAGTCCAATTCTTCAACTGACGAAATCGGTCCGTGCCTTGCCGGGACGTGGGTCAGGCTGCGCGTTGCGTTTTTTTGTGACGCGCAATAGAAAGCGGCGCTGAGCGCGATTAACTTGGGGGGGGTGTTTGGAAGGAAAAAAAGATCAGTCCGGAAAACGGA
>JGI24021J15306_10013719_pt1 | contig 10075 bp, 9 predicted proteins | sample Ectturendosymbi1_FD_15306 | JGI IMG/M metagenome (IMG submission 15306) | reverse complement strand
CTGTGACCATGAAGTTGCACTTGGCAAACTCTATCACTATGTTATAAGAGGTGTTTTGCATAAACTATTCTCAAATTACGTGCATAATAGAATGCAATGCACCAAAACAGGGGCTTCTAAATATTCGTACAAAAAGATGTCTTATGGGGTCCTTCAAGGTAGTGTCCTCGCGCCTTGATTGTTTTCTACTTACATTAATGGTATCACTCAAGCTTCCACTTTTCATACCATTTTGCAGTATTTGCCGATGATAATAACCTTCGTATGTCCAGCACCTGTTTTAGTGTTCTTTAGACAACTGCCAAACTTACACAATACAAAATTGACCACTGGTTACTTTCGCTTAATTACAATAAGACTGACTTTATGTTAATAAATTTTCAAGAACCTAATCTTATTTCATTTATAGTTATTATAAATAACCATAGTAATTCCCCTAAAGATAACCTAATATATATATGCACGATAGAAGTGTTCTTCTTGACAATAACCTAAGCTGGAAACCAAAAAAGGTGAAGAACTAACTATTAAGTGTTTGTGAAATTTTATCCAAACTTAAACATTGCACAACATACTCTGTCTTGAAAGTTGCTTATAGCGCAACTCATTATTCCATCAATACTTCATTTACTCAATCCTCAATCCAGGACGTGCTTCAAACGCAACCGTTCAGCCTCTCAAAATAAAGCTATAACACTAATAAGACCAACTAACAAGACAATAGTCGTTTCAGCACTTATGCTTTTCCAAATTTTATACCCTATCAGTAGACAAATTCATGCACTCGTGTCACAACAAACTGCTTTCAAACTATTTTGACAACTGCGTTCTTCAATCAGCGCTATTCATTCTCACTCTACAAGACTATCCACTTCTCACAATCTGCTTTCACCTAGAGTCAATTCTTCTTCATGAAAATGTTCCCTTACCTTTGTTGGCCCAAACGTGCGGTCTCCAATATTAGACTGTATTAAGTTTTCTGCCACTTTTACCTTCAAATGGAAACTTAAAAAACACCTCTTATATGTAAAAGATACATAATTATATATTTTAGCAACATTTCACTTATCAAGAATAAAGTGCTGATTCTGAGACTTCCAGTAATTTGGATAATGTAACTCTGTTTCTTTTCTATGTGTCTACAGTATACTTTTTTGATTAGATTGGTATTTCCTGTGCACATCCTATTTTTCCTCATAAAATTACGCTCCATAGCTTTGTTTTGTTTTTTAGAACACATCAATTAATTTTTTACGTTCATACTTTGCTTGAATGTTGTTTGACCACACCAAACTTTCTCAATTAAATTTGCTCCACTTCTTTGTGGACACAGGCATGCTTCCGTCATGCATAAATTTACTTCATCATGTTCTATGTTTTTTTTTAAATTTAACTGTGCTTATTTTAATTTCAACTTTCATTTTGTAACGCTTAACATAAAGTGATAAACGAGGTTGGTTGACTAGATGACCACTATGGTCCTTCACCAAACATATTGGACTCAGTGACGCTCTTTCTTTAGATTGATCATTTATTTTGCCATTGTGATTTCATTCATTCTAACTTTCACTGAAAATTGATTTTCTATTTGCATGATGGCTCATATTGTATTGTTTCTCTTTAATAGCTAGATCATATTGAACAACAAATCAACCAAACAATACTGTTTGTACAACTCGCCAATGAAAACTTACGTAAACGGAAACGTGGTCCCATGTGCCAGTAGTTCGCGATATAGCCACTAGACGCATGTATGTAAATTGTGTACTGTTCGCCTGGAATCAAGTTTTTCAGGGTGTAGTTGTATTGCAGCTTTGCTTGGCTTGCGTCATAAACAAAAAACTCAACGCTTGAAAAAATAACCATAATATTGAAACCGACTGTGATGAAGTTGGTGTGAGGCATCGTCCAGAACAAATCAACCGTTGTAGTCACTGGTTCATGTGATGAAAAGACCAAGCGTGAGTTCTTAGGCAATGGTACAGCTGAAAAAAGACATGCAAAGGTGGTTAAATTTCACTATTCATGAAACGGACGAAAAATAGATGGGTTGATTTATGCTTAAAACAGCAGTAAAAAATTTTACGATCCAAAATTACTTTTAGGCATGACAGCGTGTATTTCACCATTTCTGACATTAAACACAATCGACCATAGTGTTTCCAATTTACAAAAACCCAATATTCGTTTTTTAAAATGTGTGTAAGAATACTCTGGAAACGAAACCAGTTGGTGTCAGTTGCATGGCTTTATATTCCTGATGCTATTCACCTGAAACCAAACATTGTTTTAATTTGCAACTGATGCCAGATATCTGAATCAATTCTGTCAGTATGTCTTCCACATTCTGCATCATATTTGCTGAATTAGAAGTCAAAAATCATTTTGATAATGCCTGGGCGCTGATTCGAAAAGTGCTATCAGTTTTAGTCTATCACATTGAATTCAGGTACATCTGAACAATCTTCCATCAGCTAGATTTTCACACTGTATAGCTATTAATTACATTAGTTCAGGGACGGATCGCCGGGGGCAGGGGGCGGATTGGGGCGATTGCCTCTCCTAAAACCTACGAAAGTAACTTTTCACCATAATTTTGTACAACTCGGGAAACAGCATTCTCGCCGTAAGGCCTTTTTGACGTCCTTTGTTTTGTCACAGCAGTGCTGTGAAGTATGCTTCGTGTCTCTTGCGCAAGTGAACTCGTAATGGAACTTGACTGCCAAATGTTACTGAAATCGCCCCCGTAAATGTGTTTGCTGGATCCACCCCTGCATTGGTTCTACTGCCGCTTTGATCGGTGGCTTCGTTCTATTGATGCCGATTTCGACGCCGATTCGGCGATAAATCGGTTATAAGACATGACACTTGACACTTTTGATTGGAGCGCCCATGTACTTTTCCAAAAACTTTTGGTTTAGCTTTAGGGTTAAGGTTTTGGGGTTTAGCTTTAGGGCAAACAAAAACCTTTGTAATCTAACCTTTGGAGTACAGCAGAATTCGCCTATGACCAGGGTTACCATGCCGTCCTTATTTTGCAGTACTACGTCTTAGAAAGTATTACCGTTTAATTTGCAACAAATGTCCTTATTTCTGACTTGCGTCTTTATTTTTTCTTATATTCTGCAGCATACCAATTTGAAATAAGCAATATCTGAAAGGTGCAGTTTGGCCAAGTGATCGTAGCATTTTTCGTTGTGCCATTGCCAAGAAAATGGTCATTTCCCAAATGAAACAGATAAATTAGCTTTCTGGCGATTATTTTATTAGTNGCCGACGTTTCACCCACCTATTCAAGCAAGCTTCCTCAGGGCAATGCTTTTTAACCACATANAACATGCAACTTACTAATAACAAGAAGCAGTGAGCAGCATTACGTATAAAGACAAAAATCGCAAAACTGACCATCACGTTATAGGAATGGGTGCCGGAATCCGGCCATCTATTACAATGTTTTAAAACATGAGCAAAGCTTATCAGTTACCGGACTTCCTTGAGCTTGTACTTTTATTGACCGCCTTTGTGCCTGTAAATTTGCCAACTCTCACCACGCAAGTTCTACATTTTATTTGTTCGCTATTTTTACACTTTATTTATTTGTTCTCTATTTTAACCCATACTTTCACGCTATATAACCGCTTTTGCGCATTTCTATGTAGGTTTTACCCTTTTTATTGTGTTGTTATATTTCATCTCCCAGTGTTTTTCATTATACACTTCCACGATTTTTCTGTGACATGCTGTCACCCAGTCGTATAACGTAATGGTCAGTTTTGCTTTTTTGTCTTTATACATCATACTGCTCATTGCATCTTGTTATTCGTAAGTTGCATGTTATATGTAGTTAAAAAACATTGCCCTGAGGAAGATCGCTTGAATAGGTGGGCGAAACGTCGGCTACAAATAAAATAATCGCCAGAAGAGCTAATTTATCTGTTTGATTTGAAACCTGGTGCCAAATGCTACGAAATAACAACATGAGTAGCAAAAAGAACAGCATTTCTCAAATGTTCTGAATGTTTTGAATGTTATTTTCTTTGGCCGTTAAATTATCATATAGCTACGAAACAATACAATACAAAACATACAGACCGTTTCTATCTCATCGCGAGCATTTTGTGATCAAGGTTTTGTGACGTCATAAAAGTAGTATAATCTTGCGGCACAGAGACGTAACACATTTTCAGGCACTGTTAGCACTTTAAGCTGTCTACTCTGGTTAGGATTCTTATCTTAGGAAAGCTGGTTTTGTAGCGAAGTTTTAGCATTTAATTGATTCAAGAAATAAGCAAACGAAAAAAACGTTTTCCGTGACGATTACAAGCAGGTAGTCGAGAACAGGACATTGCTGAAGCAAATGGTTCAGGGAGATAAATAGACAAATATATGATCTGATGTTAGTCGTGCAAACAGAAACAATCGTCTTCTTTTAGGTATTAAAATGAAAATTTCCTCAGCCGTCCATACGTTTGGTTCTAGATCGATGGTAGCCCTGCCTATGATACTGTTATGACCTCCGCACACGGCGAAATGCCCCCGCCATGCCCCCGTTCTCCGACGTCCATGGGAACAGAACATGACGGGCTTGTGTGAGTCATTATGATCAATCCACTTGAACTGCCAAGCTTGAAAAAGCTCGAAATGATGCACATATTGCAAGCACAGGCGTGCAGCTGTATTAGCGTATACCCAGGGTCACCACATCAAATAACGAAACGGGAAACAAGTGATGCCTCAAAAAGTCAGCTAAATCAAGCAAGTTGAAATAGGACAGTTTTGAAATTTGGATCAGAAAATCAATTGAACGTGCGTAATTATGTTTCAATCCTCTTTTTATGGTTTTCCCTTGATCGCACGATCTGGAAAAAGCCACGTCAGTCACTATTAGTTTGGATGGGTGCAGGGCAGCAACCAGGTGTTATTTTCGGGAGGATGGGCAAAATGATGTAACTTGTTGCTGCACCTAACAAATAAATACTTTAATGAAAATTTCGGGGAGGCAATTGCACGATTGCCCCCCTCTGGTTGCGGGCCTGATTGGGTGTGCTTCGCACACCTGGAGTATAGGTTCGTGGTATTGAAGAATATGAGAATTACTGGCATTTGAATACGAAAGAACTAGTGTTGACAAACAACAAGTTTTGAAAAATTAAATCTACTCCTCATGTTTTAGTAGCCTCACAATAGGAAAACTCATCTAGTTACAGCATTTTAATTTGTGTAATTTCACTCTTTGGATGCTCCCCTGCCTTGGATGCCCGGGGCCGTCACCCCGTTCGCCCCGCCCCCCTCTGCACGCCACTGGACTTTATCCGAAACAATTGTCATTATTTTGTCTGCTCTGGCTGATCAGCGCAAACGTTGACCGCATTGGGTACATTACCAATTTCTGTAGCATGATAGAACTGTTGCAAGAGTTCAAAAACAGCAGTTGTTAACATAGCAACATTCAGGCATTTGATAATGTCTCAGGAGGGAAAAAGGAAAACTTATAAGTTATCTGGACGTCTACACATAATAAATAAACGAAAGTTTTCTTACCAGCTTTATGGGCATTCTCAATTCTTTTGTAGTTTAACAAGATTCGACCTTGCAAACAGGGTGTGCGTCAGACAGTCCAGCCGCACACTTTCTGTGCTCGACTGCTCGTATTCGACAAGACTCATTTTGCAGTTGTAAATTGCTCTGACGCATTGATGAGTGTGTTTTACACCCCCAGTCTGTTATTTTTGCAGTTATGAACTGCTGTGCCGGAGCGTTGAATTTACTTTCCTCTGATAGTCTAGCTTGGAGCGCTGATAGTTTATATTCAGTGCAATGACATATAAAATAAGTGGATGTAGAAAGCTATGCATATTATGCCAACAAACGTCGCCAGAACGTTGATTTGGCAACATGAATATGACGTCAAATTGTGACGACACAAACAGCGCACACCAAATACAAATGACCACAACATGCCACTGATTGAACACCCCCATGAAAATTTTCTTCGTACGCCAATGTTTTCTAGTCACATCAGAATGTGGAATTACTGTCGAGTGTGGTGTGGATAAGTCAGTCAACACCAGCGCAGCGAATGTTTGCCCATTTCCTTAGACTAAGTCCTTGTGCAAAAAGCAAAGTGTGGCGCATACGGACGTTTTTGTGGCACAATCAGTCACAAACGGCGAGCAGAAGATCAGCCCAAAGTTGGATTTAAAAAAAATAATATTTACCGACTACTCTAGACCAAACTCCTTCCGACTACCCAGGCCTGGTAGTGGTAGCAGTATTAATTGAAAATNTGTTGGAATAACATGCTCATTTGCTACAAGAAAGACATTAAGAATACCGAATTTGTTAAACTGAATAAACAAATCACAGCCGGAGCAGAGCCGGAGCCATGTTATTAAAAACACCGCTCCGGAACCGGAGTCATGCTTACGAAAACAGATAGCTCCGAAGCAGGAGCCATTTCATTTTTACAAGAGCTCCGCAACCTTGGTTGAATCATGAAATGTTTCTATTTTTATTCCAGTTTTCAGCCATATTAATCAACGTTGCCCAAAATGGGCAAAATGTTTACGAAAATCAGGCACATATCGCAAACATGCTCAAAATGGGCAAATGCTTTACGACAATTGTTGGGCAATCAGATTGATCGTGGCACTGCTATCGACTTTCATGTCTCAGTTACTGTCAGTCCCCTCGCCACAGGGGGGATTTGGTGCACTAAGCCCATCCAAACAATGCACCAAGCCCCCCAGGTTGAAATATGAAAACAATAAATTAGTGGAGTTTTGTCAATTTGTACAATGTCAAGACATTAACAGGGAAACCAAAAACTCACACTAACCACAACGTCGGCTGATTTTCACCAGAGCTCACACTAACCATAAAATTGGGTGATTTTCACCCGAACTCACAATCAACCATAACATCGGGTGATTTTCATCTAGGCATCACGTGGCCACCACTCCTGTCTGGGCGGAAATCGCCTGGGGTTAGTATTCCAGAAGTGTGAGTAATCTTTGCAGAAAACTTGAAAGTGACCAATGCAGACAAGTGCTCCTCATCGTTGACAGTTGGCACGTGAACCTCGTTTTGTTCATTTTGATGGTGGACAGGTTCCACAGCGTTATCTAGTCTCAAAGTTCATGTCCTCAATAAAATGCTTTGGGCTTTTACCACTGGTGCACGCACAAGGAGCAAGTCCTTTTTGGCTAAGCCAGAGTTCTAGAAACTTCAATTAGGAAAAGAGAAGCACAAGATTTATTATATCTTCAATAAAATGCTTTGACCTTTTACCACAAGTGCGCACCGAGCACGCCCTTTCTGGCTCCAATTTCTTTTCTCTGACGGAGAAGGCGTCATACATTCTCCTGCCTGTTTCTCAATGAAAACCACGAGCTGAGCAGGAGCAATTTGCGCCAAATTCATTTGTGTGGTCAGAGCTTGCACGCGTGTGATCTACTCCCGTGCTGGCTTCGGTCAAAAGTTGCTAGCGTGGCTTAGTAGTGAACCTACATGCACCAACTCCTTTTGCTCAAATTGGTCAAGGTTAGGAGGGATCTCTGTGTAAGAATTTTGTTACACCTCAAGTAACCATGGGTCAATTTGGGCAGATTTTTGTTCGCCATCGAAAACTACAAAATTTGTGCAGATTTCGATACGACTGCCCGAAAGAACGTCTACAAAATGCAGCTACTGAAAGAACCAGCTTTAAGTTTAAGAACCGTTTGCCCCAATTGGGCAGAGGTTACCTGAGCAGGGTTAAAATGTGAACATGTAAGATTTCTGCAAGGTCTCATAGTTTGACCGAAATGTCCCCAGACCGAAACGGCCCAGACAGAATCGGTCAGACACAGGTGAATATATATACACATCAAAATATCATAATTTTCATACGCGACACCTGGATAATAAGGTACTAATTATTCCTTTGTAGAAAGCAGTTAAAAAACAACTCCCTGCTGTTTGCAGGGGCTCCAAGCTTTGGACTAACATTCCGAAAGATAGACCGTACCATTCATTTATAAAAATATAAAAACAGCCACTCCTTCAAGTTCAAATTTTATTGATTCCAGTATTATGTACGCATTTGCTTCATTCGAAGCAGGCAAACCTGCTTCATTTGAAGCAGGCAAAATTCATTGCTTGTGCCGCTCCTCTTTGTAGTTCCATATTTGTGACGCTTTTTAGCGCTTGATCCAGTTTTTTTTTAAGGAAAATGTTAGGAACCCGGTTTGGATTTGTAGGGACCCGATTTCTCTGATTCTAGGGACCCCGTTTGTTATTATTTTAGGGAGCCGATGATAATTTTCTCTGATTCTAGGGACCTGATTTGAAATTCTAGGGACCCGAATCGGGCCCCTGAAACACCTTGAAAAACCCTGACTTGATCTGTTATACACTTGAGTTTTTTTGTGTGTGTTTTTCCTTTTCTATTTCTTTACGATAAATGTAATGTTCTGATTGCCTTTCTTTTTATTTGACCTCGCGGTCATTTCGCCAACCCTCGTAGTTTTTTTGTTGAACCACATTTTACCACAACTCGCGAAAAAATACAATTGGCTGATTGAATTCACTTTTAAAGGGGTCCCCAACAGTAATTGCAATGTGTAAGTACTCTGTTTTCAAAAGGGCCCTCAACAGCAACTGCAATATGCAAGAACTCTGCTTTCAATGGACCCCCAGTAGCAACTCTAATGCGTAAGTATTCTGCTTTTCAAGGGGCCCTTAATAGCAACTGCAATGTGTAAGTTCTATGCTTTCAAAAGGTCCCTAGCGGCAACTTTAATGTGTAAATAGTACGTGCTATGCCCCTAATAACAGCTGTAATGTATAAGTACTCTGCTTTCAAATGGGCTACTAACAACAACTGTAATGTGTAAGTTCTCCCTTTTCAAAGTGGTCCCCCAGCAGCAACTGTAACACTAGAGAAAGGCGGGGCGATGCCAGCCTGCTATCGCTTAACGTTTGTGTGTTGTTAGCTTTGTCTTTCAATCTTTCACTGTGTTTCATGTTGTGTGTTGTGAATACTCGTTTGCAGGGATAAAGTTTGATAGAGAACTTTTGAAGGGCATACTTTCTGTGGTATGCATGTTGTTGTGGACATCATACAAACATAGTGTTATTGTTTGCGTTTCGACGTCACCATGTTCACAATCAACCATAGTACGACGTTCTGATAAAATTAGCAAATAAAAGAGGCAAATTATGGAAATGATAAACTGTATTTTGTGGACCATGGCATGAATGGCCCTCTGGCTACGCCCATGGTAATAATGTCCATTCATCTTATTTTTCCCTCCGCTTTATTCCTGGGGTTTTCAACAATAATGTAATCAGGAAACATTTACAACTACATTATTTTTTATCCCAAAAGATATTGTGTTCCCCCTTGTCCAAAGTTGGGGAAGACATATCTCCCCGTCACCCTCTTAAACTCTGTCCCTGACCGTTTGCATTTTCTGTCAAGGTAACGCTCTCATTGGTACCGGGCCGCTGCCGGGGTTGGGGAGCTACTGTTTTAGACCACTTGCAAGGAAAAACGAATTTTTTTTTGCAGTTGGCAAACTGTGTAACACTTATCGTTATTGTGCCGTAATGCATATTTGCTTAACTGAAGATAGTGCACTGTAGACACTACAAAGCACGTTTATTTCAGTTATTCATTGTTGGGTATTGTTTTTGTTGGAGAGGTGGTAAAACCAGGGACGCCGGAGTGCGGGAGCATAACGGGGACATCCCCCTGAATTTTCCAAAGGTGGGACAACGGTGGCGTAGATGACTTTTCATAGCAGTATTATAAGTAATCTCATGTTTTATCAAGACTGACCTGGAAAAAATTATTGCAGCAATTCGCACACTTTGAAAATTCCAAATGGATTTCTATAAATTCTATTTTTATTTTTGAAGTCAACACTGTTGCTGAACAGAAACAAACGTACCTATTGGTGGCGATTTTTTTGCTTTTCAGAAGTTGTCATTGCCCTCAACATTTTTTTCGCCCCCCCCCAGCCTTACTGCTGTTCCGAAGTTCCTAGGTAGAACTGTAAGAATCAAATATGGTGAAAAATCCTGCTCTCGA
>JGI24021J15306_10013718_pt1 | contig 10076 bp, 5 predicted proteins | sample Ectturendosymbi1_FD_15306 | JGI IMG/M metagenome (IMG submission 15306) | reverse complement strand
AAACTCAGGTGCTAAAATGATAAAATATAGTGCAATAGAAATCTGGTCAAAAATTCCTCCGGAGATAAAAAATAAAACGTGTTTGGCACTTTTTATGGCAGAGTGTAACAAAAATGTACTACTCAGCTACTAGAACCATATTTTATGCTTTTGTTTATTGTTGTACACAAAGCAAGTGGATTGATTTAATTACGTATGGCTATTAAAGTGGAAAGTATCAAATCACAAAGTATCTCTGTTACGTATTACATCGTTAGGCTTTCGTTGCGTTCACAGAAACTGGTCTCATCATACCAGTGTATGAAGTTGTGAGATGCCTACAAAACAAATGCATTTCCGCTCTCACGCATGTATTGACGGGTTCTTTTCTGCAAAGCATGATTGCGCGACTGATTCTCAACCTGCTTAAATCTCGTGACACTATTGCCACGTTGCAGTGGTCTTTAGATTTTGACGCATTTCCTCTTGGGAATTCACGAATATTTTTGAATGTACAAAAAGAGTAAATGTTTAACGTGACAAATTTACACCGTTTTCTTCTGGTGGTTTTTCTTTGCCTGCAACGCATTTTACTTCAATTTACCATACTACCGCTTTGCACATATTACATTTTATACTCAGAGTAAAAGATATTTACTAGCTATTATACACTGTTCCCTTTACACTGAAAGCAGCTTCGTCTTGGGAGGTCTGTAGCCGAGTTGACCCTTGGTCCTTCGCAGCCTCCAACTCCCTCATGCATTCTATAAATCGATGTACTTGGAAGTCATTTGCAGTTCTTCATTATAATAATCATGATGGCGTCATTCATGTGTGTGTCTTAAAAAGCTTGTATTTCATCAAAGTACAGTAAATGCATTAGCGCCATCAAGCGTATACTCTATACTACTGCAATGCATATATCCTCGTCTTCTCACTTGCATTTGTGTTTTTTTCTGTTTACTGCGATGCATGTTAAAAGTGTAGCATTTTGCGTGTGGGAGTGAAGACGTTACACAATACAATATTACACTGGTGAGTTATGTTCATGAGGGCACAATAAAAGCGCACATCCTTTTCTGAAAAACCGAAAAGGCCCACCAAAGCATAAGATGTGTTCCAGTGTATGAAACAATGCAAAACATGAATGGAATTTCCAAGGTATCGTCTCCGAGTGCACTAATAACATTCCTGCTGTGCTGGGCAACACATATGGGTTCTTTGCACTGGCGAAACATGAGATTCCACACTTGCAAAGTACTGATATTTCCTTCATCGCCATTCTTGGGCATCGAAAACCTTGAAGAAAAATCCTTGATATTTCTGCAAAGTCCAGCAACTGGATTAGGGGTCTTTCTCTTTAAGTAAATTTGTGAAGACCTTAGAAGTGAAAACGTAGTCTTACTTCTCTGAACAGACGTCCGCTGGTTCTTACGTGGGAGAGTTTTAACAAGTTTCTTCGAACTGCGAGAACAAATCAAAGTCTTTTTCGACTCACGTCAATTTGATCTCCTTGAAGAAATCGAATCGAAACAATTCAACCAAATCTTAGCGTGTTTGAATGACATATTCATTCGTATGAATGATCTGAGCTTATCACTTCAGGGCAAAAATATAAAAACCTTGAATTTCTGTGAAAAGCCAAATGCGTTCAAAGACAAATTGTCCATGTGGCGTCAACGAGTGAGAGGAAAAAATTATTCGAATTTTCCACGACCAGAAGAAATAGTCGATGGCAGTGAACNTCGAGGTTGATTGCTAGTGTTTGTGAAAAAATTGTGGCTCATTTAGAAGTTCTGTCGATGTGCAGCAATTTGATNAATATTTTAAGGAAAGAAAGATGGAAACTTCTGAAGAAAGGATTGTCAATCCACACTGCCTCAGTTTGGATAAAATGTCAGATGATGCACAGCTGAAAGAAGATTTTAAGGAATAGCGTCCAAATTGTGCTTTTGAAATGCAACTTTAGAGTGAAACTTGGAAGAGTATTAGTGCTCGGCTATGACTATGTTTCCAAGACTCTGTGAAACTGCACTAGTTGTGCTCATTCCATTTGCGAAATCATACCAATCCGCAGGGCTACCATACCTTCCTTATTTCTAAGATTTGTGCTTGTTTTGAAGTACTACGTCTTAGAAAATAGAACTGTCCTTATTTCTTGGCAGTGTCCTTATTTGTGACTTACGTCCTTATTTTTTCTTATTTTCTGTAGCGTAACGGAAGTAATATCTTATAGACAATAATTGTCTATTAGACATACAAACAGGGCTACCATACCGTCCTTATTTCTAAGATTTGTCCTTATTTGAAATTGCTACATCTTAGAAAATATTACTGTCTTTATTTCGAAGAAATGTCCTTATTTGTGACTTGCGTCGTTTTTTTTCTTCTTTTCTGTTGCACAACAATTTCAAATTCAAGCAATATCTATACGGACCATTACTATCTCATCGCAAACATTTATGATCAAAGTTTTGTGACATCATACAGGTAGTATAATCTTGAGGCACAGGGAAGTAACGCACTATCCGGCATTGCTAGCGCGTAAGCAGTCTTTCTGGTTAGGATTCTCGGGAAAGCTGGCTTGTAGCTTTACTGAGAAAGCGAATGCTTAGCATTTAATTGATTCAAGAAATATGCAAGCGATAAAACGTTTTCCGTGGTGATTGCAAAAGGTCGTGAATAAGACATTGCTGAAGCAAATGTTTCCTGGAAATATTGGAATAAGCAAACTCTTGATATGACGTTAGTCGTGCAAACAGAAACAATTGTTCTGTTTTTAGGTGCAAATCAAGTTTTACTGAGCCGTCTTTATTTTTGGTTCTAGGTCGATGGTAGCCCTGCATGCGAACCATTCCTATCTGACACTTCGTAATCACGTTTTTGTGACGTCATAAACGTAGGATGAACCTGTAGCACAGAGACTTTACGCACTATCACGCATTATGAGCACTGCAGCCTGTCGACTCTGGTTAGGATTCTTAGGAAAGCTGGTTTTGTAGCGAAGGTTTAGCATTTAATTGATTCAAGAAATACGCAAGTGAAAAAGCGTTTTCCGTGACGATTACAAGAAGGAGGTTGAGAATAAGACCTTACTGTTACTGCAGCAAATGGTTCCTGGAGACAAATAGGCAAATATAAGATCTGACGTTAGTCGTGCAAACAGCAACAATTGTTTCATTTTAAGGAAATAAAATCAAATTTTTATCAGCCGCCCTTACTTTGTGTTCTAGATCGATGATAGCCCTGCAAATGCGAGTCAATATTTCGCACTCTTTTGTCAATTAGACGAAATTCGCAAATCGTTTGAATCCACAGGCAGTCATGCGTGTTGCTATCAGAAACATAGTTCAATGCCTTAAAAATCTCATAAGCACCAAACAGGGCAACAGACTCACAGAGCTGAACACCTTAGAAATCTTTTGATGTTTTTGTTTTGTGCAGATTTCAAGCAAGTGATTACGTTTTGAAGAGCATATTCAAATGTCAAGTCAATATCATCTTTTCCTGTCCATGTGTTTGATATTTTTTTGAAAGCTTTGAATTCCTTTTTGAACGTTTGGAAGCTAGATCTTGATTGGAAATTATAAGGGGTGAGAGGTGAGAACAGAATTGCAGCAAGGGTTAAGGAGTAACAAAGGTTGGAAACCTCTGCTGTGAAGTATCATTGTGACCTTGCAGCATAAGCGAAAAGGTTGAAAACAATAAACATGAGCCTGGCATTATTCATACTAGCGATGTACAATTTTGAAGTTATAAGCTGATAAAAACCAAAAATGTTATAAAAACTCGTTGGGTGCAGGAAACACACTTTTGAATGAAAAATACCACAGACGCTTTTCAGCTATCCTCACGTCTTCTTCTATTACCTATTCATGTACTTCTCCTTTTTCCACACTGTCATACCACGTACTCTCATACTGGTTTGATTCACATTTTGATTCAGTGTTGAAAGGATATGGTTTGGCTGTGTCGCACGACCCTGGATAGGCATTACCTGATGGTACTTGTACACCGCTTGTCAAATTTGCACCTGAAGCAGAAAAGCAAAACTTTGAAGCATTCTGTAGATTCCTGATATGCAAGATTGTATTTACGGCAAGAACTATTCGCATTTTCCCTGAAAAAAGATGGATTGATGCTGATTCATTTTGATGAAATTAATTTAAACAAAATACAATGAAAGTCATAATTGCTTTAATCATCAACAAAACCCTTAGTAATAAGTGCAGAAGACAAACCAAGCATCATGGAAAAAATATTTGACCTTCATGTTTGATTCCGAACCAAAAGCAATATGACTACCAAACAGTTTTTGAAGTTGAAAAACGTTGTAAGGCTTAGCTCAGATAAATGATTTTCGGCCACTGATTAATAGTCGCAAAAATATACAATGGGCTGTGGCACAAGAACGATATCGCAATCTCTGCAGTCATCACAAGCAACACTGGCACTACAAGAAACCTTGATATGAGAGGTTCAGGTTCTATTTCGTTATGCGTGCTTTCGATTCTGCGGCGTTGGTCGCTGCTTCCTTACGCCGACATTAAGCATTTACTTTTACGCAGCGAATGCTGCATTGGCGACAAGTCAATGGCAACACCGCATGCTAACCCTTGTGCACACACAAAATTCCAAGCATATTGACGAACTGGATGCAAATCCCATTGCTCGAATTCAACCGGAAATTAACCAAGCCAACCACATAGCCATGGGGAACATTCGCCGGCAGTGCCCCCACACAAATTTTACTGTTACCTCCGCATTCTCTTGTTACCAGAAAATTTTTGTTCCAAACATAAAATAAAAACACAAATCTTGCCCCATTAAAAATGTGTTTTCCCCCAACCATGACAGCCTGGCTACAGGCTTGAGCACAGCAACAAAGTCCCTTTAACTCCCGCGCCGGCAACTATAGTGGACGGCAAACATATGAGCGACCATAACTTCTGAACGAAATGAGCTAAAAAGTCACCAAAGGTATCCTTGTATCCGTGAACACATGCCTGCACATTCTGAGATAGGTCGCGTCCACCTGTGACATCATGTGATATCATTCCTGGGGAAAAAAACATTTTTCGCCTATGCTAGAAAACCTAGCTGCGTCTAATAAGTACGGTGCGGAGCCAAAACCAAAAACGATGGAAACAAGCTTGCTACATACAAATGTTTGTGATGACGTTAACTTCGTAATGATGATCAAAACAGTTGACACTTCCTTTCTTGGGGATCCCCCAGGGTGCAAAAAAACACGGATTTCGTGGCTGTTTCATGGTTCAAGCCACTTTTCCGCCAGTCAGTACCCACCAAACACACCACATTTGCAGAAAATATGCATTTCGCTTTTTTGCAACATCCCACCAAATTTCAAGCCAACATTTTAACAGGAAAATTTTATTTTTGAACAAAATCAAAATATCCACGAGGTGGCCGAGTAGATTTCAGGCTCTGTTTTTAACCATAACGTCCCAACCTCACAGTCTGGCGGCCTTCCCAAGGTCTGCAAAACTTCCAAATAGCTCCTTGAATATTTCAAGCCATTCAGGACCTCTCCAACGCCAATGTGGGGTTCTCTGGACCCCAAACTGTGATCTAGAAGTAAATTTTCCTAACCCACGCTTTTGGACCCTCACACACATACCCCAAAAAACGGCTCAAATTGACTTTTTTCGAAAGGATCCTGTTTTCGAGAATGCAGGCGGTCGGCGAAGCGCAAAAACCGTATCGGATGGGCTAGATGGGGTGCGGGCTGTGCTTTTCGCTTTTACGCTGAATTTTGCTACAATTTCAGTAGGCCAAATGCACGAATATCGATTTTTCTCAAAACGTTCAAATGTAAAGGTATGTTTTTGTCATTCACATTCGATTCTTTGCTACCTCGTGGATACAAGGATATTTCCACTGGCTTTCTAGCCCAATCCGTTACGGAGTTATTGCTGATCAAATGTTTACCGAACACTTTAGTAGCTGACGCGGGCGTTGAAAGCTTTTTGGGCTTGATCAACTCACTCTACGTCTAATAAATCATAGATGAAAAGGTGATGAATGAAAAATCTTGAGATGTCGAGTCAGTCATTACGAAACAACCAGCAATTTGCGATATAAAACTATGTTTGCCCTTTCAAGGCTGCATTGCTTAATGAGAAAATTGTTTTCGAACATAAGAAATATTCCAGGACCGTGCCTTGTTTTGTATTCGACATTTATCGTGTGGAAACAAAGAAGAGCAGAGCTTGATTCTATGAATTCATGCCTTTATGCTGACGGATGTAGTTATCGTTTAGCATCGTCCTCGTTTGAGCGAATTGTGGCTGTCCACTGCTTGGCCGCACTGGATCTCGGGGCAAGTGTTATGTAGCCATTCGCTTGTCTAATTATCCAGAACCGTCAGGCCGTGCAGTCCACGGGGAGGTCGATGGATTGGACATTCGAGGACGACATGGTCGACGGTTTGTGCCTCTGCGCCACACACACAGGCCGCAGAGGATGCCAGACCCCATTTGTGAAAGCAGGAGGGGAGCGTGCGACATTGATGAGGAGGCGGTTAAGCCGGACCCATACTCTTTTTGGATGGGCAATTCCAGGATGGTGGGTGCGGGTCTTGGAGATGAAAGTACAGAGTGTGGTAGTAATGTCCAAATATTCCGCACTCCATCGGTAATCCGTCCATAACACCGCAGTTTTGCTGTTGTCAGATAACTAAAGGGTTGTTGTGTCGTGGTCACAAATGGATGTCAGAGTGGAGCAGGTGTTCCAGCTCCATGGCACGGCGTGCTAGAGACAGTGTGGCGCCCTTGCCACGACGCTCAGCAGGTTGGATGCCTGCGATGATAAGAATATTGTCCGCTGGTGTTGGACGCAATCATCCAGTCACAATTCGCAAGGGGTGGTTGATGGCAGGATGTATGGGACGCGTGTAAGCTCTGGTTCTCTATCCAGGAACGCAGTACTCTGCTTTTGAATGCACCAGAGCCACGGTGGCTTCTGGCAACGTCCTTGCTCCAGCATCCTAGTCCGTGTGGTCAAGCTGACACAAGAGTGCGACGCATGATGTCAACATTTTGCGAAGTGGCTGGAGGTGTCGGCGATATGTGAGCGAACTCTCGAACGTTACTCAGGCGTATTAGAGTTCGGATCCAAAGCGGAGGATGTCGTCATTGTGGTTTACTTTCACCGCTCGTTTAGCTTCCTTGTTGTTGATGTGGAAGAATGGCGACACCTTTTCTGTAGTGCTGAGCTTTAGCTTCCAGGTCTGGAGATCTCGTTTAGCAAGAAGTCAGAACAGCGCTTTCACTTGTTGCGATGCAGAACATTTGTAGACTTGAGAAATGTTCGTGTTTACTTGTGTATCGTTTGAACCATAGTTTTTCGTGCAGCAACTATGAAGCTTACATATTGAAATCGATCTGCCAAGCTACAAGGCAATGACACCGTCTCAAGTATGAGGCAAAGTGAAAAATATTAGCCTGCTGTCTCTTTTTACCGAAAGTGATTCATGTAAGCACGTTTCCGACCTCCATCGCTATTATTCTTGGGTAACCGTTGGTCAAAATTAAATACTGAATGCATGTTGTTACGTGTTTCCTCTAAGGCGTCGTTGCAAGAGTCAGAAATATCTGACGGTACCAGTTGATATTTCTATCAAATTCAGGGTGGATGCACCGGAACGTTATCTGGTGCTTCGGAGCCAAAGCATGTTCCGATGAGCTAGAGCCGATGAATCATTTGAAAGTAGACTTGGGGCAAGGAGCTCTGATTAAAAAGAACATTGCAGTCTTTTGTGTGCTGGCCGGAGGTGGAGTTAAGTGTTGTGACTTAAAGTGGTGGATTTCAAACTGGTGTATGTGTACATCTTGGTGTGCACAAAGGTGTTACATGGGATACACGGAGTTTTTTCCAATATTATATACAAACTTCCCTGTTGGCAATATCAGTTGGGACATAGTTCTTGTCTATTGTGACAAATAGTGCGCGTTAGTTCTCCTTTGGAAAGGAAGCACCAATGAACGTCAGTAGATTCGTTACTACACGTTTTTCAAATGAAAATCACATTATGTAAAATTTGCGGTACCATGAACTTTGCCATACTGAAAATTTTGCAGTATTCCGGAGTTCGCAAACAATAAATAAATGACATGGGGTCTGCAAGCAAAAATGTTTTAGAAACGCTGATGATGACCGCTCCTGAGCAGCAACCGCGGAAAGGCAACGAATGCGTGAGATTTACTATCGATATCCTCACAAAACTGTTATTTCCATTACGTTTCCTCTTTTATATGATGAACTACACAACGAGGAGATCAAAACAGACGTTCTTTGCCAAAGCCAGCATTTTACAAACGTTTGTACCTTCGTCTCGTTTTCTTGTTGTTGAAATGTCTGCCTCCAAATTTACCTTCGCGGTTGGATATTCACAAAGCCAGAGAAAATCACATTTTCGATTGCTTTGGCCGATAATGCGGATGCTGATTAATGAAAGACTAAAGTTGTGGTAATGCACAAGTGTTTCAAAAATATGGGATGCAGTTTCGGTGAAGTTTGGATTTATTCTTATGTTAATACAAGATTTGCAAAATTTCGGTTTTTCTATAAATAACAGCTAGTGTCTGTCCTGTTGACATTCAATAAAAAGAGGCAAGGCATGAGCTGCTTACGATTTCCAAATTTTACTGACATGGCATTAAAAAAAAATTCAATGTTTCTTTCATTGGTAATATTTTGTTAATTTACTTTTTCCAAACAGATTTATGTATTAAGGCCTCTTGCTGGAAAGACTTTGCCAGCCATCCTGAAGAAGCAACGAAATTCAAATTTTGGTTAACATATCCAGTCGGGTATAGTTTTGCATGACGTAGTTGGTGCTGTGAACACCTTGCGCAGTTCGCAACCTTGTTCATGTAACTGATTGCTAGTGAAACCAATGCGTGTTTTATGTCGTTGCATTTGTACTTTACAATTTACATCGCTTTAGTCGTTTCGATATAACTCTACAAATGTCGCAATATATATAAAATTGCTTTATAACTTTATAGTCGCACCATACGAAAATATTTGTGAGGTTTGATGACTGCAGTTTTATTTCCATAATTGATTTGTAGACAATTCTATTAGCTTATTTGCGACATGAAAACCTACGGTATCTCAATTTACAATAACAGTACCGTTCGTCTGAAAAATAACTCTCTATCACCTTTCATTCATCAACCATAGCTGTATGTCGATGTTTTTGTATCGTTAGCGCAATAATCAGCAGCACTTGCAGCAGTGATTTAGGATGGATCAAGTATCTACAATAGCTGGGAAGGGCTAACGAATGGTTCGGACCCGATTCACGGCTAACGTAAACTCTGTTCTTTCCATAAAAAGTTCTGCTAAGGGAATTCCAGGGCTTGGCAAGTAGGAAAAGCACCCGATTTGGTCCTGGTTTGCGTTTTAAATTACTTATGCGAAATAACAAACCTTGCGGAACGACATTAACAACCATCATCATTCCCAGATCTTCGTGGTCTAAGATATGGCAGTGAATGGTCATCGGACCCATGAATCGATCAGTCATGAAACGAATCTGCAGGCGAAGTTCACTTAATTAGTATATCTTTCCAAAACCCACACATGTCAGAGGTCAGACTACAATTAGTTGTAGTGGAACACCAGACAGTTATTATCAGACGAAATGATAAAATACTTTCATGGTTGCATTGTTTCAAACACATCAATTTCAGTTTGATTTCCTGCAAAATATCCTGAGGTTGCGTTGCACAAAGCTTACTATGTCTGTTCGTTTTATTGTATCAAACATTTCATGCTGTGATATTGCAATGTTTCAAGTGTTTCACATACTTTCTAGTAGATGCATAATAAACACTGGCCGAGTCATATGAAACAAATTTATTAGCTGCGTCACATGAAACAATAAATCAATCCATCAATGAAGCGTACGTGTTTTCAAACAATTTGTGAACAAATAAAAGGCGATTATCTTGTCAAAATTCTTTGAATGATCTCGAAAAGACGTTTGGTGGTACAGAACTTGAAGATGGCATGAAGTAAGAGATTCATCCCAAAGGTTTTCGTCTGACACTCTTCAAGGGATATCG
>JGI24021J15306_10013717_pt1 | contig 10076 bp, 5 predicted proteins | sample Ectturendosymbi1_FD_15306 | JGI IMG/M metagenome (IMG submission 15306) | reverse complement strand
TCCAACTCCCCATAGCTTGCCTCCAACTCCCCATAGCTTGCCTCCAACTCCCCATAGCTTACCCCAACTCTCCATAGCTTACCCCACATATTCATAGGTTACCCCAACTCCCAATAACTTGCCCCAACTCCCCATAGCTTACTCCAAATCTCCACAGCTTACCCCAACTCCCCATAGCTCACCCCCAACTTCCCATAGCTCACTCCCAACTTCCCATGGCCTCCCAGGTAGGTCTCGGTGTAGGATAGCAGTTCAATACATCGTGTGCAACTGTAGCGTCCACTCCGCGTGAACACCTTTACTTTTTCCTGCTGCTGGATGAGAAAAACGAAATGACCTCATCTAACCTCGTGCATTGTAGCGGAACGGGGTCGTCAGCTGGCGGTTGGTCTCAGCGTGGATGTGTGCGTGTTGACGTCAACGAGAGTCACGTCACGTGCAGCTGTCATCACCTGACGTCGTTCGCTGTACTCACAGACGAGGAGGTTTCTAGGTCGGTGACGTCAGCAGAACAGGGTTTGGTGTTGAGTTTTGAAATGTTGCCAGGGAAACTAATTGAAAGATGCGATGATATTTCACGTAAAGTGTTGTTTGCTGCTAGATGTTTTTGTGGAATCGACGACTTGTACCCGAAAAATTTGCCACCGACTTTACAAGGATTGTGATCACGCGCTCCTGGAATACCACTGCTGGATTTCGCCTTAAAACCGGCGTGTCGAAACATTCCGAATTTCCGTCGTAAACGTTCTAAAAACGCGGTTCAAAAACTGATAATGGAAAAAGTAATTTTCAAACTGTCGGTGCCATAGAAACAAGGCAACGCTTCCTCTTCCTGTTCGAAAATGACGAGCCTCGAAGTTTAGTTCTAAGTGGATGTCTCGGACTCTTCTTTAAATCAGACTGAGCAGCCTTCCTCGATTGCTGTCTCAAACCGTATTTGCCGACGCGGTTTGGCTCACGTCTACTGGTTCTTGTTCAGCGTGCTGTCTTTGCTTTCCGTGCGAATCGTTATGATTGTCGGCGTGTGCACATCACTGGCTTTCCTGTTCGGAGCGATTGCGTCATCGCTCTTCTTACCCGGAGTAAAGTCGGTTCGGGCGCTGATCAACAGGAACCTGGCCATCTCCATCTTCCTCGCCTGCTTCCTGTTTCTGGTTGGAATACAGGTGAGTTTTTTTCGTCTTTGTCCGAAGAGAAACGAATTTTCCCGACGCGAAACGAATTAAAAAGCAGCAGACGATGAAAATCTGTCGAGGTTTGATTTAATATCGGAATCGTCTGCAGGAAAGAGCTTGCGAAAAATCTCGAAAAAATCATGTTTAGTGTGACTTTAATTCATTATCCATCTGTTTCAGCCGGCAGTCCCGCTGCAGCAGCATGCTTCTGACATATTTGATAAATCACGACATGTTTGACCGAATTGTTTACTTCTTTGCTTGGAACAATTTCGAAATTGTACCAGCGGCTTCTCGTCGAGATTGTTTCGTCATGAGAAACGGGTCCAGCCAGCTGTCTACATTCCGCTGTGGCAAGCACGGTACAGACGTTGTCACAGTCAAGCGAAATTAAAAGCAAACAGAGCTTTAAAGGATCTCACATCACAGCAAGACATCAAATGTCGCAGAGCACGTTATTAATTTGCAAACGCACTTCCTTCAGCCCACTATTTTTCTAGACTCAGGAAATCCTGCAATAAAAGGATATGAATCTGAGGTAGTACCAACACTACGTGGCCAGCAATCAGTAGTCTTAGTTTTCTAGATGGAAATAGTAGCGACTTAATACCGCAGAAAAGAATTTCTTTCAACTCAAGCAATCGGTATTTCAAGTTTTTTGTTCTTAGTTTTAATGTGGTTCCATAAAGTTATGACTTTCCTGGAAAGAATCATAGAAACNTAGTCGCGTGAAATCCTTGCGACAGACAAACTAGGTTTATGGCAGCGTTGGCGCATCTGGCCTGTACGTTTGTTGGAAGTTGCCTTTTTGCGTTTTGATCCAACTCGCGTGATGATTTGTTACGTCACACAAAAAGCTTATTGTTTCATGAGTCACGTTGGTGCAATGCAATCTCAAAAACTTTTGAAAGTCAACATTTCGCCTGCAGCTATGAACTGCAAATACGTGTGGCATTAGCAGCAATTGGTAATTATCGTGCAACCTTTTGAAAGATTTCGCCGAGCAGCAGCTTCCAACACACAAAGATGTGTGTTGTGCAGTTGCTCGTAAACTATTGTCTTGTGAGACCAAATCAAATAAATTTCTATCAGTACCGCTAAAAAAACATTTCTACCCCAGGCTTGCCCCTCCCTGAGAAAACACATCACTCGTCTTCATACAGCAGCTGTACAAAATTTGTTTCTTTTGTAGCGTGTTTTTTTTTCCAAAGCAATATCGCAATTCCTTTGGCAGCAAACATCCAACATCTACTGGTGCATGTCAATAGCAGTCGGTCTCCACTTCCTGGTGATGTCGACATTTTCCTGGATGTTTGTGGACGGAGTGCATTTGTACCGGATGCTGACCGAGAAGCGTGACGTCAACCGCGGAAAGATGAGGCGAGTTTTGATGCTTCAGTTCATCTCATGAGAAAGATCTGAAGGGTTTATCACCAGCGGACTGCAGTCGCTGTCTGTGTCTCGCTGGTCTCAGGGCGCAAGCCCCCTGAAATGGTTGCTCAACCTGGGGTTTGTGAGTGATTTAAGGGGTCCTTGAATGTAGGCTTGGCTCAGACATTTCGAAAGGGTTAACAGGCTTTGCAGACACTTCGATTACTACTACGATGATTAGAACCTAATTTCGACTATTCATTGCAACATTTCTTCTTGAGGGATCCGTGGCCCACAAATGTTTAAGAAACGCTCCCCTAGAAACTTGTTACAGTTCGAGAGGGGGTGTCGCACCCCCTTAAAGCTTAAACTTTTAGCTTGACTTTGGGTCGGTGGCCGTGTTCATCGCACCAGCACGTCCACGGAATGATATTCTTCATGCTGTCCTTGCGGTAGTCCAGAATATCAACCTGCCCAGCGCGTTTTACACCGCACATCCGGCGGTCCATGCGTCACTTCCGGCCAACCCTGCGTCACGATTGACGTCATGCACTGTCTTTCGTCGCAGGGTCTACTACTTGCTTGGCTGGGTCTTGCCCGCGATCGTTACGGCATTGTCGGTGGGGCTCGAGGCGAAGGGATACGGGAACTCGTCGTTTTGTTGGATCTCGTTCGACGACTTCCTTGTCTGGAGCGTAACAGGTTCGTGCATGTGCGAGCGCGCTTGGCAACAGCAGCTGTTTCTCTTGGCAACGACAAAAACTCGTCAGACACACAGCTCGCCTTTTTTCAGGGTTCCTACAGAGTCTGCAAAAGTATGAAAAAAAGTTTGGCCACTGTGGAAAAAGTTTGGTCAAAATGTTTTTGTGAGAAGTATGGCAAAAATTTGGTCAAACATTTTTTTCGTCCGTTAGTACGAAAAAAGAAAATAATTTTCCATACTCTTTATCTTTTGATATACATTACGAAAATATTTTGTTGTGTTACTCTTGATAAGACTCATAGTTTTACTTTCATCGTGCCGACTGTTATATAACCTGTATCTGACCTGGCTATGTCATTCGGAAAAGTTAACCCGGGAAAAAGTCTTGAAAAAGGTCTGGAAAATTATTTTCAAAAATTTGCGTCGGAACCCTGACTTTCGCCCTCGCGGGAGGCGAGTTATTCCATTATTCTTTCCTTTGTGACGCAGCGCCGGCGATGCTCTGCTGCGGCGTCTTCCTCGTGCTCTTCATCCTGTCCGTGCAAGCCTACTACTCGTCGAAGACCGCCCCCCACAAGCAGCAGGAGCGCGTGCACGAGCTACGATCGTCGTTCGCGGTCGCCCCGGCGATCGCCTTCACTTGGGCGTTCGCGCTGTTCGCGGTCAACCTGAACAGCGCCCTCTACTGCTACCTTTTCTCGATATCGAGCGCGGTGCTGGTGAGCGGCGCGCGAAGTGATTTAGTGATTGTTTGCTCGCCGTAGTCGTCGTCGTGCGCATGTTCAAAAAATGCGAAGGCGACCTTTGAACTCTCCCGCGGCCGGCCGGGCGCACGTTATGTGTGTTCCGATAGTGATTAATTTCTTCGTCACGTTTGCTCGCTTCCAGCAGCGTTATTTGAAGCTTTGGCGGCGTTGTTTATTCGGCGGGTGTTTTTTCTATTCGTTTGCGAAGGCTTCACCAAGCAGCCTGCTTCGTAAGCTCTCGCTCAAAACTCTCCTCAAGGGTTCTTGAGCCGAGTTTCGATTCGATTTTTTTCTTTTTGCGTCGCACTTGGTCTTTCAAACATCACAAAGTCGGGCAATTTTCAATTCCTTGCCCCTTGGTTTTTCATCCGTTGCCCGGCAACGGCTCCAAGCCGATCCCAGACATCACATAAAAACGAGCAAACGGTTTGAACGAGACCATGTCACAGTAATGATCAGGCTGATTTTTCTCTCAAATATTTTAGGCACTTTGGGCTGCGGTTCGCGTGCAGCTCTCACGTGGACAGACGTACACGGCCTGATGGCCGCCTTTCCAGCAGTGTTGCCGAAAAAAATCCACATAGCATTCGTTTCGCTCGTGTGTTGCAGGGCGTGTTGTTTTTCACACTCCACTGTCTGAAGAGCAAAGAGATCCGACGAGCTTATCACAAATACCGCGAGAAATCCCACGTTAAGGTTGACCATAACTTAACAACACAACGCTTGCTGCAGTCGGTGAGTTGAGTAGGTTGTCGTGTGCACTGGGCCATTGTGAACGTAGCTTTGAACGTGATTGCCTTTTTTATTGCTTCGAATGCGATTGTTTTAATGTCTTCAAAAACTTCCCGTCGTATCATCGGAGCCTAGTGAAGTGGACTGAGTTCAAGCCATGGACGTCGGAAGGGGGAGGCAGGGAAGGATTTGGCCCCCCCCTGGATTTTGAAATTTTCAGCAAAAAAGTTTTTTTTCTTGGTTTCGAGTGGGAAAAACTGAATTTCACCACTTTTGGCCCCTCCACTAAAAATTGTGGAAAAACTAGTGGCCCCCCATGGAAAAAATCCTTCCGACGCCCTTGGTTCAAGCTTCACTAGAACGAGATACCATGCTTTCCAATATTGGTTTTACGGACAACACTCATTACTCGTCGTCTATTATTGGTCGCTGTCAATCCTGTCTGTGCTTGAAACTGCGACAGCCGCAAAAACTCGGTTGTAGATTTGTTACTAGTCAGAAGTTGAGTTGAATTCAAAACAGTGAACAGCCATTTTTCCAGAAATGCAAACTAGGGAAACACTGCAGTTTCGAAATGGTTTCAGCTGCAAGCGCCTGAAAGCGACAGCAGAAAGAGCGATCAAACATGCTTCTGTGATTTGATAACGTCTCGCACGCGCTCAGAGACGCTCGAGCAAACGATCCTTGACACAGTAAGACTCCCGGTTACCANCAACGAGCCTTTTGTCTTTCCACAGTCGATCGCTCGCACTCCTGATTCGTCGCTGCACGACGGCGTCCTGCAACGCTTCAATAACTCCACGTCAGAGTCGCTGTCGCTCAAGCCTATCCAACCTCGCAAGGTACGTAGCATCGTCGTTTTCGCGACGGACGCTTCACTCAACACCCTTCTCAGTCGTTTCCCACTGATCTTCTTGTTTGTTGCGACGTGCGACAAAATTGTGGCCCGGTTCCACAATGTTTGGGCCGGGCCGACTGGTACATCCAAACACAAATAACTTTACAAAAAAAGACCTCGCTACTTTTGTACGGTTCCGCTACTTCTTGCAACCGCTACATCGTGTGAATCTTTGCAGCGCACGTCTATCGACGACTCAGTCGACGGCAGCGATTCGGAACTGTCGGACGCGTCATACGATCGCGACTCGAAGCGCTCGGGCAGCTCGATGTCGCTGACGCAGAGCAGCGGAAGTGACGACGACGAGTGCGACCGGAACACGTTGCAAAACATCCGGCTCACGCGTCCGCAATACAACCACGCCCACTACGCAGTGGCCCGAGGTAAGGACGTTGCGTCACTCCCAGCGGCGTAACTAGAGATTTGAGCCAGGGGAGAACATAGCTGCAAAAGGGGCCACTGGCCACTGTAGGGAGCCACTGGCCAACACTCGGAAAAAAAACTTCAGAAATGATAGTGAACCCGGATGTAGATGGCCACATCTCCGCAAAAACGAAAAAAACAACAACCTGCTGAAAACCAACAGAATAATTCATAAAACCAAAATGTAAGCTAAGTTGGTTGGGGCCCGTTTTTTTACATTTAACTTGCCAGGGGAGGCGATTCGCCCTCCGTCAGTTTCGCCACTGGTCACTCCCCGTCGTGTCGCGCTGTCCACGACGAGGGGGCGTCGTCAAACAACTCGCGCGAAGAGCAGTAAACACTGAGCAAATGCTTGCTTTAAAGCACATGCAATGCGCAACCATGCAAACACACAACCAGCGAAACAGTTCAAGGGGTAAAAGGGCTGTGCGGTATATATGCGCGATATTAAAATTGGAACGTCGCAAGAGAACGAGATTTCACTGCGCAAATGGTCTCTGGTGGTAACTGCGCGTTTGCGCGCCTTGGAGGGAACACTCACCATCAACTCGTGCGACTTGCTGCGTCGATCTGTTGGTCCTAAAGAATGCGAGTTGCATGCTTCGTGAGCGTCAGACGTTTGTATGGTTGCTTGGACGTCTTGGCTAGTGGCGTAGCCAGCCCAGAAATTTGGGGGGGCCGAAATGTTTGATTTCAGGCGAATAACACTATTTTGCTCTGAAAAAGTCTCTCAAAGCACAAAATGACCGTGTTTTCCAAAAATTGGGGGGGGCATGGCCGCTATGGCTCCTCTTGGCTACGCCTATGCTCTTGGTCAAAAAGACCACAGCACGACCACAAAAATTACAATGGGTGTTGCTGGGCTGGTAGACCCACGAAGGGTGCTGTGGGCGGTGGACAATGGGACATCAGTGCGTGACGGTGACCAAGGATTTATTTTACCAACAACTAGATATGCTGCGAATTCACGACATTTTCTGAAAGTTTTTCCGCAATTCTCCCCTCCCTCCCCACACCACAAGGTTTCGCGATGGGATGAATCTTCCACGCGCCGGATTTTGTTCAAAGTATAAAGTATTGCTCCTTGCCACGTGGTTATCGGCTGGATCTTGTACGTCCCTTTGTCTTTAAAACAGTGGTTCTTAACCGGTGGGGGGCACGCCTCCCCCAGGGGATCGTCAATAAATTTCCAGGGGTGAACGAGCCTCTGCGCGTTCTACAGCGTGGAAAGTTTTGAACGAGAAAGCGTCCCGTCCAATTTACTTATTCAAATAGTAAATGAGGTTTGAAATAAAGAACATTTACTCGAGGGAGACATGGTCCAGAAAATGTTGAGGACCACTGCAAAGATCGTAGGTTTGAAAGTGATGTGATTGCTCGCGGTTCAAGGAAAAAGTTGTTGGGGTGGAATGCTCGGCCCCTGACGATTGCCGTCCTTGCGCACACTTGCCCGATGAGTGCCGTCACGCGCGATACCCAAATGGCACGCGCGATACCTTGATTGCACCGTGAATGAAAATCCCTGTCCTCAGAAATAAACAAACAGAAAGACGATGAGTGGTTTTCGATCAATCAGCTCTTGCTGCTGTTTCAGGAAGAAAACTGCGCTTGGAGCTGTGCGTCAGTTTCCTTTCGCCCCCCACCGATGAAATCACCACCGCGAACTGTTTGCGTTTCTCTCGCGTCTTTTTTCAGGATTTTTGNGACGGCTTTATCAGCACCACTTGCTCTTAAGGAATATACTCGGAAATAAAAACTCTAGGACTGGGCGTTGTTGCATCTTTTTGCGGTGATTTAAATTTGCACGTATCTGTGTTCAAGTATCTACTCCCCACAATGAGGGTAAGCAAGGAATCGATCGGTAAATTTTTAATAGGAAATCGATTTCACTTAACACTACGCATCGTCAATGCTAATTCTTATTCAGTGCGGTCGATTACTTGCTTGTCTCACATGCGGAGAGTAGTTACTCAGCAACTAATTAAGTAAAAGCACGATTGGCGAGGTTCTCTGTTGCAAGTTGCTGCGCAGGCTTGCGGGGCGTGTTGGTGCTATCAGGTGTCCGGTGCAGTGTTCCCTCTAAGAAAATTTTACACCGAGCAAATCTTTGTTTCAGTGAGCCTGCAATTGCGCAACCATGCGTAAACACAACTAGTGAAGCGTTTTAAGCGTTTCAATATGTATATATATGCGGGTTATGCAATATGTATATATACGATATTAAATTTTGAATACTGCAAGTGCGCGAGAATGAGATTTCACTGCGCAAAGGATCTGATGCTACTGCACACCTTGGAGGAAACACTGGTCCGGTGGTTTCTTTTCTAAGTACGGGCGTCCGCAAAAATCCCGGCGTCCCAAGTGAAAGTTAACAAGCCCGCGTTGCACTGGACAGGAGCCTGGTAAATACGGGCGCTTTACAAGCGATAAATCAGCATGGCGCGCGTATGACGGGCTTGGAAAGCCAGGTTTGGATTAACTGGAAAACGAAATGTCAACAGTGACCTCACTAGGCTGGGTGTGGCTTGAGTTGCTGGGCGTGGAGTGCCAAAAACGCTGCTCAAGGCTTAGCAACCAAGTATTCGATGGTATAAAGTTGCAGCTATTGACCATGCAGGGTTTTTAAAGGTGTTTTAGGGACCCGATTCGTGTCCTTAGAATTGAAAATCCGGGTCCCTAGAATCAGAGAAAATCATCATCGGTTCCTTATAATCAGAGAAATCGTATCCCTACAGGTTCATACCGGGTACCTAACATTTTCCTTGAAAAAAACCTGGATCATGATGAATATGGCATTTTAATTAAAAACTCAACAATGTATTATTAAATATATTAATATTAAAACGGAGATCAGCCAGAATTGCTCTTCGATTTAAGGTTTTCATTGTCCCGCATTTCATTCTGTGCAGTGCTTAGCCGCCCGTTGAACTGAATGCTTTCACTTCGGGACTAAATATAGTTAATATGATTGCTAGTTAATATGATAGTTAATATGATTGCTAAAACTACAGTTGTGTTTTCCTTTTCTATGGCAAGATTCGGTTAATTGTGGCTGACGTCATCATATGCACTGAAAACATTCCACTGCGATAAAAAGGAATGTACCGGCAGCTGTCAACTTCAAATGCGTGCAGTAGCAAGGCCACCTAAATAAACGGGTGGCCTTGGCAGTAGCCGGTTTGGATTGTAGCCACACACGGCGGTTCGCAGGTGCACGCAACAGCGACACGGTAGCAATGCAGCCTGGTCGTGGTTAACGGTAGTAGCTTCTGTCCCGTGTGTGATTCATCCAGAGCTACTGCCATGAATCGGTTGCCTTGGCGCTGGCTGGGTACATTGGTATCGGTGATAACGGCGTTTGATTGTAGCGTGTGTTTCTCTCTAAGGCCTAATGGCGTGCTTAAATAGTGTGTGCTTGAAACTGCAGTCCACGTGCTTTCTCAAAGTCTTGCTTTAGCTTGTTTCATCATTTCGCCCGTAAGCTCTTCGGTTGCAATTTACAGGATTGAAAATGCGTGATCAATGCGAAACCTAGTAAAATACTTTATATGATAAGATTTAGCTGATTTGCCCTTCTGGTGAATTGCCAGTGAAATCTGGATACGTGCAGCGGAATCACCATAAAGTAATGAAAGTAGAGAAGGACAGGCAGATTTCTCGAGAGCTCAATACCGACGGTAGCAACGCTTCTTTCCTTCGCATACACGCATCCGCGAAAATCTTATTCCGAAAATCACCGGCGAAAAACATCTCGAAACCGCACCCTCGATGCTCGCACGAACCAGCGCTCGACTCCAACACTGAATATTAAAACCTGAGCGACGTTACGACCTCTTGCAACACAGTGCCCTGCTCGCCGTCGCGTGATTTACAACTCCCACCTCGTCGCCCAACGCGCGAAAACAAGGTCAGCCTCCGCTCAGGCGTCCTCGCGCTCACCGAGCGCCGTGTGTGCGTGCGTCGCAGGCGTTTGGTCAACGCCCTGAGTTATTGTGTCGTCATTGATTGCTTCGGCGGCGGCGACTGCG
>JGI24021J15306_10013716_pt1 | contig 10077 bp, 7 predicted proteins | sample Ectturendosymbi1_FD_15306 | JGI IMG/M metagenome (IMG submission 15306) | reverse complement strand
TCTAGTAGGGAATCTTGTCGGGACAGTTCTTTCAGCGAAGTTTATTTGCTGCTGTTGACGCAATCCTTGGTGCGATTTTCACGTCACACACACACCGAAATGTAATGAGCCAGCCAAAATACGGGCAATTTATTAATTGTGGCTTAACAGTACTGATTGTCTCTCTGTTTTCCCTGTGCCGCTTACGAAACACGTCACAGCTTAGATCGGGCACTGTTGACATATCAAAATGGCCGGTATTTTTACAAAACGCATCTGGCAACCTTAGCAGTGACTGACGTTTTAAGAGTCTGTTTGGTTCACAATCGCCTATTGTTTCTTTACACTGGATAGTGTGAAATTTTTGCAATTATCTTTTATGTGATTTTTGTTGGGGAGGAATTGATAGCGTTCGAGTTTGTAAAGGGGGATATGAAAAGAACTTTGAGAGCCACTGATCTAGAAAATTCCACAAATCAGCCATTGATGACACCGCCACGAAAAATCTACTAAACGTACTAAAAAATTGCCTTATCATATAATTAACACACTTAATCACAAGATCATTGCCTAACATGAGTTTCGTTAACTTAAATGTGACATGTAAACAAACAGGAACATATGCGCTACATTGACTGTAAGTAACGATATCAACCTGTAAGTACAGAAACATCACCTCACTGCACAAGTGAGACTTGCAACGACTGGGACGAACTGAAAATGCTCACTGTAAAATCGCAAAACCGCGCTGCCAATCAGCACGTACTTCGCAGCCGATTGCAAATACACACAACGAAGGTCGCCAGCACTTAATCAAGCGCAATATCACGACACACATTTTTTTTCAAGCTTTCTATGGCTAGTCGGCAGAAAGCAACTGCGGCCGTGTCAAGAGCAGGCCCGTAACCAGCTTGGGACAACAGGAGCAGCGAAGAACTTTCTGAGAAGGGCCCAAATTTTTTGAACTATGTCCAATAGTATTAAACGATGTCCAACACATTTCTCCAGGGGAGGAGAAAAATTTTCTAGAGGGAGATTCGACCCCGCTGCGCCCCCTCTGGTTACGGGCCTGGTCAAGAGCCCTATACAGTCAGTCTATCCATTACCCAATGGTTCTTAACCTTTTCTTTATAACGCCTCCATTAAGTACTTGTCCTTTGTTTCAAGCCTCCCTGGCGATAAATAAGTTGTAAGAACAAATGTATTGTTTGGTAATTTTATTTATGAAACTTTCAATATTGTACAGCGCTTACGGGCTCGCGTCCCCCTGGGAATTTACTGACGCCCCTGGGGGGCGCGACTCCCGGTTAAGAACCACTGGTCCATACAAACTGAATGCAGGTAGACAAGACTCAGTGCTACATATCTAAAGGCAAGGTTTTTGCACACGAGCTCACAACCAGCACAAATGTAGCTGGTTAGCAGAAAACCCAGAGCTTAATTTTAATCTGCATAATATGGCGTATTACATCTTTCACATCTTGTGAATGACATGACCAGTTTGTCACTGTTAAGTAAGAGAAGCACTGATGCAAACTTCTAAGAAGTAGCGAAACAACAGCACCCGGGGATTGATGAGCGTAAAACAGCGGTTCCCAAACTTTTCTGATCGCGCACCATTTGTGGGTCCTGTTTTTTCACCGCGTACCACCTTCAAAACACCTTGTTCCAGGAAAACTCATTCTACCCAATATAATTCGATCNAAAGTTTGGTAAACCAGGCTTGACNCAAATGCCGCATGAACAAAATGGCTGTGAAAGATTATAAAGGCCATTTTTCGAAACTAATAAGTNCACAAAAATGCAGGAATTTATTAACAGAACCCGGTAAGTAAAAGCAAAATGTTTTCTTTTGTGTAGAAGAAGAGAATGGTCTCGCGTACCACCTTGAAGGCCTTCGCGTACCACTAATGGTACGCGTACCACAGTTTGGGAATCACTGGAGTAAAAAAAAAAACCAACCGCGATGAATTTTGTGTTTCCGTCCTGCGAACATTAATATTAAGCCCGTCACGCACCAGCGAAAAATTGCAAAGATACAATCGCTCTTGGCCCTAACCCGCTTGTCCTTTCGGTGATAAATTAATTTTCCAAAACACTACATCATGTACGGTACGATTTGACGAAGTAAAAATGTTAAGTCATTCAACATCGCACGACTATCGCATAATGGCCCGCAGCGTCTCTATTAGAACAGGACAGTGTTCAGCAAAGCATCAGTGGTTCTTACATTTATAAACTATCGAATAGAATGCATCGTTCGCACTAGTGTGTTTTCTGGGTCAGCAGTTCTTAACCCGCTCAAAGATTCCTCTTTGTTCACCGACCCAACATTACATTTGCAGCGTGCCCGCCATCTGGCTTGTAGTCAGGTTTCAAGGTGTGGGGGATAAAATACGTTGTTACCTGCGAAAAATTTGTTTTATTACATGTACAATTTTTTTCTGGGCACAACAAAATTTGGGGGGGCACAAGGCGCAAAAAAATTCGAGGAGCACTGCCTCCAAATTCTCCCCGTGGCTACAGGCCTTCCCGCGATTCGTGCAACCCTCACCTGATCGCAGACTATCGGGAGTTTGGGTTTCCCTTGTATTGCAACTGCTAAGAATTGAGTCGCCAAGTAATGGTACAATTGTCAAAGATCATTCTGATCAGAAATCTAGTTGCAATCCGTTGTTAACGACGGTGTTAACAAGTATTTTCACACCCACCTGCTCTTCCGCATCTTCTTCTTGAGATCTGCCGCGCGGCTGCGCAAGTTATTCAAGAGGCTGAGAGCGCTGGAAGTGGTGGACGACTGATTGTTCAATGTGTGAAGAAGGTGAGGAATTGTTGCAAGCGCTGTGAATGCAGAGATTTTTGAAATGTTACCGGAGCCGAAGCAGCGACGAGTTTCTTCACACAGACAATGGCGAACCAAAATCGAAACCGGCAAACCATTATCAAACCAACATGGGTCTTCACCAAATTCATCATACTACCCACATGATGTTTTGCAAAAGCGTACTGCTGCACGAACATGAGTGTGGTCGGTGCGGAATTAAATGGTTTTCGTTTACATGCTTGGCGGTCTCAGTTCGAACAACTGCGGGCAGCGTTCCCTAGCTTTTTTCTAAATTTTAAACGCGTCCAGTAAAAGGATCTGCTCACGGTTTCGGCGATTATGGTTGTGAATGTTGTAATGGCACAGCATGATTTAAAAAACGTGTTCGTTTTGTTTTTCTGATTCAGGACGTTAATATTTTTCGTAGTACAACATAACAATCGCAAGTTTGCTATGAAGGCAGCATGGACAGTGGTTTTTCGTACCGAACTTTTCGGGAGATTTGTTCGATAGAAAAAGTCGTTTTTTCAGGTACTTGTCGCTGTGGAATCTAATCGTACTTGTATGTTTCAAGTGGTAGAAATATTGAAAAACCTCATAAATAGGTTTTACCAAATGGGATTGCACTGCCAACAATTTTTGCAACACATTTAGAGAACCAATAGGACTTGAGAAAAGATTTACTGAACAGAGAAAAGATTTACTTGCTCTCCATTTTTTATTTAGTAGACTGCAGTTGGTGTGTTCAGTCCGTCATCGCCCCTGCGGCTGATAAGATAAACCTGTGTTCCCTATCGCACACAACCAACCAATTTGCATATAAGATTATCTCATCTAGTTTGAAACAGATAAAATTTCAGGCAATACTATTAGCATGCAAAACTTGGGTGATACAACAGCATTTGACCTGGTTCGAATACGGGTAAAACCATCCGCGCAACTCTTGCAGTTTTACAAAAACTTGTCCTTTACTTGAGTACCCAGCTGATAGAAGACCCTGGAAAAACTCATCCATTTGCCCCACTTAACTACAACCACGAGGGTGGGTCTAGCATCATTAGAACCACAGGGATAGGTGTGTCTAACTTCATCACAGCCACAGACATGTGTCTGGTTCCATTGCAACCCAGGGTGGGTTGCTTTTTAGACAGATTTATCTGCAAAAACAGACACATCTTTTACAACGGACTACTTCGAAAAAAGCACATTTGATAAGGAAACAACTCACACCACATTGATAATTTCTGGTGAAAAACTTTTTACAACAAAAAATTAGTCACCTGTGTTGGCACTCTGGAAATCGTCACTGGAATCAGATGACCTTCCGTGTTTCGGTGAACTGGGCAAAAACATTGGGGAACATTAGAAAAAAGGACTACAAAAATGCTGAATGTGAAAAAATTAAGAAAACTAAACAGGTGCTGTACATTAGGTCTCTTGATAGCAACTTAAGCAAATCACCTTTCCAACTGCACATCTTCGACGTTCACCTGCTTATTGCCATGTGCATAATTTTTCTCGGACTGAGACACAGAATGACTTGGAGCTTCAACAGGTGAAACTTGGTGCGGTGATGAATCACCACTGTTAAAGTAAAGTCATTTGCACATATAAATTGCTGCTCTCAAAGCATAAAAAATGTTATTACCAAAATTTTTACTTTTACTTTAGTCTTTCTCAGTCACACTATACAGCAACTAAAAAAGTTTCCTTTAAAAAATTTTGATTGGAACAGAAAATTTCAGTGCAATCTGTACATTGCACACACATGCATTAAGTTAAATTAAGAATAAGAAACTCAGTTTCACAATTTTAACACAACACAGTAAAAGGAATCAAATAAAACAACAGCTCCAGGTGCACAAAACTTGAAATTTCATATATGCAATATTTTATAATTAAAAATAACTCACTGAACCATAGCAGCAACTATTAGCCTGGGTTGTTTTCTCAACGGCTCAACAGTTTTCATAACTTCACTTGATGTTATGATACCTTGCAATGCAGTACGAGGAGTAACAAATGAATTGCTGTGGGAATCTTTTCCATGACTGTAATGCATTTGAAAAGAAATATTTGTTTTTTTTATCATCAAAACATTCCCACACCTCATTAAAAGAAACTATTAAAATGAACAGGACTCATATATTTTATATATGTACACAAAACAGAACTGTTCACAATTTTGCAAAACTTTTCTTATGGTTATCAAAACAGCTGATTGCTCAAACTGTAGGAACAGTTCGCACAAGATTTGTGCTTTGGCACATGGTGATATCTAACAAGTAGATCACTCCACCGTAGCCACCATCATCAGGTGGTGTGGGGATCTACTTTCATACCAATAGCATCAAGAAGATACAGAACTGTGAACATATACAGTAACTATGAAACATATTAGAAATAATAACCTGATTTACATGGTAATACAAGGCACTAGCAGTTACTCGCATATTACAGTTTTCCAAGCTTTTTTCATGTGATTAACAATAACATGTAATTATATCTAGAACGACTATAAAAAGTTGATGTTATCAACAGAAGTGCTTTATTTAAACTATTTGAACTTTCCCAGTGCTCAGGAATGACATTGTACTAATCCATGGCAACTGAGATGCTGCCTCTCATCTTAACCCTTTCAATACTGCAGGGTTATTTTTATCCCAAAACATAAGCTGCATCTAACGATTTTGCTAATTTTTCAGTAAAATCAAGTTGGGATGGGACAAATCAGTGTTTTTGGCATGCGTTGTGTTGGATTTTATCTGTATTCATCACTTTGAGCATGTCATTCATACCTTTAGCTATTTACCATACAAAAACACTGGATTTGCTACTCTTGCTATCCTTGTGGGTAATGCCACTCACTTTTCTCACCACTGTATATATTTTACCTGTATTTGTTAATTTTAGTTCATGGAATTCTTCCACCTGTATATATATATATATATAACCTGATTATGTTTAAGTGTTATTTTTGTTTCTGTTTTCTTTTACTGGGTATTTCGATAAAACTGAATATTATTATGAAACTAGAGTATAGCACCAAAATAGGTTGGAGTTACACTGGTAAAAACCAAGTGCTTCGAACTAAGATTTAAGTGTTTTCATACACTAAATAATCAAGAACATTTTAAAATGAAACTCAATAAATGAAGTTGCTTATCCCTTTATTCAAACAAAAATTCTTAAAATTCCACCTACTGTATGCTTGACTTCTGTAAACTTTCATCCACATCATCCAATTTTCTCTCAACACTGTGTTTAGCTTTAATAGTACTTAGCAAATCACTATTGAGTATTAAATTTTCTAACAATGTCCGGGGTGTTGCAGAAGTGTGGTTTTGCTGCATTTTTATCAGTATCTTTTATAGCATGAGTTATACTGAAATAAATACTGCAGGATAAAAACAAAGTAATTTGTTACAAATGCAATCCAATTATTTCTTTATGTTACAGTATTGTCTAACTAGGCTATTTCATTTTTAAATTACATATTTAGTTTAATCGTACAGTTCATAACACAAGTGCTAATAAAAACACCAATGTTGCATGCGCCAACACTTGACTCAGGTACACAATAAAACAGATTCACTGAAAGTGTCGACTAACATTCACCAAATGAACAGACAGCAGTTAAAGAGCATGCAACATAATGCAAAAACAGTCAGTTGAAAAAGTATTCCATGGTGGCAAAGAACTTGCTGCAATATGCAAAAAAGTAGGAATTACACAGGATCACCAAAAAGACTTATAATTTTCACTAAAAAATGAATTTGGTAGTGTGATGATCACAACTATGTCACATAGTCACTGAGACACATGAGATTAAAGACAATCACAAAGCACATTCATGACATCCCCAATATAACAATAAGGTGAACAAGCAATGAATGAGTCATCTCAGCCAGTGAACTCTATGGATATTTGAAGCTACAGGTACCTTGACTTGTCATCTGACTAGTTTTGAACTTTTGGTGATGCAATCCAACTGCAACAAATGAATGCTGATTGTTTGTAGTGCATCATTTTTGTCAAGACCTATTCATTGTCGGAATTAAATTTAGCTCTGAAACCTTCCCAATTTGATATCTTTCATAGTTCTGAACCTACAAAATCTTTAAATTATAAAACATAAAAGTTACATTTCCATAAAAAATAACATTCTTTTACAATTTTTAGACAATAAAAAATTGTCAAATATTTATTTGTATCATCTTCACAAGAGTTTACCGGTTTCCTATATGGATGAATCTAAATATTTGAAAAAATTACATATCCCAAACAATAACCTTTTATTCAAACCATGATTTGACAATAATACAGTGTAGCAGATGATAGAATTAAATTAATTTTCAAAAATTTACATAATTACCTTTGGCAGAATGTTTAGACAACAGTATGTTTCTCAAACAATGACTTTGAGCCACAATTTGACAAGCTAACATGGGCAAGCTAACAACAGTTTTAGAACTTCTTTAACTGTAACATGCGGGAGAAGTTTTTAACAACAATGTATTTCTAGAACAATGATTTTCATTTGAGCCACAATTTCACAACCAAGTACGAACACAAAGTCAACACTTTCAATATATTGGGGTGGTTCAAAGAAAGATGTGCCAGCAAGCACTGACCAGTCCAACACAGTTGGTTGCAGTGGTGACAGTTGCAAAAAAACAGGCTGTACTGTTTGTAAACAAATCAAATGTGACAGTCATTGCACCCCGTTTTGTTTTTTTTTGTTGAGACATTTCAGTCATTATTTTTGCTGTGACATTTTGGTCACTGAAATATTTTAGCCATTTGTCAAACAGTTGTGTCAAAACTCGTCATAACTAGCAAGTGTTCACTGACCTCTATATTTTCAGACGTTCTGACCTAAATGACTAATTTTTTAAGTCATTTCAAAAACATTTCTGTTTGTGACCAAAACAAAAAACAGGAGCTTGCATCAACTAACTACCTTGGCTAGTACAGTAAGGTTGCATTATTCAGGTCTTGTCAAGTGTAAGCAGCCCTATTAATTCTTCTAAACAGTTAACAGGATAACTGGGAGTTTTTTTGCTATATGATACCCAGATATATTTCTGTTGCTGTCGGTTAACCAGATAAGAAAGTAACACTAACAATGAGTTTTACACTTTTTAACGCCCTGCAAATCTTCACACTCTTTTATGAAGCTCACTACCCAGTATCCAGCCCGATTCTTCTGTAAAACTAGAAGCACAAACAAACAAAGGGCATTCAATCAGTGCATGTGGACTTTCTTTGCTACAAACCCACATCTCCTTTAAACGACTCCACAAACCACAATTGATGCATTGTGCTTCATAAGAAATGCGTTGCCGAAGCAGTAAATGTTAAGAAAGCATGATTTTCATCATATGCAGCGCTGGCTTTATTCAGATTTCGGTTTGACCCAGTGTTGTCACTCTATATGATATATGTTGATATAGTATATCAACAAGATTTCCCTACAATAAGAATGAAAAATCCCTACATTTCCCTACACAATCTGCTTCCAAAGTGCACACAACTACACAATCCCTCAGCTTGTTTTTATTGTAACTTGTTATTCAAGCGGAAGAAAGTTCTTTCAATCTCAGCAGCACTTTGAGATAATGCAGTTGCAGGGGCGTAACAAGGTTATTTGGCACATGGGGCAAGAAGCAAGTTTGGCACCGACCCACATGTTCGAAACTGAGCTCTTTCAGAAGCAAATGTTCTGAATCGAAGAAAGTACTTGTGACACTGATGGGACTTTTTGGTGGCCCCCTAGTGACTCAGACTTGGCGCCCGGGGAATTACGCTCCCCTCGTTACGCCCTGCAGTTATAGCCTAAACACATTATTCATTATTGCATTAACAACTGTACTTTTCACTGTAGAGTATTGTACTTACCTGTACTGCAGTCTTTGCAAATATTGGAATAGACAAGGCTAAACGTAGGCTAAGCCTTGGCTTTCAATCAGAATGCAATTCTAGCCACCAGAAGACTTAGCCACACAACACTACAGTCCTTGCGTCAAAAGTAACCCAGTACCACAGCATCAGGCAATGAGGCATGCCTTCTAAATTGGAAAAAAACGCATTTTCCAGCGCGTTTTCCAAGCGCACCAATGATATAGTTGGTGACCAAACACGTCCGTGAAGTATCACAAAGGTAGAAACAAAGCGATAAAAATTCTAAACACAAAAATCCATACAGATCCCTACAAAATGGCGATTTTTCCCGTAGGGATTCCCTACTCCCTACCAAAGCCTAACCATGCCTACTGTAGGAATTTTTCCCTACGAGTGGCAACATTGGTTTGACCGATTGCTTCAGCGCCCCGCGCTGCGCAACGCCTACTAGTGTGGAACGGATCAAAGATTTTTGCGGTCCAAACTCAGTCCAATATTTTCATTATGTAATGCAGACCGATCCCAATCCGATAGTTGCCTACTGCCCAAATATGTGATCCAATCCGGTTAATATAAAAAAAACTCTGATTAAACATTTGACTGCAGTGATAAACGCAGTTTGGATATCCATGTATGATCCGGCAGAGTTTTTTCGAAATCCAGTCGAATCCGGTGTCAAGCGAAATTTCTGACCTCTGCGAAATTTTTGACCTATTATTGTTTTTCAGTAATTTTGCTTCTCTGCGTAAAGGACTAAAGTTTGGCGGTTACTTTTCTGATGTGTGTTGTGTATATTAAAACTTTTTGATTAGATGTCAGATACCCACAACAAGCTACAGTGCGGGAATAACTATAGCCACTGAAAAATATTGGACTTAGCCTTAGACCTCAATTATTTTTTTTTCTAACCCTAACCCAAACACTAACCAGATACACTTACCTAAGCGCTAAACCCTGAGCACTAATCATCAGTTCTCTCAGCGCATTTGCTATGTACAATATCACTCTGTGCATCAGCGATGAACACGGATCAGGACTAGATCGGACTGGATCAGGACTGAAGCCAATTTTGGCCGGATCAAGACTGGATCGGACTGCAATTTTTTTGAAAATTGGCGGATCAGGACTCGATCGGACTGAGAAAATTTTTGTTGTTTTAATGTAATTATTCTGAAAATATCAAAAATTTTAGTTGTGAACCGATTTCACAGGTTTGCTAAACAAATGGGAGTGTGAGACCGTAACCTCCGAGACCGAGACCTGGCTCAGATTTCGAGACGAGACCGAGGCCGAGACTTTGTCATAAAAGCCGAGACCGAGACCTGGAAGTTCGAGACCGAGACCGAGACTCGAGACCTCACATTTCTATG
>JGI24021J15306_10013715_pt1 | contig 10077 bp, 7 predicted proteins | sample Ectturendosymbi1_FD_15306 | JGI IMG/M metagenome (IMG submission 15306) | reverse complement strand
AAAAATGAACTCAGTCGCGAGGTGTTCACCAAACTCAGATTTGGGTCATGCTCAAAAAAGTTTGGAAACCGCTGTTCTCGCCATTCTAGCGCAAGCGATTGAAGCCATTTTTTAAATCCATAACAAAATCCAATCAACTGGGAACAAATTTGCTTTAGTTCTGGGATGGCCAAACTACGGCGAGAATGGCAGCCACACGTACATACTGTAGATAGTACGTAGTGTATTTCGAGATCAGATTGGAATTCTCGAGATTTTATTTCACACGTTCCATTCAAAACTGCATTTTTACACAACCGAAAGTTACTATCGTTACGTTTATTTTGTGCTAGCTAATTTAAAAAGTTTCTGTTCAAGCTTTTTAAAGCGATCATAAATGTAATATATGCCGCCCTGGTAGGAATAAAGTTTTCAGTGTGGCCCTCCGTAGAAAATGTTTGCCCACCCCTGATTTAGTTTCGTTTAAGTCACATGCACTTTATCAAGAAAACAGGTTCAAGCTATCTGTAAGTTATGGTAGTAACAATGCAAGTTATGGCAGTGTCGTTTATGCCCTCAGCATTTTCAAAATGAAAAGAATCTTCCTATTTGATTTCAAATTTACTGTATTATAGGGTGGCAATTAACATCTGATGAAAGTCGAAACACTTCCAGACTATGTACAGGTCGGGCTCCGATTAGGCCTATACTTGAAAAAACTGTTGTTTTGCTCTCCGGCAAGGTATGTGAAATCATTGATGAAAACGTAATGGCTCCACATATTTGTCATTGAACCGTCACACCGCACAAGTTTAGTCATCACAAATAAATATCAAGAATGAATGCTATTGCTACCAAACACTGTCTATGGTTTTATTGCGCAAAAAAATTACTTTGAAACTGGATTGCTTCTTAACCAACGTTTGAGCTTTAAGGCATATAAAACGTATATCACCGCCATAGTTTTAAAACTATACAAAAACAAAAATCTACGATGTTCATTTAAGGCTGCAGCAGATGCTAGAGATATCAGAGAGGAGTTTTTGTGATGGTCTTGAAATGAAGTTACCATCACCATCAGGTGGGATACAGCAAACTGGTGCGCCAGAAACAACTGTAAAAAGCGTTACTCCTTATTTTTACTTGCGGTTAGTAACCACAAGCGCTTTGATACAACTTAGTACAGTATTTAATTATCACCAACTTCCACACGGAGCTAAAAACCTCAGGTAATGGTCAGCCATGATATAAATAGTCCAGCATTTACGCTATACAGAACGTTTGATTCATCATGAACAATTGGCAAACCATGCTGCTTTGATCAGGTTCCACTAAAACAGGGTGGGTAACCAATTTACTATCACGGGCCGCAAATAACAACTGGTTGTGTCCTAAATATAAAATAACAACTTGTTGTGTGTCCTTGTGCATGGGCTGAGGTTCCTAGATATCGCTGTCGGCTTGAACCTACCGTTTCACTTTTCAGCGACACCAGCAGATGTGTCACTGCTGATGCAGCTTGGAGTCGATGGCGTATTCGTTGGTTCTGGAATCTTCAAAAGCAATAACCCTGAAAAACGAGCGAAAGCGATGGCTATGGCTGTCACTCATTATCAGCATCCCAAGATACTTGCTGAAGTGAGCGAAGACCTCGGAGAAGCAATGGTACGAGAGGTTATCTACTGTATATCTTTTTGTCGGTTTTCTCCTCCGTATTTTATTTAAGCATCTTTATTTAACGCATTTGAGCGTCAGGGCTTACTCTCATCTGGAGCTCGGATTAAGAGTCAGAGAAATGAAATGAGTGAAGGACGTTTTGTAACACCTGCCAGAACATAACAATTATTTGTGGGTTGTCATAGCTTCATTACATAAACTACAATTTCTCGGCAAAGAATTAATTAGCAAAGTCCGATTCGCCAACTTAACCATGCTGCAAAGTCATTACAAATCTGCAACTATTATTTTTCCTGTCAAGTTGAAAATTTGCTGTAAATAACATTACAGAAAATTTGTCAGAGGTAGCTTGAAATAACATTGGCCAATTTTTTTTCAGTTTTGAGTGTTGTTAAAATGGTTAACTTCGGATCAGTGAAAGTTAATTCAGTTATATGTTATTTTGTTCGTTGACTAGGTGGGAATCAACTGCAATGACTTGAAAGAAACTTGGGCTGAAAGAGAAGGAAAACGTGACTGATGCATTCGTGCGAAAATGTGTAGCGGCTGGTGCATGGCGTGTAAAAAATCCTGCGTGATACAATGCAACTTCACAGTTTTAGCCGGTAATTGTGGTAGGAATATTTGATATGAAATTTGTCAAACATTTCACGCAACAACAAGAACTGTTCGCCGTGTATAAAGTTGAGCATAGGCTACTGTGAGAAACGCGCGGATCGATCATGTCATGTTGTTAACGTGTGTGTGGTTTAGCAAAGCAAGCATATTCGAGGATTGTGTCGGAGCACACACTGGCAGGGGTGTACTGGGATGGGGACGCGTGAGACCGGCGTTCCCACACTTATGTTGAGTGTGGAACGCGTTCCCACACGTTTTTCATGTTTTCGTTTGTAGTATAATGCAAAGTCAGTAAGTAATGATTTAAAAATGAGTTTGAAGTTCTGTTGAAAATGGCTAGTTTTTTGGTTGCGTTCCCACACTTCTATTTTAGCACTACACCCCTGCACATAGGTAAAGTTGCTGTGTTATTTTGCTCTGATAAAGTCATGAGAACTGCTTGTGTGCTCTTGTTGCTTGATAACTCACACTGCATGCTTCCTTCTTGACCAAACCGATTTGCGTGCTATGCAAAAAAGTAAATACGATCGTAAAGAGAATGTGAATCTGACGTCGTCTGGCTACGAAATGGTCCATCAGAACATTTGTGCATGTTGGGAATAAACAGCATCTATCGAAGGAATGCTTACACAGCAATGAACTACGTGTTATGTTTGCTATGGATATCTTTCGCTTACTGAGTAGGCATCTTCAGAGTTCTTGCACAAATAAAATCTGTTGGGGAATAGGGTATCTGGTGATAAATTTACAGAATTTACTGACTTAAGTGCACGATGAATACATTTTAAACTGTGGAATTTTTCCAAAAGGCTTGTTTACAAATTCTGGACTGCAATGCGATCTTAAGTCGCAAATAAAGGCGCTGGAGCAGTGAAAGGCCAGGGCATAGGCGTAGCCAGCAGGGAGGCTATGGCCCTCAAAATTTAGCATATCTAGTCATTTTGTGCTTTGAGAAGCGGCGCCCCAAACAAAAATACTGTTGCTCACCTACAGTCAAACATTTTGCCCCTCCCAAATTTTTGGCTAGCTACGCCACTGGAGCAGGTAGAGATCAAGAAAAATTGAGGGCACTACCAGTGACGGATTAAAGTTGCATGAGGCCCCTGGCTGAAACTTACAAAGGGGACCTTTCAGTGGCGTGCAGAGGGGGGCGACGGTTTCGGGCATTCAAGGTAGAGGAGCATCCGCATCTACAGAGTGAAATTACAAAACTTAAAATGCTGTAACTAAACGATTTTTCCTATTGTAAAACTATCAACACATGCCGCATGTATTTAATTTTTCGAAACTTGTTTTTTGTCAACACTACTTCTTACGTTTGCAAATGTCAGTAATTCTCACATTCTTCAATACTAGGGACCTATACTCTAAGTGTTCGGTGCACATCCAATCAAACCGATAGTGGCGTGACTCTTCCTGATCGTGCACTAAGGGAACATCGCAAAAATGATTTAAAAATAATTATGGACGTTTTATTGATTTTCTAAGCGAAATTTCAACTGTCTTATTTCAACTTCCTTGATTTAGTTAATTTTTGATGCATCACTATCTTCACGTTTCGTTTTTTGGTGTAGCAGCCCTGCGTGTGCGCCATCACAGCCGCACACCTGTGCTTGTAATATGTGCGTCATTTCAAGCCTCGTTAAGTGGCAGTTCAGGCGCAGGAACGGCGGAGAGTGGTGGAATGACGGGGCATTGCCTCCCCTGCCTTTTCAAAAGTGGGGCAACAGGAGGGAAGGTGCCTTTTCGTAATAGAATCATAGGTAATTTCATGGTTTAAGATCGACTTAACAAATTTATTGCAGCTATTCGCGCACCCAGAATAATCAGAATGGTTTTGTATGATTTCTGCTATTATTTTTTAGGTTAACATTGTTGCTGCACTGAAATAACCATTAACGAGTTTTTTTGTTTTTCACGAGTTTCCATTGCCCTCAACTCCTTCACTGCCCCCTCTTACCGCTATTCCGGAGTCCCTGTTAATGAAGATTGATCATAATTGCTCACACAAGCCCGTATCTGTTCTGACCTCCCTCCGCAGTAGTTGTATATATAACAACCACATAATCAAAAAGTTTTCTTGCGCATTTCATACGCATTCTCAATTCTTGTGTGGTTTATTAAGTTTCAAACTGCAAACCCTGGGTGTCCGCCATTCTAGCCACATACCTTCTCTGTTCGATTGCTAATCGACGAGACACTCGCGCAGCCTTATATTTTTGCAGTTGTGAACTGCTCTGATGTAGCACTGAGTGTGATCTACACCCCTGTTTTGACTTGTTTCCGGATACTTTTGCAGTTATGAACGACTCTGGAGCGTTGATAATTAGTTTATGTTCATTATCGTAACCAGGGTTGTAGTGGGGCGAGAACCCGTGCGAACGGCGTTCCCACACCTTTTTTACGTTTTGCTTTAAAACTAGTTGGAAGCTGTTTTAAAATGGCCATGTTTTTGGGTACGTTCCCATACCTTTTTTGTCAGCACTACATCCCTGATAGTAACACATTGTAGGCCTACAACGAGTGAGGAGATTGCGTGTGTGGCATGTTGTGTCAACAAACTTTGCCAAAACGTTGGTTTTGGCTCAACGATTGGCCAATCAAATGTGTTCCTATTCGTAAATAAAGATCCGTGTGGCGGCTCCACATAGCCGAGCTTGCAGTTGCACCTCAAATTGTAAAGAAAACTTGCAACTGTCGTTATCAGCGAACAAAATATTCTGCCCGCACCGCGAAAAAGTGTCGCCATAGGCGAGGTGACGATATAGCCAAAGTCGTTAATGATTTCATCAAAGTCAGTTTTCTCTGTCTCTTCCCTTTCTATACTCATCAAAACTAGATCACACAATCTATCCTGACTCATTGACACTCTGAAGTATGAAAGGATTAGATCCTCTCAGCTTGGAGTAGATACTGCCATCGTCAGAATTATTTGCAAAGCAATTCGAAGATTTGGAAAGACGCTTTCATCTTATTCAACTATGATATGAATGTCAAGAGGTCTTCACCACTCGATAATTTTAAGTTGCAGGACTTAATACTAGCATTTCGCAATCTAGAACCTCCTCGTGTAATTGCTTGCTATCTACGTCTGAACTATACGCAGCTCCTAAATTCTCACACATAGATTTTAGTTTTTTACAGTCAGGACCGTAACAAAGGTGTTGGCCATCCAACAGAAAACTAAATTTGGACAGAAAAAGCTAGGTCTAAACAAGACTAACAATCTCTTCCTTCGTGAGTTAATATTTTTTGCTCAACTGGTACGGTAACGATACCAGTTTGACGGGAAAGTAAATTTGGGTTCAAATCAAATCTGAACAAGATGAAAGACCGGCTGTTCTAATTGTTGAAGATCGGACTTACGCCAGTTGTCCGTCAAAAAAGTGGATTTCCTAGCCACGTTATTGGTGAAGACTAGCACCTTCGGCGCGGATCGACGCATATATAACATTCAATTGAAGGCGCCGGGTGCGGATTGACCCATATACATGCCAACGCTATAACTTTTTCCGTATTTACGCTTTTGCAACAAAAATTTCTACACATTTTCTGCGTATCTAGACTCATTAATCCTCAAATTGTCATTCAAATTGACCTGAAACTTTTCGAGTTATGAAGTTTTGCATCAAACCATCTTGCTAGGCCTAGGCTACAAGTCTTTTTAACAAAACAATGATATTTTTCATACTCATTTGTTTGCAATGAAAATTTACAGTAATGTTCTTACCTACCCGGATAACCCTTGAAAAATTCGGTAATATGAGCAAAAACGTCTTTAGTTATGCAGTTTGGCATCCAACAACATTTTGCTAGGCCAACTGCCGAGTCTACAGCGCTTGATACAAAACACTTAGGCCCTGATAGTTGTTGTCACTGGTGCCACGCCAAGTGATTTTTAACTAGATCTAGTGATTTTTGAGCTCACCTAGTGATTTTTCACTGCAATCTAGTGATTTTTTTCGAAGTAGATATTTCAAGAAAATTGGTTGTCTTTTTTCTAACTTTTCAGCCCTTTTTCAAATATTTCAGCCTTTTTTAATCCGTAAATAATTGATCATGTGAATTATTGCTTGAAGATTTGCACCAACAGAACGAACTAGTGTTTCTAATATGTGTTTCTCATTGTTTGCACCTCCCATGGCAGTATTCTTATTTCTTAGAAAGAACACTGCAGTTGAAATAATTACCTGTTAGGTTGGTTGCTCTAAATACTTGCGAATGGTGTCATTTTCTGCTCTTGAAAAGCTTGAAGATTTTGTTGTTAGTATGAGATTTTTCAGGCTTCAACATGATAAATTTTTGCGAACTTGCAAATGATGTAAAGGTTTTGGGCAATAAAGTAACTAGATACACCATTTCAGGCAAAACTGCGAATTTCAACGCAAAAATTTTAAATCTAATAATTTTTTTCAGATCTAGTGAATTTTTTTGTGAATCTAGTGATTTTTGTCTAGAAGCCTGTGGCAGCACTGGTTGTTGCGTAGCCTATACCAGGATAAGTTTTTGTCGCGGCCTGGAGATGCTGCCACATGCAAGGAAATGGCCACCGGCAGTGTTGCCACTCTGTTGTTACGGAAAAGTACTAGATTTCATGATAAAAAAAAACACTAGATTCACAAAAAAAACACTAGATTACAAAAGCAAACTTACACACAGTGAAAGTACCAGAAAATGCGTTGCAATGCCAACCATAGACATTGTGCAACTCATTGTAAACCAGAGGCAAAGAAAATGGGAGATAGCAGCAACGCTTGTGTTTGTTTGTACAAGTCACTGAAACCTTTAGCAATGACCAAGTGAATTCGAAGCGGTTTAACTCAAAATATATAAAATTGTCTTGTGTAATTTAAGATTTATTATGTAGAAATTTTAGCATATTACAATTGCACTAAATCAAAAGGTCTCAATTATAGTTACAATTACACAAAATTGTGCAATTGATTACATTCAGCTAACTCACTAAGAGTGGCACCACTGGTCACCGGTAGATGGTAGGCCTACCCAGGGCCGGTTTTAAGCCGATTTGACCGATTTCTTCTAATCGGGCCCCGCGCTCCGTCCACTTACCAAAGCAAACTTAAACTTTCTATCGAAGCTGCTAATGTATAGTGCAGGCGCGGGGCCCAATGTTGTTCAAGTTGCTTTGAGAGACCAAAACGGTTCTCACATTTTTCCAATGGTCCATCAAAATACAGTATAAACTCGCTTTACTACCACCATCAAAGTACACCAAGACTTTGCTTTACCATCATCTCGGTGTTCAGATGAAACAGTTGCGGTCATGGGCGTCCACAGGGGGGGGGGCGAAACGGGCATTTTCTCCCCCTGGAAATTGAGACTAAGAAGGAAAAATTTCTGGAAAACGTGAAATCAGCAGTTTAATTCTGATTAGTTGGGTAAATTCTAGCAATGACAGTTTATTTGCCGATATGACACTCACACTGCTCAAGAGTCAGGTTCACTGTTTTAATATGCAGTTATGAGCTTGCAGTTCACTAAATCCGCTTCTTTGCCTACAGAGGCAGGTTGCGAAACTCACGAGCAAATCTTTCTATTATTGGCCTTTGTAGCGTAACAATAACATGGCAACAAATCTTCGAACATGCACTTCAAGTCACAGTAGTATACGTTTTGCCGCATGTAACTATTGAACGCAGACATCTTGGCAAGTAATTTAGTGAGACAGTGACTGCTGATAGCGGTAAGTCACGTACGTTTATGATGATGATTCGTGTCTCTAAAGGTAATTCATCCAGAACTCCACGGTTGTTTCAGCGATGTTGTTGTTGTTTGAGAGGTCTAACAGCGTGCATCCTCTTGGAAGCAGTGGGCATCGAAGGTGTCCAGCTGTGTCCTCTGCGGAACCACACCTACACATAGTCGGGCCACTGTAGAGGCCCCACTGAGCAAGTGTACTTTTGCTTCTGACAACGCCGATGCGGAGTCGGTTGAGACATTTCCAATATGCCCAGGAAGCCAGGTGCCCGAAGGCAATTGCTTCAGCTGGCTCGATATTTAGGACCGGTTTCGGGGGCTGACTGTTAACCGATCTTTCCACAGCTGTAACCGAGTTTCTACAGATGGCCTGGTAAGTAGGGGTGTGCTGTAAAGGAAGCTTTTTCTTGATTTTAATCTTTGATTCGCTGCTTGGGATCTGTACAGCATATGGTTTGGGTCGTTCCCTGCTTTGTACCTTTCCCGTCTGCTTATCACCTCTCTTCGGATATCGGGTGGGGTAATTCCAGCGAGAAACTACAAACAGTTTGTATTGGTGGGTTTTAGGCATCCTGTAATAATGCGGCAACTGTCGTTTAGTGCAGGGTCGAGGTATTTAGCGAGACGTAGGTTTATGCTAATGGTGGACGAACTGCGGGTCGCCGACATATTTTGTGTGGCTCTTCTAGATGAATAGCAATATCTCAAATTGATAGAGATTGTTGCCTCTTATTTAACGTTTGTTTCATTTATCAATGTGTTTACACAAGTTCGTGAAGTTAGTCACCAGCAGCGTTCCTGTAAGAACATTTTACATTGAGCAAATGTTTGTTTCAGTGCGCATGCAATTTCACAACTATGTAGACACACAACCAGTGAAACGTTTCGAAAGGGCTATGCGAAATATATACGAAATCAAATTTGGAATGTTGCAAGTGCACGAGAATGAGATTTTCACTGCGCAAATGCTCCAGTGGTTCTGCGGATTTGCGCACCTTAGAGGGAACATTGGTCACCAAGGGCGCTGAGCGATTTGATAACAACGACAGTGAACCTGAATCGCAAGTTAGGCTACTTAAGTTCCCAGAAGAAAATAAAATCTTTTAAAAATCACGTATCGTCGAAAGCATTCTTTCGTTTTCCCAATGTCAGAATTGGAACGAATGTTTTTCGCGAAGAGGCAATTGTAGACCAAAAAGTGGAAGAATATTAGAATAAATTGTAAGACTCTTGAAGAAGTTCCAAGCCAGATTTGACCATTTCCAAGAGTTAAAACCATGCTTTGCGTTCCTTGTAAATCCATTCAATGTTGATGTACCTGTGATGGCTGTCCAGCTCGCCGACCGTTGGTTACAAACTTGTCTGCTGTAGAAACATAACTGACCGAAATAAAAGAAAATCTGGCTAAAAAAAAAAATTTTTAGTCAACGTCACTCTACACGTAATTTCTGGCGACAGGTTCCAGTAAGTAAACACCCCGAATTTAAAATACTAGTATATAACTCATTTCTGTGTATAGCACAACATATTGCTGTGATTTTTTTCTCTGTAATAAAGTTCGTAAAATCAAACCATCGTGCAACCCTGAAAAGGAAGTCTTGGGAGAATTAATTTGCGCAGCTTAACCAACGTACTGTCCAGACTTTCGGGGTCTCGAAAATCAAACAAAAGCTTAATACCGTCAATTACTGTGCGTCAGTTGATGTAAAACTTAGATTCTTTACCACATTTGTATTGACACTACAAACTGGTTTTGCGGCTCGCTGGTGTTTTTGGTCTTCTGCAAATGACTCTTCTATTGAACAAGTTTGCCCACCCTAAAACGCATTTTTTGCAACCAATGATCCCTCTAAAGGTGCGCAAATGCGCAATACCACCACAGCATCTACGCAGTGAAATCTCATCGCGCGCACTTGCAACATTCCAAAAAATTGGACCAGCACGAAAGCAAGAAGCTATTTGAATAAAATGTGTAGTTTGTTCGTATGGTCAATGGTTTATTGTTTCATATGACTCAGCCAACAAGCAGAAGCATCATAAAAGCCATCGCATGCAGTAAGCCAACCATTAGCGAACATTAGAGCA
>JGI24021J15306_10013710_pt1 | contig 10079 bp, 9 predicted proteins | sample Ectturendosymbi1_FD_15306 | JGI IMG/M metagenome (IMG submission 15306) | reverse complement strand
TAGTGCTGATTTTCGTTCCTGCTTGGTCGCACGCAGCAGAAAACCGATCAAATGCGTGCTGAAGACCCTGTTGAGAAGATCCACGCATGACCCTGTTTGAGAAGATCCACGCAAACCGATCAAATGCGTGCTGAAGACCCTGTTGAGAAGATCCACGCCAATTCGTCCGCAAAAACCACGCGGTTCACCCTGCAGTGACACCCTCGTTGACGCGTCTGTGACTGTATATCCAATTCATACAGACCAGGGCAGGGCTCTTCCAAAGTTTTTGGGAGAGGACCACATGGGCTATTGCAAACAGCCTGAAGTCCAACATCTTGCGTAATGTGATTTTTTCAGGATATGTTGCATTCTACCTAATCAGCAAGTTTTCGTAAATATAGTATTTTTTCATTAGTGGCAAAATGTGTTTTGCGGCCTGATGAAAATGGCTTCGTAGGTAGGATTTGTCCCGCGGGCCGTAGTTTGGAGAACCCTGATAGAGACTATGAAGAAGAGTGGTGACAGCACACACAATTGTTGGAGCCCAACACCAAACGCTGAACGGTTGTGAGTTAACTCCGCCGACACGGACACAGTCATTCTGAGCAAGAATACAGTTAACGTGACGACTAGCAGTAGGCACCCATCGAGACACGAGTCAGCCAAACCATCCGGCGTTCTAAGTTCCCCTAAGTCACTATCAAACTTTTCGCAATCTGCTTTAAGCTCGGATTTAACAGCGGCATCAGAGAGCTTATTGATGCACAGCTGTATGGAAGCTTCCCTCTGTGCAAAGTTAAAACATTCCGCCTGAAAACCTTTGCTCAGTTCTGTCAGGTGAGGTGGCAATGTTGACAAAAAGGAAAGCACAATGTTGAAATTTTTTGTTTCCATAAGTCGCGGTAAAAACAGGCACATTGCATCATTTTGTTTTTCTGACAGCTGATTCAGTGCGGCCGAAATAGTCAAAATCTCACTCCTAGCTCTCATTGTTGCCTCACTCGACAAACACCTTGTTTTGCATGCGCGTTGCAACTGCTGACCGTTTGTCTTCATTGAAGTCTGATACATCGCTAGGCGAGCCGATCGCAACGGTGAAACAGTAAAGCACTTCCATAATTGCATTAAAGTGCTTTTGCAGTTTTGTACATCATACTGTAACAACCTGCAGCAGTACAGTAACAGGTCGAAGGGAGGCGGTGCTCATGGCAACGCAAACCATACTCACAATTTTCGCTTCCAACTTCTGCAGAAAATTGTGTCGGTCCATAACATTGCAGCCGTCTGTTGCAATAGTCACGTGCAGGAAACCATGCTTTCCTGAAATTGTTTTACTTCAATACAAGGGAAAACCACATCTTGACTTCCAGATTTTAGGGTGTCATTTTGACACCCAAAAACGGCTTAAAAAAACACTGAATGTAACAGTGGTCCAATGCAGGTTCATAGCTACGTGGCAACGGTCGTTGGCGTTTTCTATTCCTTCTCTTCTGGCGCTCCTGTTTGAAAACCATTTAACAGTGGCACGACCGCAAGTATTTTCATTTTCCCTCTGATGGCTCTGCATCAACAGGCCCGTACCAGGTTTTAAGGTTTGGGGGACAGAATAAAATTTTAGGGGGGGAAGGTTTTTGATTTTATTACATGTTTAAAACAAACTGTATCATGACGCATCGAAATTGTTACCAGTGTAGAAGTTCCGAAGTACAATTTGTTTGTTAAAAATGAGGTTAGCTTTTAATGCAATGTGCAGCAGTTTTGAGTTGGCGTAACGATTAAACAGATTAAAACCAAGCATTTGCTAAAGTTGTTAGTTTTGTCTAGTTTGAATCTCATGTGTATCAACACGAATATACTGTAATACGAAATTTACTGGGTGCAACAAAATTTGGGTGGGCACTCCTACTGAATGCACCCTGTAGCTATGAGTGTTTGTACCAATTGTGCCAGTGCGCAAACAATGAGGTTGTTTACATTTCTTCCACTCATGACAACGTAGAATTAAACATACTGTACTGGTAAAAAGTTATAGTCAACAAACAATTGAACAAAGTTGATGCAATTGAACCTTTACCATTTTGTTAGTATAACCAAGGATTGGGAAGTGTGGATTTACTTAGCAGATTTGCTAGTCAGTATAGACCACGATTGAAATGTGGTACTTGCCCTTATTTTGTAACTTTGATACAAATTGGGGATTGTATGCAACGGCTGAATGCAGCTGAAATAGGATCTACATGAGTTTACAAAGTCAGTTGCAGTTGGATTGCTAAAAACGTCCGCAGTCTTTTTTTAGGCCCAGTGGGAAAAGAATATCAACACAAAACCTGGATTGGTCATCCTGTGTAAGCACAAAGGCAAGAACGATGTGATGTGTGGCAAAAAAAATTTACAGAATTCCACGATTGTAATGTTAGGCTGTGTGAAAATTTGTTTAGCTGTCACAAACAGAAACGTTTATTAAGTCCCGTGTGCTTGTTCTCATTGACTATACTAACGTTTATGTACTTGCTGACTATGATTTTAGTGAAACATTTACACTGCAAAGGATTCTCGTAAGGATTTTGATTCTGATACAGGTTTGAACCATTCCAAAAATGGAATGAATACTTTCACCTCAAATAGCACCAAGACTTGTAAAATACATCATTATATTAATTACTGTTTCTTCTTTTGCTAAATGCAGATTTTACCATGAAGATCTATTATTGAGTGAATGGAGGTCTCTCAAATGTAAAATTATTTTACATTTTTAATCAGCCGGCAGAAAAAAAATTTTCGTGAAAAACTTTTTTGGGAGGCACGCTTGCACTAAAGCGAACTATCATACAAATCAAAACTGAGATGATACAATGGAAGCGGAAACTAGCGTTGACCTTGTGAAGGTCATGTTCCAAAAATGAAAACAGTGGTCGTTACTGTGTTGGGTGCTGTTCAGTTCCGTTTTCGTCGTAGCAGCCATTTTAAGTGAAGAAATAGTTGGCGCTCTTCATCCTAAATTTCTGCCGTGTACATCGATTCGAACTCAGGTATCTGCGAAAGATTAACGAAGGCAACCCTGTCTTTGGCTGTGCAACGGCGCTTTAATGTTGTTTCAGTAAAATGATCAAGTACCAGTTCAGTTAACCAGACATAGTGACATTTCTTTGAGTCGTTTCCAGGTTAGTTTCAGCTTCGACGATGATTAGGATCACTTGTAAGGTCAGCGACAAGCGCGTAATATCGTGCTGCCTAATCCACTGCCAAAGGAGCTGTAAAGAGTTGGCTTGAGAGGGGTTTGAGCTTAACCGCGGGGCCAGGCCTAGCACCCTACACCAATGGTTGCGTAGTTTAGTTAACGAATAGCAGTACGCCAGCTAACTTCATGCACAACGCTGAAGCTGCTCGCATACCACAGCCTTAATTCCTGACGGAAACTCGATACGATTTTGCAGATCGCTTGCTTTAAAATACTTTATCACAATTCTTTAGTGCAGTCGTAAGGCCTTTTAAGAAAAGGCATATCCGTTTGTTATGGTGCAGTTAAATTTGTGTAGCTGGGTTACTTCCCCTTACCGCGAAATCGCACGGCAAGTTTTGTGAACATTACCAGTGACCTTGCATAGGCCCGTAACCAGTTTAGGACACCAGGTGGGGGAATAGTTTTCTGAGAGGGGCCCAAAGAATAGTTTGAACTTATGCCCCACACATTTTTCCAAGGGGGTTACGAGCCTACCTTTCCATTGTTTCAGTTGATAAGATGGTTAAGAAATACTGAGCACACGACTTTTTTTAATCGAACGCACTGCAATCTGCTGTAGCAAAGAACATGGCTCGTGATATCCAGGGGCATACCGAGGTTAGATGGCGCCCGGTGCAAGAAACAAGTTTGGTCCCTCCTGTAGGAGCATATGTACTGTATTGAAAATATATGCGACATCCGGGGAATTGTCTGTTGCCTTCCTCGATACGCCACTGGTGATATACTCAAGTCACGACACATTTTAGTCAAGACGGTAGAAATACCCTCCCTGATTATTTCACGCGCGAGTAAATGACTGGTATTGATGTGAAGAATGTGGTAGCAGTATTTCCATTCTTCACAACACTCGCACGTAATGTGCAGGGTGAAGCTGCATGTCGCAATGCGTTGAATTTTGCTTATGCTGCTAACCAGGTTCATAACGACGGAATGCTCTCTTTGCACACGAGAAGTCTGCGGTATGGCAAACTTGGACAAGGATGCTGCGTGGTTGTTTCGCCGTCGCTCATAAAACGACGTAAAAACCATATCCATAATCTTCCCTTCGGCGCCACTATAATACTTGCCAACAACGGCTACGTGTGGATTTCCTCAACAAGCATCGACGATGAGAGCACAGGTTAGTCCAAAACATCACTGGCATAACAATGTACGTCCACCTAGCAAGCTGTTAGAAGTCAGTGGGTCGCACGTGTCGCGGCCACTTTTTGGAAATGTTTGTTGTCTATGTACAAAAGGTGCACTTTCGCTACAGGAGACGGCGGATTTAATGTTAACACCGAACCCATCTCCCTCGACGAGCGAGAAGTAATTTGCAGGTTGAGAAACTGTGTTCGATGTCTCGCCAAACATTCCGTCATGTTGTATGACACGAGCGTCTTGTATGCTTATGAAAGTTCATTGCAGTATCAGGTAGGCGATTTTTTTCTCTCGTCTCAAAACGGCAAAAAAGTGCAGGTGTTTGATTCTTCCGTGTCGTGTTGCAGGTCAAGGACTTGCTCTCGGATGACGTGTGCAGTGAAATTGTTGATCAAACTTTGTCACTGCTGAACAGAGACAAAGCCCGATGACGACTGTCAAGCGTTTCGGCGTGCGGTCGCTCGCACCGATCCGTATATTTTGCACTGCCTTTTTGTCAAATACGAGTTGTTACGTTTGTTATTGCATAAAAACACAACTGTAATAACTAACAAAGCTTTCATTTCGCTACCGAAGTGGTGGTCAGGACTGATCACGAAATTTACAATACACATCAAGCGATACGACAACGATTTACTGGTAACACACTGTCAGCTTCGCTACCGGCCACGAGAAACGTAATTCGACTATCGAGGCGCGTAACGAAAGTTTTTCTCAAGCCAGTAACACGCAGCGCTACCACAGGAAGGAAGCAACAGCGAGGCAACCTCGGTGCCACACCATAAGCTAAGATACTTGCGTGAGCACATACATGATCACAAGAAACACGATTAGAGACGATTATTGTTTAAATTTTGATTTACACATATTTGGTACAAGGCGCGCAGATTCTTTCTGCGACAGACAGCGTCAAACACGGTGATGTGCCGCTCGTGAGTTGGTAGTTTCATTTGTGTGCACAGGTGACATGAACAATGTCAAAATGCCTTGCTGCATGCGCACATTTTTTCGTCTTGGATATGAACAATTGCTGTGGCTAGTATACATTTGCGCAAGCTCTTTAATAACTTCAAACTATTTCCAATCTTTAGCCACATGTAAGGACCAATCCCATTCCAAATAGACGTTCTGATCGTCGTCGGTGAACTTGCTCTTGATCTTGTACTCTCCGCGAGAGATCATGCCCGCCGGAGCAGTTTCCGCCGGAGCAGTGAAGTTGTGTACGTCAGTTTTGGGTCCGTAGCTTCCGACCATATAGTTCGACTTGTCAACTGCAAACAAGTTCCAGCGATTAAAAACAAACCTCGTGACTGGACGGCGGGGCTAAAAAGGATCTTTTTTCGATTGCACCCTTTTCCTGTTTAAACATGAATAAGCGAGTGCTTAGAAGTATTATCACGACGCAGGTTGCGCTGTCAATACGCCTCAGCATGAATGACTTGTAAAAGTTGCAACCTCATATGGCATACCAGCGGGTGTATTGGCGACGAGGAAATCAACGTAGTTGAGGTTAATTTCCAAACGTGAAATGGCAATGGATGCTAAAGTGCCTGAGTGCGTATGAAAACGTCATTGGTACATGACAGCAGTAGTGGTCTCAGTAGGTGTGCAAAATCAGGGTATCCCTTTTAAATTTATGCGCTCGCTTTAAAAGATTTACGAGCGTTTATGATTAAAATTTTCTAATACAGTACTTGTGAGTACTGCTATGTTTCTTTCATTTGAATTTTCATCCTGAAGGTAAGCCACACTAAAATAATAAAATAACCGATAAAAAATCAAAGGATAAGCAGACCCTTTTTTCGTTTATTAAAGATCAAGGAGCCCAATATCAGAACCGTCGTCAGTAGAGGAGCTTGACTGACAAAAATTCCACTTACAGTGTTTCATGTTTTAATTTGGGGGGCTAAGCCCTTCCGTGGCGACGGGACTGCCCAATAGTCTTCAATACAAGGATATGGGGCCCCAATCAAAATTTAGCAGTGTTAACCTTAAAATATTGAGCCTTTACTTCTTTGAATTATTTTGCTTAAGATTTCCTTGCTAGCTACCATTCTTGCTTGTAAAACTACTAGTTTCAGTTGCCATATCCAAACCACCATACAGAAAAAACATTACTATTCTGTTTATTGAGCACATACCACTGATTTGCCGTTTTGCGATATTAACTGGTTAATGTGTCCATTGCCATAAGCTTGGTCGTCGGAATGGAGTGCCAAGAGGGGACCTCGGCACCAACCTGGATTTTTAAATTTGATACCTTCCAATTAGCTTTTTAGTAGAAAAGTGCTTCTCTTAATTTTGAGTGGTAAATGAAGTTGCAACACATGCCTCCTCTGGAAAAATTCTTCCGACGCCCCTAACCGGAAGTGTAGTGGACTGGTTGCAACATGATAATAAAGTCAAGCCGCTTTGAAATCTGATTAATATTTGTGAGTCAAAACTACATACTTCATTCTAGTCTAATCATAAAAATTGTTTATCCATTTCTCAATTGATTTACTGTAGAAAAAAGGCATGTTTTTCTGTATTTTTGGACAGTGAAAGTCCACTAACAATACATTCTTCTTTGTGTAATATGTCTTTTCGTTAACATTCTTCCAGCAATAATTTAGATGTTTGTAGATTACACTGATTTGTACACGTATGAGTAGTTTCCCTGTTTTCCTCCAAAGCGAATGAATGAAACTGGAGATGCTGAGGGTTTTTCTGTCCATTTAAATCAAGTTACAGGAGTGTTATATTTTGCTGTATGGTGTATGCGACTGTTTTGTTTTTGTTGATTATGATTCATACATGGGAAGGATAATGTATTACCAAAGAAGGCATAGGAGTTGGTGTAAAATACAACAGTCAGATACCAATGTTACTGTAAATAGTAACCCCCTTTAGTGACTAGTCTACATTCGTGATTATCTCCATGCCTATATATCCACCTTACACGAGCAGATTTTTACCACTGGTACAAAGTTTTCGCACATTAAAATTAACAAAAAACTTTACTCAGCGTCACATCTTTTATTTACAGAATTTTAATCTGCGCGTATACGAAGCAGAGTAAATGAAATTCTACGTAAGCCTCGTACTGCAATTCGCAAAGACGCAACAGCTCGATGTATTTGAGGCTTAATTTTTATAGTAAATTATGGATATTAACAGGAGAATCGCGACACTTTTGTGCTGTGTTTACCAGTCTGTGGCATCCGTGCTTTCTGTGCACTACAGGTGTTCCAAATTGCAAATGAAATTAACCGTGCCAGCACATAATTAACGATCGTTAAACATAATTAAAAGCCTCCACGGGATGACAAACATAATTAATAAAGCGATGTTCACAATTCATATCCATTTTCGAATGAGTTGCCCACAAATGAGCGCAAGTTAATACGTGAAGAGTAGAGTACGAGTAATCGCATTGAGTTACAGCTAAAACTGGTTGAACGTTTTTAAGCCTTGTTCCATTAATGAAGCAAATAACAAATTTAAGCCCTATTAAAAAATGACTCGAGCTGCATCTCTGAAGCTGCCTAACCCCGAAGTTTTAATACAAGGAGCGCTTGATGGAGTTGCGGTGAGGTCGCACGTAACAATCTTCATAACGAACAATTGTACAAACTTTATGATTTACATCACTGGACAGGGAAAAGTTCTGGACCTTTCAACGGACTGTTTGTGAATTTTGGTGTTTCTGAAAGCATTACTTATTACTGTAGTTGTCTGTATTAGCAAGCATACAGGAAGAATTGGCATAGATACAAGTCAGTTGTGTAAGATGCACTGGTCAAAAGCAGTGACAACAACGAACATAATTTAGTAGTCGTAATTTAGGAATAAAATTACAGTAACCTGTTTTCACGGCAAGCAACTCACGTACCTAAGAAATCTCCCAAAGCTATAAGCAAGTTTCATAAACGGATAACTCCTACTAGTTTTGCTTTAAAGCGAACCTTTTGGTACTAAACCACAATGAAAAAAAGGCAAAACACAATCTGCTGCACATTATGTCAGTTGAGCACACAGCTCACTAATTCCACAGTGATGAGGGTAAAACTGCCTCAGAAACGAATAGGGAAAAAATTCACAACAATCCAACACTAAACATGATTTTGTGTTGTGCAAACCACCTAATACGCTTTCAAGCTAGAAATGGAAAGGTCACGTCTCTACGTCGGACACATTAAACTGGCTTTAGCTTGTAGGTAGTCACTATAGAACCTAAACACGGTGTGCTCTTTTAGCAATATTTAATTATCGGCTGACAGAAATACAGCAGGTTGACGTATACAAGTATGGCGAAAAGTTGGAAGATTTTTTAATCTTACTGTATAAAATTATCTCATTCGCCCAAAGCTTATGACTTTGAACTCGATTTGTGTATTTTGACGAAAAAGGAAGCATTACTTCCTGTAGGTAAAGAGACCACTGAAATAGTGTTTTTGAAATAAAAAGTGGCTGCGATTAAAAAAAGGGTATATTTACCTCTCACAAGCAACTTGCCATGACAAGCCTGATCAAGCCACGTGCGCTCTTCACGCGAAAATCGCGTGGGCAGCGACTGCGAGTCGGAAACACCTCGTTTCCATATCCTCAGGTAAGACTTAGTCTTCATAAATGGAAAACACAGCAGGTGTGGCATCGAACGACTTGCAGCGCGGGCTTAACGCGCACATAAACCTTGCTTACATGCATGTAGCTCAAAATTACCAGGTAATTTCCTTTGAGCTGCGTCTTTTGGGGCAATTTTTGACATTTACTGCCCGCTTGCAAAGTCGGTTTTATCTTTTCAAAAATAACCAATCCACCATACCGAAATGCACTTACTAAACGTAAAACAAGTTTGAGACCCATCCATACGACCTGTTGCTCTTTTGTGAAGCATATTTGTAGCCTTAACAAAAACTAAGCTGAAAAAATCTGGTAGAGAAGTCATTGCTCCTTCCCTGACACAATTTCATTGCACGCAGTGATAACACTTGAGTGGGACAACAAGTCGATCAAAAATACATTTCTCCCTCACTCCTACCAGTTAGTCCATCACTTCTTCAGGTTAATCACACATGGTAAAAACATTTCTTTTCCGTTTGAAAACGCTAGGGTCAAAACGAATTTTTAGTTATTTAGCTTCCTCACTGAGCACTGCTCGTAAGCTATTACATATATTATAATTCAATTGGAAAAATTAATTTAAGCAGAGCCATTTTTACTCTTAAGAATACTGACACAATTTCAACCTATTGACAAGCGATTACTTTTTATATAAACCACGATCATAAGGTCAGCAAAATCAACAAAAAAAATGATGAACGTGTTTGTTCGCAGGATTGCGCAATCGGAGGTTCTTGGGTGGAGTCGGATTCCAAAAAACACTTGTAGCCGGAGTAGAATTTTTTATCTGAGTCCGGAAGTCTATGGAATCCCTTCTTACATCGCATTCCTCAGTTAGTTCTAACGCGTGCCTGTTGAAATGGTACAATTCTTTGGCAACTTTTATTGAAACAGGCAATTCTTGCTGTGCACCACAATTTCCATTGATTGTTAGTTGTTACAAATTAGCTAGGTTCAGCAAAGCATCATCTCAGCCACTAGCGTACGGAGGGGGTAGGCCACCCCCCTCAGACCCTAAAAATAAAAAACGTAAAAACAGTATTGTCTAAAACTTGCTTACAGAATGCACAAAAATGCGTATTTTTAGGTGTAATTTTGCAAAATTTTCCCG
>JGI24021J15306_10013705_pt1 | contig 10080 bp, 2 predicted proteins | sample Ectturendosymbi1_FD_15306 | JGI IMG/M metagenome (IMG submission 15306) | reverse complement strand
TTGTTCGCGCCACATACATAATGGTGTTATTCTTCACGCACATCCCGTTCGTGGTGAATCACACAATCAACGCAACACCACCGGAGAGGTTGCAACAGTACTAAGGGCTGTAGCCTACAGTAACAGAAAAAAAACTTGCGCAAACAGGCACGACTCTGGTATGTCTATTTCATCCTTTTTTCAATTTACTTTTCCGCTGTCTAGTATAAAAATACATACCAAATGTAATCCATGCAGGAGAGCCTCATTACCAGTTTAATACAATGTCATATCACGGTGAATTGCAAAACTTCAGGGCGTACAAATTATGTACGCTGCCTCTTACCAGCACTGGAATAGACAGTGATTCTGCTGCCCATCCCAGCGCTGCAGAAACCACGGCTCCAGCTTGCAGTTCCAGGTTGGCTGTATTTGATTGACAGGCCACAATCCTTCCAGTACTTTGCTATAGCAACTTCATCATTTGCATTGCTTCGCATACAAAACCAAATAGATGTTACTATTCATCTTTGTGCATAAAGTTTTGGGAAGAGAGGACACATTGCCAACTCTTCTTGCAAATGTAAATATCAAAGTGAAACAACAAACTGACTTAAAAACAAAATTTACTGTGAAAATAGGGGGTGCTGCAGTTCTCCAGTGCCTGCATATGAGCCACTCAGTAACCACTGGGTGTACTGCTCTTCACCAATCATTAGCATTATGCTAATGCTTCTGTATTCCTTACTCCATCATACTGTAAAACATCTGTGGACACTCTTCATACTAAATTTTTCAGGTACCTTTCAAATGCAGGTAATTTAATCACACTCTTTATGCCCATGGGTTATCTTACTTCATGCCCTATATACTTTTCTAACATGTTCACTTTAAAAATATATAAAACGGAACTGATTTTTTATACTGCAGGTGAACAAAACTGGCGTATGGTTGTAGTCCTTTTCTGTGCTTGGACCATGGTGTTTTTGGGAATGAACAAGGGCATCAAATCTTCAGGAAAAGTTATGTACTTTGCTACACTGTTTCCCTATGCTGTTCTTTTTGCATTCTTTGTACGTGGAATAACACTTGATGGAGCCATGGATGGTGTCAAGTATATGTTTAACCCGGATGTAAGTGTACTTGTTTCATCCTTTACTTTTTTGGTAGTGCTTTTTCCAGTGTTTCATCTGAACTCTCAAGCTGGTTCTTGCCACAGCTTCAGTTTTGGGTAATAATCCCCTTTAGTGTGTTAGTACAGAAGCACATGCTCATTAACTTAATCTGAATATGAGATTGACCTGATCATTTCTCAGTCTGTATGACTTAACCTGTATGTCATATACTCCTGCAATCAAAGAAGTGTTCTGCAAACAGGAAACATTTTTTAAATTGTTAATTTTGCACATTGTCATGGTATACTCTTAACAAGGTTATATTGAAACTATTTTTATCTGCATTCGTTGGCCCTCCCAACAAATTTCCTGGAAAGAAATCCCAGAGAAAGCAGACATCAGGTCAACATAACTAAAAAAATAGAAATTTCTGACACGTTAAGCACACTTTTAAAAATTTGACTGCGAACTAGTTGTTGTAGACGCATCGTCAGCAAACCAGGTCAAAACTAACAAACAAGGGCAAATGTGTAATGTATGTGTTTGAAACGTTCCGACCAAAAGTTATTTGAAGGAGGTAAGTGTGCTAGCGTGCAAGTGCACCCAGAGTTAGATCTCTTGCCCTGCGGAATTATGCATGACTTGCAGCATGTACTGCAAAGTGTTGTTTTGCCCTGCATTGTACGCATTTCGAGTGTTAGTTCCAAAGTTCTGCTCAACCACTTTCTCTTGTGATTTTTAGCTATGTCACAACCAAAAACCAGTGGAACTTTACTACTGAGCACTTTGAGCAGGCAACGTAATGAAAACAACGATTTGCTTCGTATTTGTGCTCATTAGAAGGCATGGGACAGTGGGACACCATAGAGAGAAAAAGGGCGTGGTGACATTAATTGTCGAATGCATGCAGTTGACCCCTCGCGTAATGTACATTTTTATATTTGTTTACGCGATTCACGCAGCTAACCACTCTCGTGCTCTGATCAAAGTTACGCAAATGTTTTTGGAGCTAATTTTTTGGAACACAAGCCTTTTGCTGATGTTTTTCGAATGAAAATTTAATAGGGCGTAAGGGTTTGGCTATGCTTGAAGGATGTCATCAATATTCATGGTATTTTGTTGCGTGCAAATCATGAAATATGAAATATTCCGCACTCACAAGTGACTCTGAAAATTACAAGAAAAGGTTTCTGAAATTTGTAAGGAAGTCAGATGCTAGCTGTCAAGGAACTAGCATTTCTTGTAATCCTATATATCAAGTAAATAAACTTTTAAGGAACCATAAAGTCTGGATATCTTCTCATGATGTAGGCGCCCAGACCTCGCTGAACGGATTGCCGAACAGAGATTTTACAACGCCACTTCGTTTGACAGGTATCACGCCTCAAAGATGCCAATGTGTGGAGGGAAGCTGCAACTCAGATTTTTTTCAGCCTTGGTCTTGGTTATGGAACTATCATAGCGTACTCCAGCTATACAAATGCAAAAAATAATTGTAAAAAGGTTTGTTGCTTTTGTCTTCTATAATACACCGTGTGTTTGAACCGTGTTTCATGAACTTCATTAAGCTTTTTGTAATGGTGCATTTTTAGAGACGAAGGCCTCTGCCATTCTTTCAAAAATGCGGTTTGTCTTGGTCTTCGATGTATAGCATGAGTTTCAAACATTTGCTTTTTTTGTAATATCAAGACGTTTTTATGTGTAGGATGCAATACTGGTGGCATCAGCTAATTGTATGACATCGATATTTGCCTGCATCACGATATTTGCTATACTTGGTTTCAAAGCTCATACAAGGACATCAGAATGCAAGCGCCGGTAAGATATTGTGATATGTTGACTCGAAATGTTAAGAACGGAGCGAGTAAAGACGATTCTTCCATAAATATTGATTTGTCAACCTGAATTTTTTGAAACTCGAACGATCGAAATGACGTGCTAAACCTGTTTTTGATCTGCATCGACTGCAAGTATGTTATTCTTTGGTAATTTACGTTTGCTACCCTGTGACGGAAGAATGACATGCTTTTCCTTGACAGGCAATTTGCGTGCCATTGTGCGCTGCTTCAATTCATGAAATACAAGTCAGCGATGGGAAATAGTGGTTCCTGTTGTGAAAATCATCGGATGCACTGTAACAATTTTTGTCGCTGTGCTCACAAGCGCTTTGGAAGTGAACTATGGCGTCAGGAAAGCTACACATTAGTGAAGTAGATCGAAGAACGTTGAACCTAAACATTTATTGGACACCAGTGGGCTTTGGCCACTCCAGGTTAACAGCGTCACTCGGGCTCATCACGGCAACCGTTCGAGGCTTGCGTCACTGAAATTTCCATTTGCTCTCATTCTGGATGGCACTATCGTTGCTCTGTGCGGTCATTTACGCAACAATTAATGAGAAGTTCTCATGTAAACTCGTCCATTGTTGCGTAACGTACGTCACAGAGCAATGGTACGGCAGTTAGTCCTCTGCGTACTAGGCTCATTCATATTAGCCCGAGTTACTGGACAACTTATCGTTCGTTTGAAATTATTCTCGAATGGGGCTGTCCATAGATTGGAATTCAAATATAATGCACTACGCCAATCCATTGCTTCAAAAAACCTTCAATCTGATATGAATTATATTTTTAAAATACTTAACTGTAGAGCTCGGGCTCTTATGGATGAGTCCGAGTAAAGCGTGAGCGAACGAAGTCGAGAGTACGCCTTTCACGAAAGATATTTTTTGAATCAGGTCACCTGCAACATGAACGCGAAAGGCCAGGCATGTAACGAAAATACATGAACAGTGACAAGGCCCGATTAAAAAGAGTCTGAGTTAACAACCTTAGTCAGTGAAGGTGGTGGTGGCGCAAATATACAAAGCAAACAAGCTCACGTTCTACAACAGGGGTGGATGACCTACTTACTATCACGGGCCGCATAAAATGTAGATTGTCGTTGGCGGGCCGCAAATAACAATTGATTATATCCTAAAATTCTACCTTAATCGTACTGCGAGTGCTAGAGGCTTCTTATGACATAGCGTCATGGTGCTTCGTTCTGACGCGCTTTTGTATTCTAAATTGTATAACGAAAAATGTGATGCGGGCCATATCAAATGTTCACGCGTGCCGCAGGTTCCCCACCCTTCTTTACAATGTAAATCGTAATCGAAGACTCGGGCTAAGCCCGAGTGCCTGAGTTGTCACTGGTTAAATGCAACGAAACGGAGGCTGTCTGAGATTAGTTTCCTGAAAGTCGTTTTAGTACGTCAACATAGGTTTTCCCAGGTAACGATGCAGTAGAATAGCGTTAGATCAGGTGCAACTGTTCGCAACACAAACACTGTTTACTGCCAACCAAACAGGTTACGAAAGCGAGGCTAGCGTAACGAATACACAGCAGTTGCGACAAATGTTTCTTAGAGTTGGGTATTTAGTAAACAAGCATTTACTATCCAGGGTGCTTGATTCTTCTTCAGTTTTACGTGGTAAGCAAATGTAGTTCTGGGCTGCTTTCGCCGACCCGATATCTTTGCCTGTTTTAGGTTCTCAATCTACTGTCCTTGCCAACCATGCCACCACAACGTGTCTTGCTCAAAATTTTTGTGAGCCTGCGCGGTCTCTCAGCCATGCAGTGGATCAACAAATACTCGCTTATGCGTCTTGTGCAAAGGCCTAACGATGTATCATAGCTTTTGCCGATAATATTTTTGGTTTTCCTCGAATTTCCGCAGCGGTTCACATCACGGGGTAAAAGAAGAGCACGTGAAGCGGCAAATGTCACAGGTGGATAAAGTCACATTTTTTCGATTCCGCGTCTGCTCAGAACTCCCAGGATGTTTGCTCCGCCTCCGCCAAACTCTAAAAAGTGCAGAAAGACATGTTAATTCTGAAACGGAACAACGCCTTTACATCAGTAACATTCCGCCTCCACGCAAACCCTGCGGCGTCCGCTCCGCTTTTTGCACATCTCTGGTATAAGCGATTTTTTGCATTCACGTGTCAATATGAGGTGGCTATTTTGCGCAAAATTGAAATAATTTGATTTGCATGTGACTGACATTGACCAAAACGTATATAGTCTCATCCGCGTGAATGTGCAACCGATCGGTCCCCACACAGCTCACCACACAGCAACTCCACCTCATATGTTTTAGACGGAACGAGCTCTTCTGCGAAGGCAATAAATTAATCACATGTCATTACTATGGCATATAGTTCATTCCTTGCAAATATAAGGTTGCCAGAAACATGTCTCGAAAACATGTTTTTTAACTATAAGATACAAGTTAAAGGTCAAAATGATGACTGTGAAGCCTGTTCATATTAGTGCGGGGATTCTTCGAGCTAAAATCTTTTGATAGTGCTTAAATTTTTGTCAATGCTTGTTTCCTTCGAAGTACCCAATATTTTGTGTCACTACCACAAACCGCCACATTGCTGACTTTAAATGCCTGTCACGACGTTGCATTGTAGCCAAATGAGCCTGTAGTTTATTTCGTTTTTTAATGCGTGTGTGTTTAGATATAAATTTAATGGTGTTATCAGGGTTTTTTAAGGTGTTTTAGGGACCCGATTCGGGTCCCTAGAATCAGAGAAAATTATCATCGGGTCTCCAGAAAACAGAGAAATCGGGCCCCTACAGGTCCATACCGGGTACCTGACATTTTCTTTAAAAAAAAAACCCTGGCGTGCTTGTCTTAGTTCGACTAAAGGTTGCAATGACGGAAATCAGTGCACAAAAGTATTAAAAACGTTCATGTGCAAAAATATACTCGGGCTTGGTAGGACGGACTTTGATTGCGTATAAATATCTTGCACTCAGCAAGATATAAATATATTGAGCAAGATATAAATATCTTGCACTTTGCTTACGTATAAATATTTTGCACTGAGCAATACTGAATGTTAAGGAGCACTAAAACGTTGAGTTCTGTGCAGGTTGAGTTGTTCGGCCACCGAACCAATCACCATGATGTCTGTGGACAGGGGACAAAATGTTTGATTTTAGGCGATCAACAGTATTTTGTTTGGGATACCACGTCTCAAAGCACAAAATGAATAGATATTCTAAAAATTTGGGGATATGGCTCCCTGGTTTCCACTGGCTACGCCTATGTCTCGGGAAGTTACCGCCAGTTCTAGATCAGAGAGATTATAACGAATGGTCAGATATCTTGGACTTAAACAAGACTTGATAGACTTGATGACGCGCTTGCGCGCCTAAAACCCATTTGGCTTTCAGATCAAGCAAAATTTCGCACGTAGGGCATTAAAAGCATTGTGTTGGTTGACTGCGTTACTTGTCTGGAACCAAGTGGGCACCGACATGGGAATGCACTGAAAACGATGAAAAAATTTTGGTTAGCTCATTCAAAGTTACCTTGTCAAATTGTGTTTTTTTTGCCGAATTTCAGCGCTCAGTTGCTGTGGCAACTGAACCCTTTAAAGCGGGCCTGATGTACCTTTCAGTCATGGACTTTATTGTCGGGAACAGAAAAACGTCTGTGGTTCTTGCATTGTTTCTAATCCAAGTTCAACTTTGCAAATCACGTATTCAGTGCAACTTCAAGGAGGGTATTGCGCAAGTGCTCTTTACAAAACTGCGCACATGAATTGTGCCTTACTTATAGGGTTAGGTAAAAAGTGCGTTGACTACAAAAACTTTCCCGCTTGACTAACGTTGCGCCATAAGTATAGGTTTGAAAATTTCGTTACACCCTCTCATCTTCGTTGTGTGTGTCCACTGATATGCGCCTCTTATTGCGGCCATAAATACATATGCGCATCAAAAGCTCCACGAATAAAAGTAATAATGCAGTTTTGTTTTTTTATTGTAACGGCAACTGCTGCAATAACCTGTTCTTGCGTTACACGTGCCAGTGACTTGACATGGGTTACCGCGGGCTGTAGTTTGGAAACCCCTGGTCTGTAATAGACGAATACATTTTACTGAAACGCAGCTGGGGTCGTAGCTGGCACAGCAATGCGGTATGCAGCATCAATATGAATGAATGCGCGTTGTGGAAGTTTTGAAGCTTACTTTGTTGTTACAAATCGGCGATACCACTTATTTCGTTCACGTATTCATTTCCATATTACGGCCTTTGCGTTCTCTTCAAAGTTCGCCTTTTTGTTCGTTTTTTGTCACTCCCTCGTATTGCATATTATGAACGAAAATGGAAATCGCAAGCTATTTGAAGTTCGAATTGAACCAAGAATGCTGGCCTTGGCTGGTGGCGCAACAGTGCTGAACTTTTGGCAAAGCAATTAGCTTTACAGTATCTCTGCGTGCCTGCCAATGTCAACATCTTCAGAATATTTTCCAGTACGGGGATAATCGCGATCTGGTTTAGCGACTGGATATTGAGAAAGGCGTAATATCGGTAACACAAGATACCTATGAGGTGACCCTAGTACGCTAGGCTTTAATCAACACAAAACTGCAGTTACCATCTGCAGAAACAAAGAGCAGCATCAAGTACACGTAATAGCAGGCAACAACATGGCAGTCCGTTCAACACGCCGTAAAATACAAACGCCAGCTGCCCCGAGCTGTCGTGGCAGCAATCACCGTTACGCGATAAAGACATAGCGGCGTCGAGGCAGCAACACACGAATTTCCACAATATCTGCACTGCAATGAGCTTGTGTTTTTGTTATTGCTGTGAATGATAAATCGTTTTTATGCCGTTTTTTGCATTGCTGGAAGCCAAAAAGTTCAGAATGGGGTCCGGCATTCGGGATTCGACTTTGGCTATTCCAGAACACCACTAGAATAGTAAATTATTCTAAATTGCCTATCCCTAGTATTTCGCGTTCTGCCACCTTGTGCTTATGTATGCGGTTTGTACCTATTAGTATACATTAAACTGAGTTAACGTATCAGATTGCGTGGGAACTTCTTTCTCAAATTTATTCAAATGATCAACACCATCATGTAAGTTAAAGAATAGTTTATTGTTTGATAATGGTTTGAAGGCGTTGTTTGACTCACTACAGCAGCTCGAAACCAGTAGCTTACACTGAAGCATGTGTTGCATTTATTTACTGCAAACAGCCTGGGGCGAAACAACGAAAACAAATATCTTCTGCACATAGCTAAATGTATTCCCAAGCTTGAAGTTGGGAGACCGAAAAAGCCTCTAAGGTTATCTAGCCGACACACTCAGATGGAAAGTTTGGAGAAAAGGCCAATTATCTAGTGCGTAATTGAATATTACTAAAAGCAAGGCCGCTTTTTAGCTTTTACTAAGCTTTTTCACAGGCCCTATCACGGTATATACGCATAAAATGAAACGCGAAGATAACGTAACTTTTGTTGTAATGTTGTATGCCATTTGTATGGTGATTTAATGATAAATTATATCATTCTAGATAAGGGAAATTCCTCTCCAATTAAATTTGAGCGTATCTGTATTGTATGCTGCGTTTGCATCTGGTACTGTTTTCTTTTTCTATCCTAAACATTCACGTGCAACTGCTTGTTCTTAAATGTTTGATAGTTTTGTGTCACGAAAGCGTGTTGCATTCAAATACACAAATTCAGTTGTGTTGCCAATAGTTAAAAATACAGAAAAAATGTTGTACTTTGCTTCACTGTTGGACACAATATCGTATGCTTTGACGTGCTGCTCTTTTTCTGTTGATTTGAGTCACATGCAACAGCTTAAACCTGACATCAAGTGTTGCGTGTTAGTACAAACAAGCATGTTACCAATCTGAAATATCTTGACTCAAAGCAAAGGTGGCTGACGAACAGAATTTGGTCGATTATGACTGGGCCTCGACCCAAGTGGTTGGATGGCCCAGAATGAAAAACTTCTGACAGTTTGAACTCGAAAGATACACAAATTGGCTCAATTTATAACCAGAAAAATGTAAACATGTTGCCGAACCAGCCAACATGAAAATAACAGTAAAATCTTTCGCTCCACTGTAGTAAAATTTAAAAACGACAGAGACATTTCATTCAGCTGACAGTAGCTTTTAGCAGTGCGAATGGAACGAAACATAAATAATGGAAGTCACCAAGCACGCGCAATTACAAGACGTAGTGATAGCTACCTGGCGAAACAGCAAAGTAGATAAACAAAAGTAAGGTGTGCAACAAAAAGGAGGTAAGAGTGACAAAAAATGTTGTAAAAGTACTCAATTAATTGTCAAGTCATGTATGGCGAAACGCTGCTGTATATACATTTACAAAAAGATCTGACGATTTTTCATTAATAACGTTGAGGGTCGAATTGATAGAAAAGCCTTCTGTAAAATGTCGTTTCTAAAGTCATTTTCAAATGCAGCAATTTAAATTTCTGAACAGTTCATTCGATGTCGTAACCCTAACCTGTGTTTTGCAAGACAACTTTTGTCAGGAAGACGATTTTTTATTTAGCTGATGTGCTCTTTTTGCATGTGTTAAAGCACCTTTTTGTTTTGCCAAAGTACTTCTGCTTGCAGTCCCCACACGGTACGCAATATGCCGCGCCTTGACGATCAAAAGGGTGGCAACTTGTCTACATTTGTGGCACTCATTTTTAAGTTCAGTTGTACTAGCAAATTTTTGCAATGCCAACAATCACCACAGAACATTAATTAATAATCTTTGAAATAAGGGTCACCAACATGGTGCCCGCCTGCAAGGACTACGTGGGTCGCCCACGGGCTTGTTCTAAAAATAGCATCAACATGTTTAGTGGCTTCACATAGATGAATATCATCAATTAATAACAGCATTATCAAAGATGAATTGAGTAAATTTTTTAATTCTGAAGTGTGCATCAAACTGGTAACCCTTCGCATTAAATAGTACCCAAGAAGTAGCTCACAGTTTCAAAAAGGTTGGTGACCCCTGCTTTAAAGCTTCATTCAATTCGTGAGTTAATTTCTACTCATTACTTTTTTCAAACATTTTTGTTTCCTTTTAATAAATACTACGGCCAAAGCAAACGATACAACTGACATCTTGCAAACGTTTCGATAACAACTGTTATCATCTTCAG
>JGI24021J15306_10013704_pt1 | contig 10080 bp, 3 predicted proteins | sample Ectturendosymbi1_FD_15306 | JGI IMG/M metagenome (IMG submission 15306) | reverse complement strand
TTCAGATCTGGAAATCCAGACATAAACTTTACTACAGAATCCCAATGATTTTCATTGAAACGTGGAAGCAAATCCACAAAATGTTTCAATGACGAACAGAAGAACAAATAGAACGCGGCGAAAAACTCTTGCCACAAAAGGTGGGAAAAATAAAATGGCTTTTCCCCATCAAGGATGTTGATGTTTAAGAAATTTTCAAATGCGGTTTTGCTAACTCCATATTCCTCAAGAGCATTTTCTTCAAAAATCATTTCATTTCGAAGAAAACTATTCAAAGCGAAACGAGATATTCTTAAAATATCTTCTGCTTTCCCGGTGAAATTAGGAGCCTTTTTGTATTTGCACAAGGCAAAAACAAACAAATCTGTTGAGGAACCAACTTCACAGCCCTGAGAAGCGCACTGTAAAATGTACTGTGCCGTCATTTTGCAAAACATAGGAACAAAGCAAAGAGATGAAAGAGCATGATTGGATATGAATGCATCATCCACTTTCTTAATATCTTCAGGGGATGTGCAGAAGCTGTGACAAAGACGTTTTTGGTGTTCTTTTTTTAGCCCCAAAATCTTAACGGTGAAGATAGGTTTGTAATCTTGATGAAGGTCATAGAAAGCTCCTGGACGGGAAGTAAGAAATTTCTTAGCTTTGGGAAGTAGATGACCTGAGAAAATATTTTTGAAAATTTTTTCGGGGTGCTCAATGTCATATAATGACATTTTTGAAGTGCGTTTTTGTAGGCTTATCTCACGAGCCTCGTCCAAACCATCCACAAATATAAAAACATTGTCGCTTTCATTTATTCTACCAAGAAGCGCTTTGTCTGATTCTTCTGAATGAATCCAATCGGAAAGCATTGATCTTGTGAGAAACTGAAGAACAGAACATGGTTTCTGAAAATCGACATCTCTTAAGAGAACGTGAAATATGAATGGTAGATATTTAATGGAGTTATTTTGTTCCCTATGAGCAACAAGTTTACTCAAAGTAGTCTTTCCTACACCAGCTGTACCAGTTACAGCAATTACCCCTCCATTCTGTTTTATATAGGCCTGCTTTGCTTGTTGGCCTTTGTGCAGTTTGTCAGCTTGCTCCTCTGAATGACGCTGGCTTTCAGCAAAAAGGTCGTACATGTTATATAACTGAACACTGCTTTCGTTACTTGCCCCATTAAACCACCCTTCACGTCCAAAGCATTCGGGATGAATGATACTTTGCTTTGAAACTTGAAGCGGAAGACTTTCACTATCAGGTAAATCTGTAATGGTTGCTATGCACTCGGAAAGCACATCCTTAAATTGCAATTCTGAAAAATAACAAAAAAGGTGATCATCATTAGCCTATTCACAACCTCTTTGAAAACCTGCTTGTTGCTGCTTTGGTATTGGTCTTGTTAAATTTAAAACATTTTGAAAACAAACATTGGAATGCAGCATTCAATATCTTATATCCAGGAATAGCTCACAATAGTTTCAAAGCGTTTTTGCCGCAGTAAATTGCAGTTTCATCGAAATTTTTCATTGAGTTTATGCTGCTTCATGTGTTTTCACAAGCAAATATTTTGGTAAACTTCGGATAGTACCACCTCACTAATGCATACAACATAAGGTTGCTGAAAGTACCACAGCAGTTATGCACAAAAAGCAACTATTTTGCCAGGAATTTGCAAATTTTATGCAATAGATTTGCATTTGTACTGTATAAAACTTTATACAAATCAGCTTGGCAATAAATTCCTCAGTTAATATGCTGCCACAAAGACATTGTGCAATTAATCGTTTGCTGAATATATTTGCTATTTACACACACAAACAAAGCATGATGTGATTCAAATTTACCTTAATTTCTCACAAAGCGTTCATCAAATATGTAGAAAAACGATTTATTTTCATTTTTTAATGTGGCTACTCCATTCATGGAATTTAAGCAAATGTTTCTCTGGAGGCATGTTTTTATGAAATTGCAGTATGCATAACGGATGCACACACCTTAGAATGTGTTGTTCATCTCTAATTTAGATTTGTTCGTCCATAATGCGTGAACGCACAGATTGTAATGCATGCAGTAATCCACGGAAAACAAACGAAGTATGAGTTCAACATCTGACAAAGGAACTTAACGCTGCTGTTTTTTTGCCGTCTGAGCGCAAGATGTCTCTTTTTGCAGAGTGATTAGCGTTAATATTGGCGTCCTCAGTTCGGAAAATGACACATGCAACCAACCAGCTAACTTTCACTGGAAGCCAAGATGTAATTGTAAAAATTCCAAAAGCATTGTGTTAGTTTAAATCAATCACATTTCTGCCTCCAACTACCTATAACTTCTTATTTCGTAAGCGCCATGGTTTTTGCAGTGTTATTACTTCAGTCTTTCTCTACGAAATGCAGTTGCGATAGAAACGTTTGTGCTAAAGTAGCACACTCTTGCATTGAGAGTTGTCATGACGTTAAGAATCTTGAACAAATGACAACGCTTGCAATACTCAGTAGGTAAGGAAGTCCAACCTGCAGCAGCTGTGCTTGTAACCACTTACCTAATGAATCTATTTCAGAAGGATCATCGTACTTTGACCTGTGTTCTTGAAAATATGCATCCCCATGCACTAAAAGAACAAGTTAAAATTACAGACGTAACCAGCAGCAGTTGCACCATACAAGGCAAAGGCCTCAATAACCATAGGAATATGCATCTGCTAATTTTGGATCATGCATATATATGTTTGTATAAGCGATTAAGTTATCGTGTGCCAAAGACAGAAAACAAGGGGGAAGGAGAATTGTTCGTTCACAAATGTGTGAAAAGGTGGTACGTTTGACGATTGGATTACGATGCTGCGAATTTATATAGGTTATTTTTTTTAATTGTTTTTTAGTATCCCTGTACATATATTTTTTGTCTGGCTTGAGGTTAGGTTTGAAGAATCTAATCATTTGCTGTGGTAATTTACGGATCCTTTCATTTATGTTTTCATTTCTAGTTTTTCAAATTTGTAAGGAAGGAATGGTGTTAAAATAAACATGAAAAACAGAACCTACTCTAACGACAAAATCACTAATTCTATGCATGTTCATTCCCAGCTTTTACATGTAAATATCGTAACAACCCAGTTCAGTTATAGACAAAGGTTACCGGCACACTTGCAACAACGTTGCTGTAACATAAAACTATTGATCAATAACTGATTCCAATCCGTGAAAACAATTCTAACACCATTTGCTCGCTACGTAACTACAAAAATAATACACACATTGATAAAGACAGCAGCACACAAAAAGCAATTTGATTGGAAACGTGTCTTATCATAATGTAGTTTACAAGAGCCTTTGTGTATCACACGAATACTTCATGAATAGATTAATTACCGTATTTTAATGAATTGCTTAAAAACATTTTTTTAAAAATATCATTTTACCAGTTCAGGCGCAATTCAAACAGAGCATGCCAGACGTACATCTGAACAGTTAGCTGTGCAGAAAATATTATCAAAACCACATGGGGTTAAATGAAAAATATCAATGAACTTCCTTCGCCATCATGGTCTTGGAAACGTTCTGCTTCAACATTTGCATCGAATGCGGGTGGCTGTTCGGTATTCATTGGGTAAATTAACTAGTCTTTCTTAAGACTTTTTATGCCATATTGTTAAATGACTAGTTTTGTGATCGCACACAATGCGATGGATTTACTTAACGACAGTTGGCGGCAGGCCGAAGCGTGATTATTGTTCATGGTCGGGGCGGCTGAGGTGAACCTGTTGCCCACCGAGAGCTACCGTGGTTCGGGCGGCGATTATTTCAGTGATAGAATGTCCGCCGCTCAGTTGGACGGTAGGGTGTTCAAACCACGATCACTGAGTGACTTGCCGTAGCGCTCCTTGGGCTGGTTTTACTGCAAAAGATTTTGGTCGAAACCTAGTGATTGGTGAGCTGCGACTTTTTATACTTTCTTACACATGTTAATTGCTTAAATTGATTTAAATATTTGCATAGTTCCACTTTTTCGATTTTGATTTTGACATTTTGTGCGTTACGACATACCTGCAGAATGCTTTTGTTCATCTTGCTGCAATTTCTAATGCACTATGGGTTGAGAAAATTTGAACCAATGAAAGAATGATGGTTTCCTTGCAATCACTGCATTTTCAGTTAGTGTGACAAGAAAATTTCACTTAAGTTTATTCTGCGCTGTGGGCTGTGCTGCTTCCTTCGTAGAAAATACTGCAGTGATGAGAAATCATTATAGCACCACCACTCTTTGAGACTTTTTGATGGACTCTTCCATGAGAAAGTTCATCAACTATTTGTGTTGTTTTTTGTGTTTTTGGGCATTGCAAAAAAAACGAAAAAAGAAAATTGATTTTATACATCATATGTTCCGGAACACCAAAAAAACTACATTTTTGATTGAAAAAAAATTTACTTTTCTTATGTTTCTGGTTTCGCTATCAAGCTTAATTTCATAAATGCACTTCACCGACATGTTGGCAAATTAATGTTGCTGCTATTGACTTGTTACCACAAAAGTATTCACTGCTAATGAACTTCGTGGTGTCTGCTGACATTTCATACCACAATTGGGGATGGAAAAAAGTCTAAGGAAGCTCCCTTTTTTCTGTTTTTTGCTGTACTGTTCCCAATGATTATTTTTAAACAGGAGTCACGATGGCAAATGCCTGCAATTTCAAAACATTTTCTTTACAAATGAAGTGAAACATTCGTAATTATATTCTGACCTATAATAAATCGTAAATTGCAATGTGTTTTTGAAACTTGAAGCTAAACTTGGTCCTTCACCAGACTCCCACGCTCCTTCACCATTCCTATATGACACAGTGACACTCGTGTTTGCATTAATCAGCTCTTTTGCCATTGTGTTTTTATTTATTCTGATTTCCAGTGATTGGTTTCCTTATTACGCAGTGGCTCTCAGTTTTGTTTTACGTTTAACAGCTGAGTCATATGAAATGACTAACTTGAACTTGATAAATGGGGTTGGTTGATTGACGAGATACCGCCATTTTCCTTCACCAATCCTAGATGACACAGTGCCGTTCTTTGTTCAAATTGATAAGCTATTATGCCATTGCATTTTCATTTGCTCTAATGTTCAATGACAGTTGGTTTACTTAGGGTGCAATGGCTTTTTGTAATGCTTCTCTGTATTAGCTGACTCATCTGAAATAACAAACCATTACCTTCGAATACTCATGGCTTTGAGTAAAGTTTGCGGTATACCTTCCATTTCTTGTTTATCGTATACACTTTTTCCTGACCCCAAGTACCCCTTGCTACATCTTTGTTATATAAAATTGAGACGGATATTTTATTGTGTTGGTAACTAGTTGTTTTAACACTGATGGGATTAACTATGAAATTGTTAGTTATGTGCACTGTTTTAATTTTCAGAACGTCTTTAACGTATATGAAATCATTCGTAGTATGTCTACACAATCTTTCTATTGTAGGGGTGAGGTATTTGTTATTATAGTACTTACCATGATAGCTGGTGATATCCCCTGCAGTTACCATTCCTTCTTGGATAGAATGAACTTCAACATAACTTTTATTTCCTCCTGGAAACGCAATAAAAGTGCTAGGACGATATGATAAAACTAACACAACTGCTTGTTTAACATTAACAAAGAAAAGTGAACTGGTTGACCAAAACCTTGAAAGAGACTGCTAAGGGTGCATTATTTTGCATTTTCGGGATTCTATGATTTAACGGTTGTAGGGGCAAAGTAACCGCTTTCTCTGCTTTTGCAACCAAACGAAGATTTTGACGCATGTGCATCATGCCACATTTTGTTTTAAAAGAAAATGTTTGGGTCCGCTAGTTCATTAACATTAGTTTATCGAACTATAGAGGAATCCATACTTGACGGTAAGGGGAGGCTTTTTTCAAATCAAATCCTAATTGCACAAAGTAACACAAAAATTTCCACACAGTTGCAATGTTGTTTAATCAGTGTTTCGTCATTTACACGAAGCAGAACACAGATTTTTATGTGTTGGCAATCTTGACTGCTCTTAAAGGATTAACTAAATAAATCGGAAACATTTTTGACATATCAATTACGATGCAATCTCCTTTCAGAGATAGTCAACCAAGTTTACTGCGATGCACTAACACGTTTTTTTTTGAAAAAACATAAAAAATGCTGTAATTACCTCCACTTTTTCTCTTTTCTAAACGAACTGCATCATTCAAATTTGTTTTCTCAAGAACGTCTGACACCTTTCGTCGCTTTGCTGTGGTTTCTGTAGACAAATATAGGTCTAAGTATGGACAATAGTTACTATATATCAGCTTTATCATGCAACATAAAATGGTGGCAGTGTTTGTCAGCAATGAAAACCCAAGTTTTCACGTTAACGGTTAGAATTTGTATGTTGCAAAAAACTACCTGTTTTCTTTACTGCATAGTAATATGTGTAACATTTAAGGTACTATAAGAATGGAGCTACGTGTTTATCAAAAGCAATTGTTCTTCCTTTATTTTTGATCATAAACGTTGCATTTCAGGTGCTGGTATTTTTCATACACCGTAAAAACCCCTGGATCAAGTCACTTTTACTCCCAATATGTTGTTACGTAGAGACAGTTCTCTACAAATCTGTGGCAAACTTTAGCCTCTACTCTTTCTCATGCACAAACACTGATTTGTTTCACATCCAAGAAACTGTTGTGTCTGATGAATTTTGTGATTGGTGTGCTAGATGACGTGAATCTTGGAAATGCCCAAGGACACGTCCTTTCTTTATTCTTCCATTCTTTAAGTTTTTCTCACTGTTGCAGTGAGACTCGGTTACATTTTGAGTATTACGATTTCATTGGTGTGTCAAATGAACTGACTCATGTTTTGTCTCAAGCATTCTTGACCATTTGAGCTACTCGGACAAAATTCTTTTCGCAGGCATTTGGCATTCACAATTTCTGTCGCCATGAGCCACAGGGCAACCACCACAGCTTGTTCCCTATTCAAAAGATGTCATGAAAACGTTTACTGAAAAAGTAGACATTTAGTGACGTTTTGCAAATCCTTTTGAAAATCATGTCTTATCTTATGTAGTCTTTTACTATGTTGCTGGTAACTTAGCGCCAACTATAGTGAAGACCACTTCATTTCAAATCTGTCACTTAACTTGACTACAGTAAAAGTTAGCATATTTTGATTATTGACAAATGTTCTTCAAAGTTCATTCTAATAAGCTCAAACAAATCTAAACTTTTTAATGGTCCTGATACCAAATCAGCTATATAACGTATTTTCAGAATATGTTGGAAAAAAGGAAACAATACTCTTAGCCTAGCAGTTACATCACAAAGACTTTTGAAGAAAACGCTTTTAATGAAGCAGTCCGGTTCATCTTTTTGTTTGTAATACCTTCCAAATGAAAATAACCTGACTTTTCATCTAAACTTACGATTTGCCGTTGTTCAGTAAGCGCTTCATCAGTTTTTCCATGCTTTTACATAAGCTTGGCCACGACATTTCTATCACATGTTTTGTTTTCTCAGTCGAGGCACAAACCGTTTTGTTTCCACTTGGTTATAATCAGTGCTGATCCAGTCTTGTTTTGTTACCTTCATTAAGGCAATATGCTAATTTTGCCTCATGAGGCAAAATATTGTTGGAGTTATTCTGCCTTTGGAAGAACATGATTAGTTGAAGCAATCACATGACAATTTCGGAACGCATGTGCTGCTTGGTTTACCTTGACATCTGCAATTGCTCAGTTGGGGATGCATGAATGAATGTTGTCATGATTTCAGTGCTGGCAAGCTGTTAGCGGTTTCTTGTGTGCATTGTGTGAACTGTAGGTGAAACCCTAACCACAAACCCTGTGCCCTTACACCACACCCTAAAACCAGTGGTCTCCAGCCTATGGCACATATACCCTAGGTATAAATCAGCCTATATGAAGGGGCACGTTTATTGTGCAGCTGCAACAAATTAACTTAAAAAAACGCAGGGCATAAAAACGCGTCTACCTTTGTAATTCCGAAAATCCAAATGTTCTAATGAAAATTCCTGTGAATTGTAATTTGACTCAGCCTTTTTATTATAAGAACTTTCAAGGGTAGGCCTGCATGCTCATCTGTCGAAATGCTGAAGGGGTAGAACAACATGGTCAGAAAAAGTTTGGGAATCCCTGCCCTAAGCCGTTGTATCAGCGTATTGTACTTACTGCGTAACAACTTCAACTAATCGTATTCGACTAAAGTTAAAGGCGTAGCTTTCACTTCATAAGAGGCAAAAGAGACACTGCCATATATGCTGTATATGTATATATATATATCACATAATGTTTTTCTGTCGAAAGACAACTCTTTATCTGCTTGAAACAAACAACTTCAAGTGGACTACAGTAACATAAAACTGATTTTTCATAGTTGGTGTAACTTCAATTCACTCACCAACAGCTGGGCACCTTAAACGCTGACACTGCACTGACAAATAGGACTTTATCGACACAGGTTTTAGTGTCGTAGGAAGCCTACGCCAAGGCTACAGTACATTACAGAATGCTGGAAATAGCCAATCACGTCAAAAGCCACGAGCAAACAACGAAACATGGGTTTGGGTAAAATTGCAAGTTTACCACAAATGGGCGTTTGTTCAGCTCTAGCCTACAGACTGCCTCGCCTGCCTTAAACCGATTGCAAAACCACGCGCATTACTAAAAGGTCGTAGGCGAGTAACCTAAACGCTTGATCTCAAATCTCCAAATATCATTATGCTTCGCTTACATTGTACCACATAGAGATGCAAAAACAGACCTTTAAACAACCTAGAAAAGCTCAATAATGATGTGTGATGATCAGCAAAACGCATAGTTGATTAACCCCACCAAAATTTCCAAGAAAATGTGAAAACAATAATGACTTGGAACTTTGCAAAGAAAATTAGAAAAAAATCGACCTCCTCCGCTCAGTCTCCGCCAGCAAACAGGATACTTGGACTCCGCCTCCGCCAAAAATATGCGGAGTCCGCCTCAGCGGACTCCAAACTCCACTCTTTGCCACCTCTGGTACCGACGCTAGTGCGTGCCTAGTTACATTCAGCACATTTCATCAGATCATTATTTATTTATGTATCCTAGTGCTAACACTAAATTTTTGCTTTCGGACTGTTAGCCTTTCTGCTTTCATTAAATGTTACCTTAGTTACAGACTATGCAGTAAAGAGGGCCTAATGGAGATTGATGTTGAATGAAATCTTAAAATGTCAAAAACATATGAAAGTAATGTGGCCTTGTCTTTGGAAGAGGGAAAGTTTATTCCAAAGGTTGCTGTTCAAGGAAAAAGTCCCGTCTGAAAAGATTTCAGTCTTGTTGTAAACAAAGAATCAGAAGAGAACCAAGAACATGCGGTCTGCTACAACTGAATATATGTTCAAGAATGTGTACAGCGTGTTGCATGTGTATGCAAAAACTTGATTGAACTATTACTGGTCATAATAGTCACAATTCTTTTGCACGATATTCTCGTTAGAGTGGTTAAAAGTGAATCGTATGTCTAAGTGAGCTTCTGAATTGCTGCTAAAAGTGATTACCTCGAAGTCTTTGAAGTGTCAACTATTATGGTGTTAATTAAATTTCACTGGAACAGTGGTCTTCAACGTGGGCGAAATCGCCACGCCAGAGGGCGATTTTATGCGTTATGGGGCGCTTTTGTGATTTGCGAGATTTAGGGGGAGATTTCAGTTTCGAGGGGTCGATTTCTGCAGTTCAAAACATACTCATATGTTGAATTGATTCCAAAGAAAACAATACTTTTTACTTTCGAAGGAAAGCATTTGATGCACTTTCGTCTCCATGTTTCGTAATAAAGATTATGAAAGGCGTATTGGACTGGTCACGCATCAGTCAAACTAGCATGGTTCTGTGTATCGCTTCACTGCACCAACTATCCAAGATCTCTAAGAGATTGTCACTGGTTGGGAGTCAAGCGTTGTGGTTCTCACGAAGATTATAGGGCAACGGATTTTTTGACCTACAAACTTGAAATTTTGACTTTCCTTTGACTTACTCACCTCTGTAAATCAAGTACACTGTCATGCAAACTGCAGTGCAACTA
>JGI24021J15306_10013702_pt1 | contig 10082 bp, 5 predicted proteins | sample Ectturendosymbi1_FD_15306 | JGI IMG/M metagenome (IMG submission 15306) | reverse complement strand
TAAATCCAGATAAGTCAGTATAGCACAAAGTTTTAGACAGAGTGGGGGTTAGCTGACACAATTACACAATTACCACACTTATTCAAATAGAATGAATAGAATTATGGACCGCCCCATAATTCTATTCATTCTATTCAAAATAGAATTAATTCTATTCAAAATAGAATTATGGACCGCCCCTATCTGGTTGTAGTAGGATGTTTTGTTTTATTTTGCAGACCAGTGAGTGGTTTCGTTGAGTGTCGCTGACTTATAACCATTCGGTAGTTGCAACGGTTTGTTTTTAACGCCGTAACCTCTGTGAAAAATATAAGCAGCTGTGGACCTCAAAAGTCCACTGTGATTGTTTCATTTTTGTGGTCTGCGGTTAGGTGTTTACTACGCACAGATCACAACAAAAAAGTGAAGCCTCCCGTAAGTCACACGCTGATCTCGAAGGAAACAGTTTTTAGAAAAATCCATTTCATCTTAGCCTATTCAGAAACCATCATTAAACGTTTCTCAAAGGGAGTTATTCACCGTCCTGTGTTGCATTTGCACGCCATACTTGTTTTCTGTGCGGTATTGTGAAATCGTTCTTGCAGATAGACTATACTGCAAAAAGTTCCTTTGATTTGTTTTTGCTTCAATATTGCAAAGCGACCACTACGGTAAATCCATGCACTGGACTATAACCGCAATCAATCATTATCAGCATTCGCACAACGTAATTCATTCGTTTCGGTCTTCAACAAAGTAGAAAACACTTTGCTGCTTAGTTTTTGCTTAGCAATGTGTGCAGTTTTTCGACGTTTTACGAATAGAACGTTGGTCTTGCCACAACGTGAACAAATCAAATCTATGAAACAGACGAAATGTTTGTCTAGGCAGACACAAAATAGATAGAAATTTGTAATTGCAAATGTAAGGGGGGTTGCAAATTATGATGTTATATTTGAAGGGGGGGTTAAATACTTGTGACGAAATGTGACAAGGCCGGTAGGGGGTAGAATTTTGCCCAAAATAGTGCAACGTCATTTATGGACCGCCCCTATCTGGTTGTAGTTCTTCGCGCATATCCCGTTCGTGGTGAATCGCACATTCAACGCAATGCCGACCGAGAGGTTGCAACACCACTTTGGGCACTGTCATGCTTATAAACAGAAAATTTGACACATCTTGCAAACTAGACATATCGCGTAACCTAAATACTTTTCCGAATCAATTGCATTTAAAAGCAAGCTGAAATTTCGCCACACAGTGTCATCGCCACGGGTAGGGAGGGGGCTTTGGTGGGCTTAGCCCCTCCGAAACAAAGCTCCAAGTCCCCACAATTGAAATATGAAGCACTATAAAACAGTGATGTTTGTTCAAATTTCAGAATGTAAAACCCCACTGGACAAATGTAAAGCCCCTCTGTTGAAGACTTTCTGGTGGCGGTTCTGTTGGCACACCAAGCTTTTCATTAGCCTTTTCTTTGGTAACAATGGTTAGATTTTTACACCATCCATGAGTTCACATTCATAATTCATTTATTAATCCTACCCATTGTTGCACTTTAACCAAACCTAACTGTGTGTAAGTAGTATAGCAATGCTAGTCTGCAAACAATACACAACAGTACACTGGCTTGAAATATGTCATTTATATTGGAAAGACTGACTAAAAATTCAGTCTAACAAGTCAGTGTCACAAAACAACAATTTTGCATATCATGTTTAAGAAAGAAAAAAGCTATCTAGTGTGGCATCAATCATCCAACAATCAATCAATGCAGGCTCACATAGAACAGGCAAGAAGACTGCAAAGCCTGGTGTAGACTACAGACCACATCCTAAAAGAGCTAGAGTGCTCTAGCTAGTCTAGACTAGATCACAGCAGGCCTACACCAAGGGTCTCAAACTCAAATTGCTCGTGAGCCATATGAGGACTAATAAGGTAACCCGCGGGCCGCATTATGACGCTGACACAGCAGTAGCGGTACCTGAACTTACTAGAAACAGCTTTTACATCTTATTTCCTGCGAAAGGTGTCATTAATTACAGGCAACTCATTTCTAGCCGCCTTTCACGTTCGTATTAATCAGGTCTAGCCGTCTAAGGAATTTGTTCACGCGCTAAGTGAGCACTTAAACACCGGTGAATAAACTAAACAAGGTAAATGTTATTCATTTCATTCATTTTCATGCTCGCTTTTCGTCTAGGGAGGTCGCAGGGGCACCAGCCCTTGGAGAACTCAAAATACCTCACGGTCAACAGCAATTTCAGATAGTTTTGCTGGCTCCACATCAAGACGAAACCAAGCAAGGTCGGAGGTGCAGACTCTCCACCTAGGCTTTGGACGACCTCTGGGCTGCTTTCCCATGAAATTAGCCAGCAGGACTTGCCTCACCAGTCTTTCGTGGGCATTCTGGATACATTGCCGAACTAACGTAGTTGTGATCTCTGAATTCGGAGAGGTGGTTCAACATTCAGGGCTCTGCAAATTTCACAGCTGCGCACTTTGTTGCGAAGTGTCAGACCAGGGGAGTAACGAGGGGACACAATGCCCCGATCCCCGAATCATTGGAGGCGCCGAATCACTGAGGGGCGCCAAAAACTCCCAACAATGTCGCAAGTTTTTTCTTCAATACAGTACATTTACTCCCAAAAGACCTTTAGGTTTGGACATGGGGGCGCCGAAATTGTTTCTTGCCCCGGACGGCATCTAACCTCGGTACGCCCGTGTCACACCGTGGTCTCTTCGCAAAAATCCCATCTCTGGCGCTAGCACCTGAGTTAAGATTCTTTCGGTCATTACCCAAGATTCATGACCATAGGTAAGGATCGGAACAAAGGCCAATTTGAAAACTGACAGCTTTGTGGTGTTTGAAAGCTCCCGTTTTGTGACCACACAGCGATAAAGCTCACGCAGAACAGCGTTAGCTTTACCAATCCGTGTATCAATCTCCTAGCTCCACCTTCCGTCACTCACAAATACCACTCCTAGGTGCTTGAACTTCTTCATCTGCTGCAGTGTATTGCCGCTCACTTGCAGCATACACTGCCTTGGGTTTGTAGAGAGTCATAATAGCTCGGTATTTTTAGTGTTGATTTTCATTCCGGCTCGGTCGCACGCAGTTGAAAACCGATCGAGTTTATGTTGAAGACTCTGTTGAGAAGATAATAGCAGTACCAATTAGTCCGCATAAAGAAAACGGTTGATCCTGCAACTTTCGACCGTGACACCTTCGTCGACTCGGCTGTGACTGTCTATCCAATTCATGTAGACCCCTCCTGTACAACATACGGCCTGTGAAAGCTTTCCTTGCGGCCCGCGAGAGATTTCTCAATTGTAGAAATGTTGCAAAAGCTCGACCTCGAATAAGCAACTGTTGTTCCAGAATATCTTCCATACTACAATGAAATCTCCACATCGAAATGAAATAGACATTTGCGGCCCGCGGCAAATTAATGTTGATAAGTTCGCCCTTCGAGCTTGCTGAATTGTGCAGGCCTGATGTAGACTATAAAAAAGTGCGGTGAAAGAACACACCCTTGTCGGAGTCCAGCAGCAACGGTGGACGGTCGTGATTTAACTCTCCTGACACGGAAACAAACTTCTGATCAAGAATACAGTAACTTGACGGCAGTAACTGGCGGCTGTCAACATCATACTCACGCAACACTCCTCAAAGCTTTTCACGAGGAACCTGGTTGTATGCTTTCTTGAGGTCGACAAAACATGTGAAGACGTCTTATAAGCATACTCCCAAGATTTCTGAAAAGTTTGCTGGAGAGTGAAATTATTTGCTCTGTAGTGCTACGGAAGGACGAAAACCGCATTGGGCATCATTAAGGTTTGATTCAGTTATTTTGCGGCATCTTTTTATAGGTATTTGGCAATGTAAATGTTAATTATTTCAAAATTCCCAAAAAGCATTGCGGGCCGCACAAAAGGCCCTCGCGGGCCACATGCGGCCCGCATGTTTGAGACCCCTGGCCTACACTAACTAACCTTAGTCCAGGTACGCAGCAAAAAACACCCTTAATCTATACTGTTAGAGCCGTGTCTTGACACACCAGGAACAGTCTCATGCTAACAAATTTGGCGTGTCCAATTAGCAATTTAAGAGGGGAATGAGATTACAGTAGGGTGCAGGGATTACACCATCGACAGACTCGGAGTCAGGGTACAGAAAGCTGAAAAGATGCTTCTGAAAATAATAAATGAATGATTGTGCAATGTGCAACTTTTTCCGTAAGTCTGAATCCTCGAAATATCGATAAAAGCGTTTCGGATACCCGGATCCGTGTCCGGTTCCATTTGAAAGCAGTTTTTGGATATCCGGATCCGGTTGCAGACTCACTATCCTGCCGGATATCCAACCGGTTAACCGGATAGTGATTATCTCTGATGTCTTCAGTCTGAAAGTTAGGATCCCGAGCGGCAGGTAACATTGTATTTCATCGAGAGACATTAGAAAAGAAGATTATTGCTAATATGATTTCGAAATATCGTGTTTTTTCCTGATACAACTATTATTCCATATCAAGTATTTTTGCATGGCTACAGTTTAATTCGTTTGGATTATCCGGGTCCGGTTGAATATGGAGAAACGATATCCGATCCAAATTCAAAAAAATCCTAATATCCGGCTGGATATGACTCCAAATCCGGATCCTGTACACCACTGACGTGCGTACGAATCTGCAAATCGGTAGAGCGTTAAGGTCATCCAGTACTAGAGTACTGTATTAGGTCGCACAAGTATTAAGCAACGAAGCAGGCAAACAAATAAAAGCTCTATCTTTTCTATAGTCTTTAGAGCAGTGGTTCTCAAACTTTTCTGCACATTGACGCCCAATTGAAGAATACAATTTTCTGTAGACCCAAACGGTTACTAATACAAGGAAAGTATATGTCAAAATAAATAAAGGGCAGTTATTTATTACGTCCAAAAATCTTGCATGTGCGAAACGTACAAGGTTTTACAAATGTCTACAACACAAAACCTTAAACTTGTTTTTTGAAACAATGTAATTCGAAGGATCGAATAGAAACATCCTATGTTGGTAAATGCACGCAATGATCAATCAGTGATCGTTTTGCTTACAAGGCGTATTGATTCACTGTCGCTAGCTTTGCAAAAGTGTTTACTGTGGCTATCACTTGGGTTTACAACAACTGTTCTCCCTCCCAGGGTTGCCATATATTTTCCGTAGTTTACGGCCAAAATCCAGGTGAAAAAATGGCCAATTTTGCTGTTTCTTGAACACATTATGACCAAAATTACAAAATATTTTAACTATGATAATGGTAAATTATATATACATAAGGTCTTAAATTGTTTGTAAGGCAGTATATTTTTGCTGAAAGGTTTTGCCAAACAAGCAAGATTTGACTGAAAAAACAGCAATTTCTGCCATGAACATAAAAATATGTGTTACTATTAATAACAGTACTTGTACTTGTCTGATACTACAGTACTTGTCTGTGTTTATCGGAATAAAACTTCGAGCCATATATTAAACACAATTGTGGATATGCTTCAATTCTGATCCATTTCTGGGTTAAACAGTTTGAAATTAATTTTTCAATTCAACAACAAGGCTAGAATCCTCTTCATCTTGTGCTCCAAATATATGAACAAAAAATAAAGTCATGAATGACATGATGTCTGATGATCATAATCAGTCACTCAAAGTCAAAACCATCATTAAGTGCACCTATATGAAAAAAGGTTAGGAACATTGGTGAGTAAACATTGAGTCATATGATAGGTCCTACTGAAACACTTGTACAAAATCTGACTGCAAGGTCTATATAATTACTACATGTTTCAAATATTACAAGGTTGAAGTACTGTAGAATGTTATTGTAAAGTGACGAGAAAGTTCTAAAAAGTAAAACCTAACCAACAATGTAAAATATTTCCATTATACCCAAGGGTGTAGTGGGGTGGGTACGAGTGGGAAGGCAATCCAAAACCTTTTTCCGCTACAATAACCAGTGGTGTAACTAGGTTTGAGCCAGGGGGGGCAAAGCTTAGCTGAAAGGTCCCACTAGCCAAAACTCAGAATAAAAGTTAAGAAATCACGGTGAATCTCGAGAAGTACTGTAAAGGAGCTTTTTGCATGTGAGGGCATCTGAGCAATATATATATATATATTTTTTAATGGCCTTAGAGGTTTCAAGCAATGTTGAACACGAAACCACAGTGTACTCTCATCATAGGCCATGCGATTGACAAGATATTTAACCCATGCACAAGAAGGTAACACTGCACAACTGAGGGAACAATGAATCTTACAGAAAGAACAAGGATTCGGAAAGCAATAGCTACACATTGAGCAATATTTGGTGTAAGAATTCGGCTTTGACCTAAGTCAGGGGTGTGGTGGGAACGTGTGGCAATGATGTTCCTCACCTCTTTTTTTAGCACCTGATCATATCAGTCGCACAACTGAGTGCAACAGTCTTCAGATACAGCACGAGTGCTGCAGCTGCCAATGGTGACCAAAAGATTATCACTGACTGAAACACCTGCATAAAATCTACTGTCTGCAAGGTATAAATCATTACTGCACACTTGAAAGCAATACAAGGTTGAAGTACCATGGTGTTACGGTAACAGTGACATGAAGTCTGTCCACAAAATACAAATGCGTTTTTTCATGGCCAACGCACTTTAAAAATGGCCAAATTTTTTGAAACTTCATGACCAAATCTGGCAACCCTGCTCTGTCCTATTGCTGTACTATTCAATTTTAACAACTGCCGAACTACAACACATGCACTACAAACAATATTGTTTGTGACGTAACAAACAGAACAGTTTTCATAATGTCATCACAATGGATGATTTAATAAAAAACTATTCGAATAGAATTTACTTTTAAACTACTGTAGCTGAGATGTTATTAGCCCTTTTAATTTTGTTTGATTTGTTGAAAAATACTGTTTGCTTTCCTTGCCCGATTAACAATAATTTTGAATCAAAGGCTTCATTGCTCCAGTAGACCCCAGCAGTTATTCATTGACCCCCTGGCCATTCAGTGAACCCCCTTTATCCCATGACTATTTATCAACCCCTTGGATGGTCTAATTGACCCCTGGGGGTCGATATCAACCACTTTGAGAACCACTGCTTTAGAGGAATGAATCAGCCGACTGGGCTCGGCTTTCATCTTTTTGTGATGATTCAAACTTGCGCATATCTGTATTCAAGTAACTTCACTCCACAAGTGACTCACTTGTGAGAGAAGCAAGAAATCAATCACAAATTTTTAATAGGAAATCGATTTCAAGTAACACTGTGCATCGTCAGTCTTATCATTTGTGTGGTGTTACGTAAAATCGATTTCCTATTAAAAATTTGTGATTGATTCCTTGCTTCTTTCAATTGTGGATTGAAATTACTTCAGTGAAGTAGCACAGATGTCGTATAATAGTGAAGGATCACCATTGATATAATAGGTCTACACTACTGTAATTGCATATCTTGTCTAGAACACTACCAATGGTTCTCAACCGCCGGTCTGCCGAGCAGTCCACGTAGATTTTTTGCCGGTCCACAAAGGAACCTAGTTTTCTATGAGTTAGCTTCAAATAACCGAAAATGGTTAGCGTTTATGCTGAATTCGGTAAAATCCTGTACAACGATGTGTAGTTTGTAATTGAATAGAAGGGTCAAGGGATGTTCCTATGTGAAACAAAGCTCTTCAGTTTCATAAGTATTTTGTAGGCTACTTGAGAAAGTACAAATGACAGCTGTTGGTAGTGTTTTTTTAAAGGTTTACCTAATCTTTAGTTGGTGGCCGCTAGGAATAGGATATTTAATTTTCAGTAGACGATTATCTGAAATTTTTGCCATAAACTTTATGGTATGTCACTTGCAGCAGCTGTATATTATATATATTGTATTGTGGAGAATTGATACAGCAAAATGAACAAATCAACAAGGAATTTTGCAGTGTTTAACAAGGACAAATGTTAGGTTTCAGAAGGGGACAACTCTGAAAGTGGACATGAAGCAAGTGCCAGGGGCAGTACCTCAAATTCCCAACAAGGAGTAAAAAGAGTAGGCTTATATGCATATATGTTGACAAAAGCAGGAGGAAGTAAAAAGCAAAAAGGAGAATTTGTCAATATGATAAAAAACACTTGTAACTTGGCTTTACTGCAGTTCCATAAGGAAGATTCCGCGACCCTTATGTTTAATGTGCCCAAATTTATCAAATGACGCAATGAAACCTTCCGAACTTGCTCATCACTTTCATTTGAAGCACAGCAATCTTCAAAGCAAGCCACTGGATTATTTTCAAAGACAAAGAATATTTATCAAGATAATTAGTCAAAAAATTAAATGAAAGTGATGAAAACTACTGAAAAGTCTTTTCTTAAATGCATAAGAAAGACAGACTGGGGAAACTGGGCCAGAGTGTGCATAGATGGAGTTGCAAGCATGACTTGCTAGTGTCTATTGCCTTTGTGTAGTACCAAAAATAAAAAAGTAGTGCCCAAAGGAATGTTTACTTATTTCATAATCCATCGGAGCATTTAACTGCAATGAAACAATGAAAATTTTTTTTGTCATGTGGCAAAGGTGCAGGCTCGAGTCAAGAGGCTGGTCTGGTGGTATTGGGAATAGTATTCTTTATTTTCCTATCTGAACAACTCTTATTTTGTTTGCCACAAGCGTGATGAGTATTAACTGTGGTTAACCATAGGCTATAGGCCTGGTCATGTATAATGAATTTTCAAATCTCATGTTGTTTCAAATTGTTTATTGACTGAAACTGCAGTCAAAATGAACAGTGTCATAACCTTTCACAGTTCATTCAAAAATCAGTGATAGATCCTTTGAATCCAATTCCTAACTTCTGAACAGTAATGTAGCACTTAGGTGTACAAACTACTGCATGTGCTATTGAGCTTCATAACAGTTCCAACAACATGTAGAGAACAAAGTCATGTGTCAAGACAGCCAAACACACATGATGGTGAGAGATAAAAAACACAGTGCAAAAGGAAGCAAAGGTACAGTATACATACATTAAATCACAGACCTATGTGCACGTTTGATGTAATTTTATCCGTTCTTTTTTTTAATTGATACCTTGATAAAATAATTAATAAATTTGTTGTTTTTAGGCTAAGACTTTTGAACCAGAAACGCTAGAAAGCTGATCAAAGGTTCAAAAGACTTGGACTCTAGCCAGGTTTCTAATAAAAACTTGCGTTGTACTTAGCTCTTGCGGTTGGGCCCTGCTGGGCCAGTTAACCTGAGCCAAAATAGCCAAAATCCTACCTCACTTATGATGTCACTCACAAAAAACGTGAAACCCAAAACCAAAATATTTGTTTTCATTGCGGACTATAAGATTTGCTGAATCTTTTAACCTTTTCAGTCTTGCGAAAGCCCCAAATCTTGCAGAGCTTTGCAATCCTATAACTTGCCAGGCGATTGAGCTAGAGAGCTATCAAAACCATCCACGGATTCAGCAAGTCTTGTAGTTGACATCGAAAAAATAACGTTTTTCGTTTTCGGTGGGGGGCTTTCTAGAGGTGACGTCACAAAAAAGGCACGTTTTGGAAATTTTGGCCAACCCTGGGTCCCAACCCATTCACCCACTCATTTGGCTCAAAGTTTTGTTGAAAACTAGGTCAAAAGCCGTGTCTATAAAGCCCTGGATTGACTTGCTAGTACAAGGTGTCCATAAAGTCTCTTTACAATTTAAAAAAACTATTAAAAAGTGAAAATGATGAGATATCGCAATGAGGTTTGTTTTACGTTAATCAGTATTTCATAAAGTTTTTATTGACACATTATATACACTTCTAAACATTTAATTAACATTTAATTAAAAATATCATTACTTTATTTAATACACTTCTATATGGGCACCATCAGTTGCACGAAGCACATCTAAACGGTACTGAATTTCCTGCCATGTTCGTTGTAGCATGGCCTCATCAATGATTGTAATGGCATTGGAAATTCTTTGTTTTAGGTCATCTATGTCCCATACTTTGAACATCTGATTTTGTCTGAACATCTGATTTTGTCTCAATGAACCAGGATACACATTGCGCTTTTTCTTGAGCAGTAGTCATTTTAT
>JGI24021J15306_10013701_pt1 | contig 10082 bp, 4 predicted proteins | sample Ectturendosymbi1_FD_15306 | JGI IMG/M metagenome (IMG submission 15306) | reverse complement strand
AGACTGATCCCTGGCTGGAACTTTTACCAGCAGCAGAAAGTTGTTTTTGATCGGTGGTCTGTCGAATGACATTGGCAGATTTACGGAAGAGTTCGCGATCGCTTCGCGTCGCATTTTGCTGGAGGATAAAAGTTTGCTATTTGCAGCCATCGACAGCCGAAGTCCCATTTTGGATGACTTTCTAGTCGACGAAGAAACTTGTCTTTCGGCTAAAACCTCGCCATCTGCCGCTTGATTCAACGTTAATTCGGATGGGGCGTAGCTAACGTTGCTTTGTTCATCGGGTAACTGCCCCGTTAATAAAGTGCTCTCTGAGTAGACCGGAGAAGGCATTCGTTGCTGAGGTTTCTAAAAAAAATTAGTTAAGTCACTTAATTCCCAACTGTTCTCAATATGCTTCCAAAACCTCATGTTACAAAGGAATGTATTTCGTCTACATATTTACAGCGAAACATAATTTCGCTTGATATGTAACACTACATTAAAATATTTTCGCAACCCCAATTTAAGTGTAAGGGTGTCTTCGTGTGAAAATAGACACACGATAATTGATGCTAAGGCTGTTTGTTTATGATTCGCTTAGCTGAATGTTTAGTACTTTTACTCACCGTACAGTTTCACATACCTTCGAAGAAGCATAACTAGCTTTTGACAGAATGCTTGAAGGAGGCCTGCTGTGCCTCCCGTATGGATCCGGTTCGAAGAGAAGTCCTGAGAGTGCGGCCACCTGTTTTATTTTTGATCCCACTTCCGTCAACAATGTTTTACTTCCCTGGTCGCTAAATTCATTGTCACTGTCTGGCGAATTTTGCAATGTGACCAAGGGAATTGCTTCGTTAGGTCCAGCTTCACCATGTTTCCCTGGACCAGTGAGTCGTGAATCTTCTTTTGTTTCGACTTGGCCTGGTTGTTCTGATCGCTTTCTTGCCGCAAAACCTTTCTGATTCTTAAGTAGGGTTTTTTTCAGCCAATCTCCTGCGTTTCTGTGTTCCTTGTTGTCTCGAATTGTAGTGCACGCGTTTCCGTATCTTGATGCAAAAAGTGTTAGTTAAAGCAAACCGCAATTTTTGTGTTCAACAATAAAAGTCAAATCGAAACGGCAAAATCAGCAATATGATTGCATGCAGTTTGAAGAACAACAGCTATTCTAACTGTAATTTCTTTGCTACTAGTTTGCATTTAGTGACTAGCTTAGGAGGTTTAGACTTTGGTGAAGAGACCTTTTTGAAAAATTAAAACTTTTTTTAAAATTTGCACCAAGAAATTACTCGGAATTATCAAAGGAGTTAAATATTTCACTTTCTTGACACCTTCTATTAAACTTGAGTTGTTTGTGACGAGCCAGCAACAGCACTTCCTTTTCATTTTGTAAACAACTTTTCATATTTCGCCAGCTGATTTTGCGGACAAGGCAATATTTCCCGCTTAAAACCACATACGGTTGGAGAAGATGGACATATTCTCCAACCGATACTTTGTGGTGTTCATTGAAGAAAGCGTTCGCAATGTGCTGGTCACAATAAAGTGCTGGTGAAGCATTTTAAAAAGCTATACATCTTTGCAATAAAGCTAAAACATTTATACATTTATTCTAAAAGTTCCTTTCAAATTAATTTAAAATTTTGCAGCGTAAGCTATCGTACGAATATGTTGGTATTGCAACATCTCAGTTTTCAACCGCAAGCTGTGAAAATTTTTGCAAAAGATGTACTTCCCTAAATGAAGCGCCCTGCGGGCGTCATTCCATCAGAGCAAAACAGCGATGAAAAGTAAGCAGGTAGAGGCAAGCCGTAAAAAGTTCATAAAAGAAACTGAAACCTTTGCTTCCGAACCTGATCAAATCGTGAGCAATGTCATAGTTTTGACTTTTAATTGCGAAAAGAAGAGCAGTGAAGCCTTCGTTGTCTCTCAAGTCGATGTCCAGGTCAAATTTGGTGAGACGAAGTGCGAGAGTGCGGGCCGTGCGCTGATGGCCGTTCATGGCGCAAAGCATCAGCGGAGTTCGACCTGAAATGTCCTGTACAGCTCAGGCGACACCACTCACTCAGGCTGGTTTATAATAACCAACATACGTAGCCCCTAAAAAACTCAGTGTTCCATTAAAATATAAAAGCTTTAATTGCGTCAAAGTAACTCAGCTGAAGGTATTATTATCATACACGGACACGGTCGGTAACATTACAGATTAGCAGACCAAACGGACTCTCATTTTGATAGAAGCACGTCTGAAGACTAAAAAAGCTACCTTTCCAAGTCGTGTTGTCCGAAGTTCGCCAACAGGCATGCAAGCAGTGGTGTAGCGAGGCTAAGTGCCGCCCTTTCCACCCCTCAAATTTGCTTACAAGAATTTAAAATGAAAGAAGATCATGTTTCATACTGATTTAAGATATAAGGAATAATCAAACACGCACAAACTGCAATATGTTTTGTTTTTCATTGTCGATAATGAGTTTTGATTTATCGGATTGTCGCCACCTTTCTCATTATTACTCTTTCTATTTTTTCTGCTTTCTTTACGTATGCATTTATGAACCCGGCGTCATATTTTTTTCCCTGTTGGCTCTTAGTCTCCTGTAAGCCGCACCACTTGACTTTAATCGTTTACGCCAGGGTTTCTCAGCCACGGAAGAATTTTTGACAGGTCAGGGCCAGGTAATATTGAAACTGAGCACGTTTGACAAGTTGAGCTTTTTAACGAAAACTAATAACAGTCAGGCTCGGCCTTCGCATTGTTTGTAGCGAACGTTGTGTCACTAAAAGTTGTTCTTATTTCCGCTCTGTGCATGTGCAACGGTTGTCACAATGGAGAAGTTCTACAGTTGGTGGGTCGTGGACCTTGTCTTTGTTTACAGAACGAGCAAAAAAGTTAAGTGGTTTCGGCATACCTGCTTTACAGATGTAAACTTTTATATATGTTAATATTTTCGTTTAGTAGGCTATCCCCGTCTTCAACCAAAAAAGTATATATCCTGCATATAGCAGGCTATAATAACAAATTTAATATTATGATGTCAGTGATGTAAGAATGATTTATTGTTCACTTAACGCTTTAATAGTGGTTTAATTCTCTTAGAATATATAAAATGTTTCAAACGTTAACTCTGTCGGCACTTTCCTGGAGCCCCTTTGAGGTGAGGGACCCATTTTGATAAAATAGGTCAGATTGGCTTTAAAACCTTATCTAGTTAAGAAGCGCTCTGAACAACTTTATTCAGTACAGTCATTAACAAGTTGTGCAATTGTTTCGGTTAATGTCCCTTAGGATAAAAGTCTCCGGCACAATCATACCTAAACCTATCGTTTGCCCTTGCGTTAGGATTTCAGACTAAAGTTTCATGCCTCTAATTTATCAAAATGAGAGCAAACTTTTTGTAAGCTTTTCCTTGTTGCATTAACATTTTCTATGACTGCAAATGTTAAGTGTACCTTTGAACAAAGGAGACTTCTACTAAAACCAAGTTGCAGCGCCGCACCCACCTGATATCTTCAAGGGTGGTGGAAATAGTTGTAACGTGGTGTAGTACTGTTTGCGTGGAGGGGGCGAAATCATGGTATCTTGTTGTTGTACCTAACAACTAAACATGTTTTTGAAATTTTCCGGGGGCGAAATTGCTCGGTTGCCTCATTGGTTGAGGGGCTGCCACGTTGCCTATCCTCCAGCAGTAATTCATTCTACTCGCAGTTCCAGCCTACAATCTGAGCTCTAAATTACCCACGCAAACCCACCAACAGCACCATCTCGCTTCAAGAACGTCATCTTCCGACACCATTGCGTCATACAGGAAAACAATAGTTCTATATACTAAACTGAGCAACGTTATCTTTGAAGAGTTCTTCACTTCAACTGCCAAATTTTAATGTTGATAAGCCCACTTAATGACTAGGCTGCAGCTTGTGGCATTTATTGAAAATATCCCATTGAAATTAAACATTAGCATGAGACGTGCCAAGAAATATTCTTCGCCAATTCCTAGGCGTCAGGTGATGAATAATGATAATGATGATGTGTATAATAATGATGTGACGTTGGGGCGTTGCTAAGGATCGAACGATAGGAGGAAAAGGGTTGAGCTAGCCTTGACTATTTACAGTGTTTTCATGCAGGGCCTGTTTTATCAGATTTTGAGTGGAGGGCCAATATCATCCTCGAATTACCGGACCAGTAATGTTTGCTCGGCTGCGGTCGAATGTCACAATTTCTGTCCTTTGTTCAAACAACTCATGACTGAGATGACGGAAATAGCTTTGGATGGAGGGGAAGGTGTAGGGACAGGGGGAAAACTGCCTCCAAAGCAAGTATGTTAAAAAAACTGATTTGAAGTCAAACACTTGCGTAATTTAGCACACTGGATGTGGCCTAGACTTTTGAGTGAACATTTAATTAATTTGCTTACTCCACAGCCACATTTCCTAGTTTTTTTTAGACTAGCCTACCAGTGTAGTCCTTCTAAACACAAAATACAGCTTCTTGAATTTTTAAAAATTTTTTTGAAAATAATGAAGAGTTTTAAACTGCTTTCAAAAATAAATATTTAATCAAAAAACGCCGCTCTCAGAAAGTGCCGCCCACGGCCCACAGCTCCCCCAGCCCCCGTGTGCTATGCCACTGCATGCAAGTAACCGCTTATAGGGCAGATTGGCCCTGTAGACTACTTCCTGACATCCGGCCAGTCGCTTTCTCCCATGTCTGTCAGGGCTTTGAATCGTTGCTCTGTGAAAGTTACTGCAGTCCAATAGCTGATTCGAGACGGTTCTACGCGAATCTAAGATATCTTCTTCAACCGTCTGTAGCTAAAACCGTTCGCATACTTAGTTTAACTTCCGTCATAAAGCATAGCAACTTACCATCTATATCTTGCTTGTTTAGTTCAACTGAACCCTCTTTCAGTAATGTTTCTACAACCGAGTTTGATCCTCTCTCAGCAGCATAGTGCAACGGCGAGCTGAAGTTATCGTCAATAGAATTAATATTTACTCCACTTTTAAGGAGAATCTGAAGAGCAAAAAATAACTCTTAACAGGCTTCGGTCTTCGAGAGTTCCTAAAACTGGCAACCACCACTTCAAGGGAGCGTTTTCTCGACACAATCATTCATCCCAACAAAAATGCCTGGTGCTGGCGAGGTCCCCGAAATTCGCTAATGCAAAAAAAACTTGAGATTTCACCCACAACGGAACACTTCGTTTTCAAATTTTTCGCTTTGACCAGCTAATTTTTGTTAGTTATCAAAAAAATACCCAATTCTTGAAAGCAGCATTAAGCACGAACAAACGTGGTCGTGCAAACTAACATCAACCCGCTGATGATGATGAGCCTGTCTTGTCACACAGCATCTTTCTAAAAATCTACGCAATCGTGGGCGATGTCGTTGTATGTGTATAGAGGTCCACTACAGAACATTCCCAAGGAAGCAAGGGTCGTTTGAATAAGTAGACAACTGTGGGACCGAGCAGTTTTGATTTTATCCCAGTTTATATGAAAATCGTAAGTGCTGATGAGACGAAATACATCCTCTGATAAGAAGATAGTGCCTGATTCTGGGCTGTGGAAGATTGCCTTTCGATCAATACTGTCTGACAAAAGTGTGATTCTTCCATTTAAAATCGTGAGTAAAGCTTGAACAAACACGTTTTTTCAAAGTCGTAAGCTTTTCCACCACCATCGACAAACAAATTACATTTCAACAAAGGCACGTGTTAGGCAATCAGCGTTCAACTGATCAAAACGTTTTGGTGCTACTATAGCGTGAGGTCTACCGCACTATAGTTTGAGATCTCCCTCCCGTTAGCACTATAGCGTGAGGTCTACCACTGCAATATAGGAAGAACGGTAAAAACATACATGTCAACAAAATTTCAATACATTTGTTCTACCGATGCACATATTGAACATCTTCCAAGAATGACACAAATAGACCATTGGAATTTTTTCTCATCACCTTCCAGCAAAAATGATCAAGATGAGAGTGGAACAGCTGACAATTAACACCTCGAATTCTCTTCAGTATTATCGCCCATAAATTCTTGGGCCTTACACCATGGGAACTGACGCGGTAGATCTCAAGCTGCACCTGGGTAGGCGACATACGGCGGTAGACCTCACGCTATAGTAGCACCAAAGTTTTTGTCTCAAATCAAGCTATGCAGTGAAAATGCATCTTATGAAATGAAGGATGGCAAGCTTGACGACTGTTCCCACGGAGTTGCACTGTACTTTTATCCACACTTATGGAAGTGTATGCGAGATACGTTCGTTGCCGAAATGTACATGTGCAAGCCAAACATGGGTGAAAAACGTGGGCAACGACTAACACAGCATGTAGCAAAATTTATTCTTTGACATGCTTTTTTAAAAAATAAGGCTTCAACTTCTCTCCCTTTCATTGCAAATATGGCCAGGGCTCTAAACGTGTTCGACAAGCGTCTTTCGTGAATTTTTGTTGTGAGATACTCAGATTAACGTCTACAGAAGGCAAATCGTTCTGCAAAATTAAGTTCCAGGCAAGGGGTGTACCCGAGGGGGAAAGGGAGGCAGAAGTCCCGGGCCTCGAATCACAGGGATCGCCGACAATTCCCAACAATGTCGCAAGTGCTTTCTTCAATACAGTAAATTTGCTCCCAGGAGGCGCAAAACTTGTTTCTTGCCCCGGGCGCTATCTAACCTCGGTACGCCCCTGGTTGCAGCCTCTATTGTGCCTTTTAACTAGCATTCTTGTACGAAATAACTCCAACCTTGACTATCTTGAAAGCTGACTCTTCACATGCCAATCTGGATGCTTTGATCAGTGGAGTGCGACTGAGATCCTTTCTGTCGCGGAACTCTGGATCAACTCCCAGTGATAACAGAAGACGAACCTGCCGATTTCCATGCAACTGTTTGCAAACTATTTTAACAAGGAAATTTTAAGCGAGCTAAAAATTTTCCTGTTATTTCCCAAACTTCGGCAACTACATGAACTAGGAGTTGAACATTTATCTATTGCACATATAAAACTAAAAGTTTTCTAGTGAGAAAAAATAAAAAACATGCTAAAATTAATGCTAATTTATTAATTTCTTTTGCTATTTTTGAAAAATGGAGTTCTAAAGAAAAAGACGGAGAAAAATTATCCATGGTGCGGTTTCTGAAGAAGTGATGAATAAAACAAAAATAATTTGCAAATTATTGGAAGAAATTCTTTACGCAGTGTATGCAAAGGCCTGTGATAGATTCCGGCACAATAGTTTTCACTGAGTTCCGATTAAGCGTTTAATTGTTTAAAACAAAAGGATGATTCGCATGTATGAGGGACCACTGCCATTGAGTGTAAGGGAGCATGCACGCGAAAAGAATTCAAATGCTGACTAAAAGAGCCCATACAACTCTTTTTCCACAATCTTATCAGTAATAAATCACGTACTTGTCAAGATATACTCGCTAGTACAATCGCCCTGACTTTTGAGACTACTTCTGCCTATGGGTCTCGCCAGTTTCAGGAATATCACTTGTACTGATCGTTTTATACGAGAAAACTATATCAAGAGAACCGGATAAGTGGTACTGTGGGTTGAGCACGCACGCTGGAGCTGGTAGGCTGGGTTGGATTTCCGGTCGGGTCACACCGCAGACCTGGAAAATGGTACCTGCGGCCTGCCCAGCCTCGTGCTCGACGCTAATTGGCTTGGGATCTTACTCATCTACCTGGCAATTGACAATGTTTAACTTTTATTTTGCAAACCATGGTCATTTAACTTTAAATACCTGCATAAAGGTGAATAATTTTGCAGAATTAATGCCGAGATCAAACACCTGAACACGATTAACTGAAGAGACATGAATTGTGTAACTGCGCTTTTGCAACAGTCATGGCTTCGTCTGCCGAACCTCGGCATATGAGCATCTGTTGTTGCCAAAGATCGCTTTATAAATGATTTTATTGGATTTTCTCAACCTTTATGCTATGAAAAATGCACGACTGCAAACCAATCTGTGCATTTCGAGTCGTTTTCTCGAAGCTTTTTGATTTGTGCGAAACGGAGGGGAAGTTGCGTGGCAGCAGAAACTGCGCTTGAATAATGTTCTGTAATACTAAATTTAGCTGAGAACCGGCGTGTTTCTCAGGTATGCACAAGCACAAAAATACTTGAAGTGTAAACAACGCTATCATCTGGGCATTGTAAACACATCTTCGGTTGTCTATTTAAATCGCTGTATACCTCTAATTCTGACACAAGTTAGTTTTATTTCGTTGAAGAACCAACGCAGAAAGTTCTGATCAGTAGTAACCAGTGGCGGATTAAGGGGGGTGCTGACTGGGCTACAGCCAGGGGCCCCCAACATTTAGCGGACCCCCAATTCCTAAGTTAGTAAAAAAGTGTAATATGTGAACAATACACAATACGCTGTAACAGATACCATCGCCAATTGGAACTAATAAGTAGGCGCTCTGTGCTCACTCATTGGAATTGTTTCGTTGACATAAAAGTAGTTGATTCTTTGGCGTGTGGTCTGGCCGACACTCACTAACAAGTTAGTACTCCAAGGTCTAAAAAATTAAGCTATGCCATCTGCTGGTCTTACTTTGGTTTCCAATGTGCATGCGGTATTCACGTCATTTGAACATCGGTCCTGCAGACAACCCGGAAGGAAGTTGTGAAATTTGTTAAGTGGTGTCAAGTCTCTCAACAATGGTGAAGTAATTAGATTTTACAGTAGCTTAGAAAAATAAATCATGGTTTGATAAGGCAGGACTGCCAGAGTTGGTTATCCTCGTGTACTTTCATGTATTTGTGTGTTCTTTGTTACTGCGATGCATATTTGAAGTCTAGCGCGTTGCGTGTGGGAGTGGTGACCTTACACCAGTGGTTCCCAAACTTGTTCTGATCGGGTACAATTTGTGGGTTACGTACTGTCAACACGTACAGCTTTGTTCCAGGATAAGTCAATGTGCCAAATTTAATTCGAGCAAACGTTTAAAAAACCGGAATTGACGCACATGCAACGTGAAGAAAATGGCTGTGAGGAAGTCCATTTTTACATTTTTAGAAACCAACAAGGGTAGTAGTCTACACAAAAATTCAGGAATTTATCAACAGAACCCGACAGGCAAAAAACGTAGCTGTGAATGTATTTTTCTGTGAAGAAAAACAGAAAGTAGGTCTATTCGTGTACCACCTTGAAGGCCTACTGGTACGCGTACCACAGTTTGGGAACCACTGCCTTACACAATGCACAATGTCACCTGGTAGTTTAATACCTATTCTGGTGCTATTTACTTACAAGATGCAAGTTTGGACATTTTGGGACAGACTACTTTTATGTGAATCGCCATTATTTGGTACAATTCTTGATAACTGACTTAGAAGAGAATAAACGCAATTCTAAAAAGAAAAGTCGGCAGATATCGAGTTACTTAAACGTTAAGTGATAATAAGAATTAAACCATATCAAGCACGAATTAGTTCTGTTCTGTTTACATTTCGTTCAAGTAACTCTAAGCTTGCTGATGCTAAACTCAATGACTCATTCGATTTACGACTTTAGCAAGTCGTAAGATGTGCTTTTAGTGAAGATTTTTGTTGAGTGGCATTTTATATTCTAAGTGCAGTAGAAAAATAAAAACAATTCAGTAGTGCTATGTCTCATGAGTGAACGTAAAACCATACGCAATACGTGAAAGTGGGTTTCACAACAGTTATTGATAAGTGAGTGCGTGCTCTTGTTCTTACTAATGGTTTTGCTGACTTGTCATTGATTGTGAACAAAAAAATAAAATACTGAATTGCAATGAGTATTGAGTGCAATTCTTATTATTACAATATCAATTCAGGACATATCAAACTGGGCTAGTATGGTAGGTAAGGTTAGGTTAAATTTTGATTAGGTTAGTTTTAAGGTTAGCTTAGTGTTATTTTCGTTGGGAATCTGGTATGGAAAGCTGAATTTTCTGACAATAATTTTTGAAGAAAATTTTATCTACCTCAAAAATGTCATTTGGATATATATATACCAGAGTCCTGCGCGGGGCGGGTTAACCCGCGCGGGTTGCGGGTACCAGCATTTGTGGGGCGGGTGCGGGTTGAACTTGCTGCGGGGCGGGCGCG
>JGI24021J15306_10013699_pt1 | contig 10082 bp, 5 predicted proteins | sample Ectturendosymbi1_FD_15306 | JGI IMG/M metagenome (IMG submission 15306) | reverse complement strand
GACACGTACTAACACCGGTTGTGTAATGCCCTACTGTATGGTTTATCCATTTTCTGTGCTTTTGCGAATGACGATACAGCTGTGGAGAGGATATACAGCTTTGCTCCTCCCAGTGTTGGTCATGTGCAAACACCGTTTCTGTAATGTGCGCTGATGTATAGCTAACCACTGTTTGTGCTTTTGTGTCTGTGATATGGACCACGAGTCCGCAATAAAATATTATCATTATTATAATGGTAAGTTGTGGCAGCTGGCCGGCTGTGGATTGATCAACCCGGTCTGCCTGATGCAGCAATTCGCTGAAGTGTTCAGCCAAAGGAGCGAGGATGCCTTGTTTGTCCTTTCTGAAGGTTTTTTGTTTCTCGTGCGCACAGGAAAGCCACCGCGCTTTCTCCATTTTTCTGACTCGAGCCTGGATTTCTGAACAGGTCCATTTTCTGTTAAAATCAACCGAGGATAGTTTTCGGAATTCAGCACAGAATGCTGCACTTCACTCACTGAGTAGTTGTTGCATTTTAGGGCCGTTGCTGTCGCATCAACCTTGATGTCTTCTGGAGCAGGAACTAAGTCCTGTGACCGCAAGGTCCACGACTGCTTCGATAAGCGATGCATCCACGTGGTTTTGTGCTTGTTTTTGAGATGCACGAGTGCGTTGGTGACAATACGACCGAACTCAGAACAGAGATTGAGAAGTCGTTGTGATTGCGGTTGATGTTGCACACGCCATGCTTACCGATGACGTTCCCTCAGATCTATAACTTGATCCGATTCTGGGATTGAAGTCCTTTACGATCTTGTCCATGCTTGCAACATGCCTCAGCGTAATACGAAGTGCTGCGTTGAATTCGTCTTTTTTCACCTCGTCGTTTTTCACTGTCTTAGGCACTCATAAAAGCAGCGTACTGACTTTTGTGAGCGGTTTCCTTAGGGTCCCCACACGCTCATCGACTGCAACTGGATTTTCCGAGAGCTTCTGCAGCACCTTCATGCAAATAACAACACCATGTTTGCGGTCAGTTGGGAATCTCCTCCATGAAAAGGTGAAGCACAAACTTGATTCAATGAACCTTCGTCTGCGACTCTAGCGTCGCTCTTTTGAGAGCACTGAGCAGCAGAGAAGTTGGAGGAGCCATCCAACGTTCCGGTTCCTTGGAAGCCTCATTCGCGATGTCGCCGGTCTGCCTTCGAATCCGGTGGGAAACTTTTTCCACATTGAGGGTGGTAGTTATAGTCTTCATCTCATGGCAATGCTGCCGGCCAAGGCTAAGGGTCATGTCAACCCTACATAGTTTCTCAGTTATACCACCAAGAGCGAGGTTACGCCAATTCGAGCAACAAACTCTGTAAAACAAGGGCCACCGCGCCAAGGTGTTGCTGCAGGCACCTTTGCGTATGCAAGTGACCAAATCTTTTCTGTTAAAGCAGGTTTAGGCCCTGCGGCTATTAATACACTTGAGAAGGTCAGACTATTAAAGACGCTTGCACTTATCTCGGATTAAGGTAAGGGCGTGTTTTTGCCCCTCAGCCAAATCACCCCACAGTATAATGTCACATGCACTCCGCGCAGTATGATTTCACAAAGTTCTTTTTTTCGCAAAAGATGAAAAGCCATGCGAAGTGCGGCCATGCAGACAGCGAACGTGTTCAGATATTTTAAGGCTTTGCAGCTTCTCTGCATTGTCAGGGCGACCATACAGGCCAGAGCCTGATGTTTGGGTAGCGTCTGGTGTTCCGTTGGATTGCTCAGGAAACCGTGCAGAATAGCTGCAGACAAGCGGAAAATAAGGGCAGCCAAAAATAACGATGGGAAAGTGCGGTGAAAATTCCTATTCTATTTCGAAAAAACGATAAAAAGATGTGTATTTTCGCTCTTCACTTTATTTTTCGTAAATTTATTTGAGAAATCAGGTCATGTTTTGTAACTTGATCTAATGCGAGACACTCACGTTGTCGTCATCGTTATGTGACGTCATCACCGCGTTAATTGAGCAACGTCCTGTTCGGAAAAAGTTATGGTCATCACACGCGTTGTCCTCGAAACACAAACGTGCAGAAATACCCTCTGAATTCGATGGTTAAAAATATGACATGGTGTTGATAAGTTGAACAACATCAGATCAGAGGACCACTCACCATAAACATCGCAGTCGTGGGATCGCTCCAGTCATGTTCATGACCAAGGTCACGGTTTCCATAGCCAATCATAACAGCCCACGTAATTGCCAGTAACGTTACCATGACTGACGTGACCATGGAAGAAACAGAGAACGTTGAGTGTTGCTAAAAATTCATGACGAAACAGTTGGTTATACTCGTAAATTTGTTCTCAAACTCTGCACTACTCTCAAAGTTTTACAGCATGTCTAGAAACAATTCAAAACTTTATGTTTTATGTTTCAAACGTTTATTTTTTGAGGTAGGGAAATGACATTCTGGTTTGCGATCTATAAACAGATGTGGGTATTGCAAACAACAGCTATGAAATGACTTAATTCTCTTTCGGAATCTTTTTCCCACAATTTAGATTTGCGACAGCGTATGCTGATATTGGACATACAGTATTTGTAAGCAGCGACTTATGGAAGAAGATATACTAGCGGTTGCTTGATAACAGAATTTGAAAAAAGCACTCCAAGCTCATGTCAAATGTTTTTTCACTCAAATCCACCTCTTCTCCTCCCTTTGCAAAAATATGCTTCAGTGCAACAACTTCGTCAACAACAAAAAAAGGGTTTTCAAACTCTTCATAAAAGTAATTGCCCTATCGTGTCGCTTTGTGAACTTTAACGTCGCAGCAGGTTTGCAGCACAGCAGTACATGGCGCATCTAGACAACGATTTTAAGCTTGAACAAGATTATGATTTATCGTGACGCTTTTTCCTCCAATCGGGTGAATTGGGAAATTTCCGGGAGTGTTTTGAGTTTAATGTAAAACATATATTTCTAGATGTAAAGAAGATGTTTTTTTTATTTTCTCACCTTGCTCATTGTGATATTGTGTTCCGGTTTGCACAAAGAAACAATTGAACTTATGACGAAAAGCAGCAGCAAGACAGCGTTATAGATGAGAGAGAGAGCAATGTCATACTCGTTCTTTTCACATCTCGGCACTGAAGCGTTCCCGACAAAAACTCCGACTGTTACGTTGTGAATAGGTGTGAGAATGCACCATTCCGTGACGATGATTACTTCGACACAGGTGAAGGCTGCAACGGCAAGGGCTAGCCACCCACACCTGAGGATGTAACAGAACGTCATTTTACCAACCAGTGGTTCTAAGCCAGCATCAGAAAGTGTTGAAACATATCTTTATATGCGTTTTGCACCCAAGATTGGGTGCCAGCACGAGCAGTCTACGGACACCCATCTCAGCCTCCTCTGGGCGGTGGGTCCGGTGGCATAGCCAGGATATTTTACCGTGGAGCTAAAAGTGTGGGCCTGAGTTTGGCAATATGCAAACCATTGGCAATTCTGATGTTCGTTGTGGTTTTGCCTGTTTGATTATGCTGCAAAAACCCGTCCTAGTGCTAACATAAATTTTACACCAGCACCAAGTAGGCTACGTTTTTTGGATCAAGTTGGTAGTTGTCGTCATACAATGAGGCCTGTTGGAAATGTGAGTCACGAAGCCCTCCGAAAAAGTGGCAATGGGTACCTTTGATCAAAGGTAATAGTTTATTAAACTTAAGCATTGCACGTTGTGATATGATGCAGAACAACTCTTGCAAAATGGCTCGATTAAAGCGATAGAAGTTCATAAGTACAGTGACATTTCAAGTCTCGGGAACTACACCTCAGAAGCACAAGGCTGCTTGCTGGACGAGATGATTATAACATTCAGATAAAGTTTCGTTGGTTATTATCTGAAAACATGGAAGGATTTTTTCCAGGGGGCTGCGTGGCGTAGTTTCATTTCATCAACTCCGAAATTAAGAGAAAAACAATTTTCTACTAAAAAGTAAATAGCAAAATATCAAATTTCAAAATCCAGGAGGCCTTGGCGGCCCTGCCCCCCCTTCCAACGCCCATGTGTGAAAAGGAATTAGACGTCTTCGCACAAAGAGTTATTCAAAATTTTTGCTGTCAATCGATGGTGAAATTTCTGTAGGCGAGTTGTAGCACTTTTGCTTTTGCACTTTTGACGCGATTAATTTTCAAGGTTTTGCAACAGACACGAACTTCATAGAGTTCAAACACACACAGTCCGCACAACGCAGATTCATAAAAAGAGACACACTACGTTTTCACTGTTGCTCTGCTGCGAAACACAAGAACGCATTGTGTTGATTTGTGACATTTAGACTTGACATCACAAAGACAGAGAAGCAGCAAAAAGAAAACCTAACGACAAGTTAACCCTTGGCCACGGTGGCACAACAAACTGGCAACTAAGCTGAGGCTAAGATCTTGGGAGACACCCTCCTCACCAAAACGGGCTTCCGTTCGTCAAGGCGAGTGTTACGTCACGCGCCACCGAAGCACATCATTGTTGCAAAAGCGAGAGCCCCTTGCGCATGCGCAACACTTCGGCATTGTGACGTTAGAGCATCAAGTAACGCTTCACGCTTTTCGAGCAACACTTGACAATACAACGTTCTGCTTGAATGCTCTTTCTCATGTGGACGTGTTGTTTCGGGATTTTCAATCTATTTTCGTTGGCACGGGAGCGCGACCAGCATTTCCCTCTTTTTACATGAAGTAGCGGCGTTTGGTCCTGACTTGCTCTCATAACTTCATCATTGGTAAGACTTTTCATGTCATTAATCTAGTCTTTCGACTTATTCCACCCCACTGGAAGAGGCCATCCCTCATCTCACATTGCTTCTCTGAAACGCAACTTTCCACGGCAGTGCATCTCGAATGCGACCGGGCAGTGCGCCTGAGACGGCTTGAGGCTCGCGCTTTTCAACAACTATTGTAAATTCTTAACTCGACGCCAAGTCTCTATTTGAATAAGATTCAAGGACTGACGATATAGATTTTCTACTTTAAATTTTTTTTCTTGCTTAACCCCATTGTTGACTCACTTGAATACATATATGTGCAGGTAAGAATCATCGCACAAAAGAAAACAGAGCCCAGTCAGCTGATTCCTCGAAAACTTACAGAAAACCTAGAGCTTTTAATTGTCGACGCCAAGTCATTGATATAATCGCGGCACCAGATTCTTGGCCGAACTACAGGTCGCCTTTGCAATTTTCCTGTGATCTTCTGGCAACATGGAGCAAATTATCACATTGCATATTTTCCATTTAATGTTTTTATCTTAAAAAGCTCTCATCCAATAACTTCTTTTTTCGTCAAATGAATTTTTCGTTTCTGCAGATGCTTTTGTTAAAAAATTTCCAGCGGTTTCAACATTATACGATTTTTTGAACTAGCATAAGACCGTCGCCAAATCAGGGTTTCTTCAGACGGCTTCTAACCTACTGGGAGCTCAGTGTAATCAGAAAGAATTTTAACTCATTAGTCTTACTTATTGCTTTGTAAATGGGTTTTTAAACTTCCACTTAAAAAGATCCAAACTAACCAAGGCCACTGCCAGGGCCGGATTAACCATTTGGCAAACCGGACAATTACCCGGGGCCTCGCGCTTGAATATCAAAACACTTCTTTTTCTGGTTTTTCACGTTTTTTAGGCTGTTCACCACGCGTCAAAGTTGTAGAGCTTTTTGATGATTGCGTTTCGTCTATAAGTTGAGGCAACTGAAAACTTTGGCATTCATCGATTTTGGGTGTCTTAAAAGAATTGAACCAAACGGCATCACGCTTTGTGGGCTCTCATTCAGTGATTTCAAATAATACCAGATTGCACACTAAAAACACACATTCGTACAATAAAAACCCAGAAAACTTGTGTTACGAACAAAAACATATGAGTGTGATGATTTGAACTGAAACGAGAATCCAATACTGATTTAATTATAGTCTCCCTTCCAAATTTTCTTCTGCAGGGCGAACCTTAACGTTTGGACGACCTTTTTGCTGCTCAAGACGTTTTTCATAACGCTGGCAACATACTCCGTTGATGACATCTTTCACTAATTGTACATTCGTTATTAATTTGTGCAATCTTGAACTGCAGCGGGATCTAAAATCCCTCAAATATATAATCCCAAATTCCTTCTTCCTCGAATTGAAATTTGTTTTTTAATTTGTATGCAATATCGAAATTCAAACAATCAGTCCTAACCCTTGTTTCACCAGTTTCTTCAATTGGCATTAGAGACAACCATATTGTATAAATTCCCAACAATGATCTTATATGAGATATGAAACCATTTGAACACGTTCTGCTTCATCCGGTGTGCGTACTTTCTCACCTGGCGTAATATAAACTTATCTTTATATTATTGAACACACTAAAGTTGCTGATGAATTTATCACTTCAAAAAACCCAGATTTAACGCGATTTTTCATAATTAAACCTAGACACGCAGGTCGACTAAAAATCTCGTTCTGGGTGGAAAAATCCCGCAAAGGAGCCCTGGCCACACACTGGCCACACGCGGAAAAACGCCGACTACCCAAGTGGAAGTGAACGTTTGAAGATTTATTGCCGTGTGATTGTTACGCAATAAAGACCAACAGTAGAACAATCCGCTAGCAAGTTTCGCAACCTGCCTCTGCTGGCAAGAGGGGACATGAGTGAACTGCAAGCTCATCATTGCATGACACCCCAACAGTGAACCTGGTTCTTGTGCAGCGTCAGTGTCATGCCGTCAAATAAACTGTCATGGCAACAATTAAATTAATTAATCGGAACTTATCTGCCAACTTCAGGTTTTCTATCAGTTTTGACGTTTTTGACCGGTGCTTTTGCAAAGTTGAAACGAGGGCATGTGAAACGCTACGCAGTTACGCTAAGCGTTTAGGGGGCCTCGCAGTCAAGACTTTGCCCGGGGCCTCGCGTTCATTTAATCCGACCCTGGCCACTGTCCACAGCAAAGGCTTAAATTGACTCTCTTTCCTCAGCGATGATAATACCGACTGAAAAAGTTCAAAAATAACGTGAAAGTACGTGAACAAACTTATGCAACAAACCTGACTTCATCCAGGTAGGACATTCGCCAAGTTCGCGTTATTCCCACTAACAGTGGAGCTAATGTAATTGTCCAAGCAAGGCCAATACCGACCCTGCGCAGGTAGCAGACGACAGGGGTTGGTTTGACGATGAATAAAAGCGCCAGTGAGAAAAGGAGGAAGATGCCGACCAGAAGGATGTAAAGAAGTGTTGAGTAGCGGTGCTTCTCGTGTCTGGATGAAGTAAAATGGAAAATTCAAAAATCAAAATGTAAAAACATGAAGATGGTCGGCAATATTGACTGAAACGTGTGAAACTTGAAAAGCAAAACATCGTTTGCACACCAGGACTGCAACGAAGCATATATGGACGTAAACCACGAAGCTGCCCCACTACATTTATCGTTTCCAGGACTGCAGCTATAAATAGCGTTCAGTTTATTGAGGGTTTTTGGTAAATTCCAGAATTCCTGTATTTTCCTCTCAAGCCATTTTTCTACCGAAAAACGTCGATTTGTTGCAAGCCAGCATAATCTCACGGTAAGGGTAATAGCGGCAAAACAGCGAAGGGTAAGAATTTCGTGCAAAATTTCACTTCGGAGTGTAACTGACAAGAAACGTCCATACACTGCTATATCTTCAAAAATCGTAAATTGTCACTTATGCAAACAGAACTTAAGTAAGATATCGTCATTGATTTTGTAAACACCCTTTGGGGCCACTGATTTTTAATATTTCATAGACAAGAAATTCCCAAAAGTATGACTGGTCTTTTAGAAGTATTCGCTGCCAGCAATATCCCAAAAGTCAGGCATAGTACTCTGTGAAAAGCTTTGCTCTTCTATTGCAGTTTCTACGTCTAAAGCTGTGTTTCGTATTTCTTGTGTATCACACCTTAGGCGCAGAGGGCCTCATATATTAGATCTATGTTTTTTCGGCCGGGTCTCCGTGGAACCCTGAGGTTCGGCGAGTGGTTGCCAGGGGTTCCGCCGGGACATACAGAAATTAAACATAGATGCGACATTTCTGCCCGTCAGGCTTATTACAGAAAATAGGATAAACACTTATATCATTGCATAGGGTTCCATGTGCAACACAAACATTTGCGAAAAGCTCCGCTGCAGTCAGGACCGGTGCTAGGCGGTTGCCCCCCCCGAGCCTGGACTTTGTAGCCCCCAATATACAATACATAGCATTTCACACATGCTATTTATGTAAACAAAAATATCGATTTATTTTAACAAATGCTTATAATAGGACTTTCTACAGCATCAACACAACGTATAAAGCAGACAAACTTGAGCATTTGCTATGCTTCCACCTAGGAAAATGACTTTTTCCAAGTTTTCAAAAATGCAAATGTTTTTGTCAACTCAGTCATATCTACTGTATTAGCAGTTTCACTTTCAATAGACATCATTGCCAGATTTGTTAGTGTTTCATCAGTCATAGTTGATCTGTGTAACGTTTTGATTAGCCTCAACTTGCTGAAGGTCCGTTCAGCAGTCATCGGCAAATTTCGTTAGAATGGCCCAAGCCCCTTTTCCATTGGCGTCTCCAGAAATTTTTCCAGGGGAAAGCAACTTCGCCATTTTGCTTATACTTTTCAGGTTGCTGACGATGCAATGCAAACGGTCGTTCACAAAGCGCTTTACCCATTCTATGCAAAACGAAATTGCTCCATTTTACGACAATAGTCACAAAAAATGCACTTCATTGGCAGCAATAGCCAGGTACATTGCGATAAGCTACAAAATAGACTATCTGCAGAATTTTCAAGCATGGTACTGTTTTACAAAGTAGCAAATTGCCCGTGGTCTTTAACAAAACCACAATTATGCCATTACTGTATTTTACCTAGCAAGACTTGCCAGCATCACTTAGAAACAAGAGCTGCAAACGTCTAAGATCTCGTCCAAAGCAATCAAACACCCTTTCAATAAAACCTTGCTTGTCTTTACTGACTTTTTCACGGTGAACGCTCATCCACATAATCCGGACAAGCGTGCACTGTCACACTAACAATGGATTTTTCAAACTTATCATGCTTCTTTTTACACAGTAGGCTATAAAAGTATGTGACTATCCGCTATCAGAACTCACTGTCTTCCTGCATTACCTGCTTTCAACACTCGCATGCGACAAAACGCTTACTACCGTAAGTTGAAGTTAACACGTGAAGATTCGTTGCCATGTAATTGTTACGCAATAAAGTCCAAAAGTAGAACATTCAGAACGCAAGTTTTGCAACTTGCCTCTGCAGACAAGCAGCGGACATGAGTGAACTGCAAACTCATCACTGCACAACACTAGGACAGTGAACCTGGTTATTGTGCACTGTTGGTGTCATACCGGCAAATAAACTACCAATGCAAGAATTAAATCAGTTTAATCGTATTTAAGCTCCTGACTTCAGGTTTGCTAGAAACTTTTGGTTCTTAGTCCCAATTTCCAAAAGGGGGACGAATGACCGTTTTGCCCCCTTATTTGGGCCGCCCATGCTCTTTCATTCGTAATAAAAGGCTCGTGTTTTTTTTGAAGGCCCAATTTCAAACGTATGTTTTATTCAGTTATCTGTAACATAGCAATACTATGTTAATGTAATCAATCCTATAGTGACAACATCAATGCCGTGTTAACATCAAACAATCAATGTTATATATATTTGTTACAGTAGCCTATGCTTGATCCCACGCAACCGGCGCAGCAAACACGCCCCACAAGAAGTGTTGCGCGGCCCAACAAAAAGTGCTGAATGGCCCAAAATTGGGCCGAGGCTCCTCACTTGGCACAGTGTCATTCGTTAAACAACTGGATTACATTGGTTTAAAGTTTCGTGTTTTCGTTGGACAATTCTGATGCAAGATATACTGGATATTACAGACCCGGGCTACGAATACGATTTAATATGATTGTATACCGGTTATTCTACCTTGTGCAGTGAAAGGATACAACACAGTCAAAAATAATAATTGGAATAGTGTACAGACACCCTCACTATAACATAGATGAGTTTTCTCAATCACTTTGTGAAACAATCACAAAAATCGCAAAAAATA
>JGI24021J15306_10013697_pt1 | contig 10083 bp, 6 predicted proteins | sample Ectturendosymbi1_FD_15306 | JGI IMG/M metagenome (IMG submission 15306) | reverse complement strand
CTTTCAATAAATGTAATCATCATTGTGGTATCATTTAAAATCCTGGATTTGTGCCCAATCGCTTTGTTTCAACAATTGTGAAACACCCTGTAGTTTGACGTTCAGAGCTTTGCGAATTTCACAGCTGCGCATTTTGTTGCCAAGTGTCACACCGTGAACTTTTCGCAAATATCCCATCTCTGCAGCTTGTGACTGAGAATTGAGACAGGGCAATTAATTTCAGTCATTAGTTGAGATTTATGAAAATATGTGAGGCTCGGAACAACAACCAATCAAACACAGACAACTGTTCGGCGTTGATGATTGGGTGCAAGGAAACGGTTCACGCACGGTGCTGTCGTTGACTCGCCACCAGTGCAGCATTTGCTGCGAAAACAGTCGCGTGGCCGTGGGCGAACGCAAATGGTAATTGGACCACTCGTGACACCCTGAAAGGAGTACGAGTACAGAAACCGAGTATGAACGAAGCTGAACTGACCAACTTTGCGGTGTTGGAAAGCTCCCGTTTAGTTACCAGGAAACGATAACGCTCTCGAAATACGGTGTTTGCTTTACCAACCTTTGTATCAATCTCTTTTTCCTGCCTTCTGTCGCTCATGAATACCACCTTAGAAGGTACTCGAACTTCTCGGTCTCCAGCAGGTCATGTCGGCGTACTTGTAGCCTAAACTGACCAATATTTCTGGAGAGGCATAACACTTTAGTCTTTTTGCTGCTAATTTGCATTCCCACTTGATCGTACACAGCAGAAAACCGATCAAGTTCGTGCTGAAGACCCAATTCTGAAGATGCCAGCAGTACCAAATAGTCCGCAATAATTAAACGGTTAATCCTGCATCTTCCAACAGTGACATCCTCGTCGATTCGGCTGTGACTTTACATCGAAGTCATATAGACTATGCAGAGGAGTGGTGAAAGTAAAGATGGGGAACGTTTGCAATTTAACTCCACCGATAAGGACACCAGTTCTAAAAAAGGAATATGAAGTGACGCAACGACCGGTAAGAAGCGGCCAACAATACTATACTCCCGAAACTCTCCCCAGAAAGACAACACTATTTTCTAAGATTTTGTTGTGGTTATAACTTCGTTATTTTCCGTTTTGTTCGCGTTTACAGCTAAAATGAGGTGAGATGTAAGTCGGGCTTTTCGGGCTTAATTTTGTCAAAATATTTAGGGCCGATTTCAGGCCTGCATATAAAATTGTTTAAATATTTTCAGAGTAACGATTTTTTCTTTCGTGACGAAGATCTGTTGTGCTCACCACGAGTGAAGTAACTGTGATTGTGATTTTCTTCAGCTAATTCTAGACTTGCAAACACAGATGCGTTCTTTTGTTCTCGGCTCTGATTCGTCACACGCTACTTGGGAAGTGACAATGGTGAGGAAATTAGCACGCGATGGAGTTGTGTGGAAAAGATCAATCACTTGCTCGATTCTTGACTTGTTTTGAGAAACGACTGCCTAAGATTTAGCACCAGGCAAGGACGTAACTAAACAGGGCTTCAAAAATAAATGTCTGACTCGGTCCGGGTTCGGGATTCGAAATGAGGCTCGTTAACAACTGAAGCCTTCAATGCAAATACACCCCCATATCGTGGTATGAAACTTTGGCCAGCTAAGCAACCTGCTAAACAGTTATGGCCTCCTGCAGTAACTCATTAAAGTTGAACACCAATGTGTTGGACGCAAGGCGACGTACCATCGTAAAGTTATCTCATTTCTAGGAAAACACCGCCGTTCAATTCCAAGGGAACTACATGATTGAGTTGGGGGGGAAGCGACTAATTTTAAAGACAAGGTTGTGACCGTTTGAATTCGAGTTTCACGAAATGTAGATTTGTAGGAAAGATGAGGTAAAAATACATTTAGTACAGAGGAGAAAACCTAGGTTTGTCTGGAACATTCAGATATCTGCATCATATTCATAACGCATGACGCACACAGCGATCTTTGTTCAGACACAAGTTCTAGAATAAATCAGAAACCAGGGGCGGATCGGGGGGGGTCGATGGTCCCCCCCAAAATCTACAAATATTACTAAGTAACTTTATTCACCATAATTTTGTACAATTGGGAAAACAACATTCGCGATATAAGGCCATTTTGTCGTCCACTGTATTGTGACAGCAGTGTTGTAAAGTATACTACATTTCTCTTACAGCAGCGAAGCCGTTATGAGACTTGAGTTGACTAACAAATAGCGCAGAAATAGCTCCCGTAACCTTACTGGCTGTATGCGCCCCTGTCAGTAACTGTGTAGAAGCGAAGCATTATACTTGCATTGTGGCTACATAACTAAACGTCGTTACATAGTGAATTTTAAATCTGAGTGCTTGAACTTCTCTACCGAAGTTGGAGTCAGTGAATTTTTGAAAACTCCGACTCCGGAATAAGACTAGCCAAAGACTGACTGAGAAAAGTTGCAAAATTCATCGCCTCCGATGCAAGCTCCGAAGCACTGGTTCTATTATTGCAGGTTAACCCAGATTATAAACGCTAAATCTGGCACAAGCTCAAAACGCAAAAGTAACGTCTGATTGTTCTTAACCCGTGGTAACATAACAATAGCTTCTGAAGAAATAGTTTTTCGTCACAATGCAATGTCACAAAAGTAGCTGCAGATGGCTTTATATTCTTAGCTAAAGTTCGTGGATAAACAACAAACAAAGTGAGATCCAAAATAGCCCATGCTTAAAATGCAAATACAACTACTCTACTTTGTTTCTTTACTTGGATTTTTCCTGCTTCTTTCAATACTGCACTCCAAAACTGGTAATGGCAAAGATTTTGGCTCCAATATTAATTCAATTTTTTTGGTTTTTGAATAACAAATGTTTTGGAACAATTATAAATTGTTTGAATTGTCAAATTTTGTAACAAACCATGACGTATTAATGGCAGAGTACATGTTCTTTCCAATGCTGATTGAGTAATAACAAGAAGAACTTTTCTTATAAGCAAACTATCGTTGGCATCGCTGGGTTCTCAGTGCATAGACGTGGTTTGCAACGGTGTGACGTAACTTGTCTGGTTGAATTTGTATGGAGGTATTTAGAAATGCTGAGTCTAAAATTATAAAAAGTTTGTATCAATAAATGACATTCAAATAAGGTTGATGAAGGGGTTATGAAGAATTTAAAGTGTCCACCATCCTTTTCGGAGACTTCAATACACAAGTTGGAAACGTTGCAGATGTGTAGAAGGGTGCGATTCACCAACATGGTCATGCTAACCTAAATGACAATAAAATGAACACACTCAACAAAGTGCCTTCCACGAAAATCAAAACACACATAGTCAAGCAAATATTTGACTGTAAGAGCCAAACAGGCGAGCGATGGAGAGGTTTAGAACAATTTTGCTCCTCACTCTAACTCAATTTGTAACTGCTGCTCTCTTCTTTTCACCAGCCCGTGGTCTAGTGGTAAGTGCGTCCGCTTGGTTGCTGGTAGGTCGAAAGTTCGACTTTTGGCCGGGTCTTACCAAGACTTTGTAAATTGGCACTGCAGCCTTCTTACCAGGCGCACGGTATGCGGAAGAGCTGCAGAGCAACGCTCTTCAACCGGTGCGCACGATGCACCATAGGGGCACCAAAATATGCGTGGGACGCACCACTACGAAAGGGTTTACAAGGCTACATCACAAACTTGTCACACTAAACAGATACTTTTTACAAAAACTTTCTGTTAGCAAAAATGAACCATTTAACCAACCAATAACTTCCAGGATTTAACCTAGACTTTGCACATTCTAAAGCAGTGTTTCTTAATCTTTTTTCTGCCACGTTTCCCTTTTGTCCTGTGTTTCAAGCCCCACTGACTTTATATAAGCTTTAAAACAAACATATTCATTGCTGAGTTTAATAATCATACATTCCACGTTGTAGGTCACGTAAAGACTCGCGCCTTCTTGAAATTTATTGACGCCCCTCTGGGAGGACGTGCCCCCATGTTTAAAGAACCACTGTTCTAAAGTGTGGTGCGTAAGCATCAGACCATGTCAAGCTAATTGTTGTGATTGGTTGATTTATTTGTGATTCATAAGCAACAGATAATGAGCCATGAATTATGTACCTGAGTTACTGAATTAGGGCATTTGCTTATTTAGGCCAGGGTACTTACAGACATGAGCGCAATTAGGTGGGGTACACTGGAGACGTGTCAGAAAATAAGGTGCATGAATTTAACAAAATAGGGTACATGGGTTCGTCAAAACATCTTTCAGGGTGCACCATAACAAAAAGGTTGAAGAGCACTGCTGCAGAGAACACACCCAGAACACAAAAACAAACCAGAAATTGCACAAACTCAGTCATGGCGCTACAAGACCATTGTAGTTATGAAACGCCAACAACTAAACCACCATATCAAAAAAAATGCTGCTCTCTGATATCCCGCAGCTTGACTAAACTCAAAATCAGCGCAAACTCGGTGGCTTCGAGCGCTAATGAGTAATTATTGGATAAACGCTCTGGCCGTTCCATTGCACCAATCCGCGACACCAACGCTATGCATGCTCTTGCCGTAACACTACCAATAAGCAGTGATACCCCCTACCCTCTTTAATCAGAAACCACAACAAGCTTAATTGCAACACTGTCTCAAACCAACAGACAGACGTGATAAAACCTGAAGCGTAGGAAATATCCAGGCACACCCTCCACTAACGCAATGAAATTCCAACAAGTTTCATTAACTCAAAACAGATGAAAATATCAGTATAACCCAGAAACACAGAAATTAACTAAACGTCTGCATATGATAAGTATTGAAAAAGTTGAATAAAAAATTCAACAAAATACATGGATCCATGCTCGCGAAAGGCGTAAAACCTCTCTGCTCACACGAAAAGTCACGTGTTAAGTTCAGTACAATTCCCACTGATACTCCAAGGTTTTAAAGCGTTAATTTCAATAAACATTACGCCGGTCGAATATTCTTGCTTGTTCTAAAATATATTTATCTCATCTCACCGTCTGGCCGATGTATCATGTACTTAATTCTGACATCTGGAAAATCCAAAGTCACCCAACAGAAAATCACATCGATATATCTCCAACTCTTGCTAAAATTACTTCTTGTGGTGTTGACAGCTTCAGCCAACACCTTGCCAGATCTTCTAAAGACGTTTATTGCAATAGACTACGCCAACACATCTCTTGACACAAACTTAAATTTGATCAGAGGATTTTGGTCTTATTCAGAAAGTATTGTTGCGATCAGAAAGCCCGAGCGGCAAGTGCGCAAAGCTTCACACTGTCGCAGAAAGCAACAATAGAGATCACCTGACGAGATCACTCTGTTATTGCTTGTTCGCGCCACGTATGTATGGGTGATGTTCTTCACGCACCTCCCGTTCGTGGTGAATCGNACATTCAACGCAACGCCAACCGAGAGGTTGCAACAGTATATTCTCTGAGTGGAATTGTTAGCTATTTTACCTATTGATCACAAACATACCAACCAATCTGTACAACGATTCGCTGGCTAGCAACTTGATTCCACGATTTTAGGGTGTTTGTCACTGGTGAAATGATTCCCTTGTACATCATCATGAGATAAACCTTAGTGGAGGACTGTTTTGAGACCAAGACTCCAACCACAGTGTTATTACCAGAAAAAAAAATAGAATCAACCAATCTTCAGCTACATGATCTTGAAATACTGCTCGCTGCGCACAACGTGACGTTTGAAAAAATTTAAAGCTTACCTGCTTTCCTGCTTTGTGCTTTGTGAGGCGGTATCCCCAACAAAATACTGTTGCTAGCCTAAAATAAAAAATTTTGCGGCCCCAAATTTTTGGCCTCCTTAAAAAAACTTGGTCAGGCTGCACTACTGCCAATAACAAAATATTCCATAAACGCCCACAGGTTTCTTTGTTATCCATCAAGGAATGAAGCATAAGACCTGAGATACACATAACATTTTTTCAAGTTTGGTTTGTTCGTCAGCGAATAAAGACAGTGGTTATTACATGATAAAACAAACCATCTTTCGCTGTGCAGTCAGTGCATCAGCCTACAGAACACTGTGTTTTAGGAAAAAAATAGCACGACGAGTTTCGATCATCGCGCTAACAACTTCACGACGCGTTACTGCGAAAACTACGAGAACATGCTACGACGGAGATTCGGTCATCACCGTCACAAGTTTCACGGCGTATACAAGGAAACGCTGGTATTAGAAGGAACAAGCTGCGATTACTCTTCGATCACTACCGCTTATATTCACGGCGTATACCACGCAGCAATAAGAGAATGCCCGGCAACAGGATTTTGATCATCACTGCTTTGAATTCACGGCGTTTGTCTCGCAGCAAATAAGAAAAAAATACGCAACGACAACAGTTCGATCAATACTGTCTCAAATTCTCAGCGCTATTACGCGTTTCGATCATTACCATTCAAAGTCACAGCGTCTACTACGAATGTCATAATACAAACACGTTACCGCATCATTACGATCATCTCCGCCTTAAATTCCCAGCGGCCATTAACTACGATGCCATCGGAAAAGAACATGCTACAAACAGCAATTCAATCCTCACCATCTCAAACTCCCGGCATATATTACGCAGCAGTATGGAAGATAAAAAGATATGCTACGATAACATTTGCATCATCATCGCTTCCATTTCACGGTCCATGCCACGAAACCAAAATAAAAGAAAACACGTGATACGATAGCATTTCGATCATCACCACCTCCGCTTTTTCGGCGCATGACTCAGATGCCACAATAAAAGTCATTATTCTCGTATACGAGATACCATATTAACTGTGATAAAGGTTGTTGTTGCCACCCCACAAGTCGCGCTCTTACACGCGTCAATTGGCAACGATAAAAATGAATTGTTTGAATTGTGCACTTCTCAATTCTTCTTTTTGTGTGAAATTTAATCAAGAAAAGAAATGCGTTTGTTTGTGGTGCTTGTTGGACCAACGAGGCATTGCAAGACACCGACCGTTTGGCGCTTCTCAACATTTCTTCATCCTCCTCCCTTGCATGCAACAGACACTTTCCTCGCCACCTTAGGCACATAGTGCGATAGGTGCAGTGGTGAAACTTACACAAAAAAAACACAATAAAAAATGATTTAATCATTTAATGCATAACAACAAGTGTATAAAAGAAACCAAGTTTACGACATTTACAAATGTATTTTTGTTCAACTTAAGGGAGAAACAATGGGTCTGTTTTTCTCGAAACTCCTAACAAATATTTTTCATTGCAGAAATCAGCATTTCTGGTTTCTGTTCACACGCATAAATCTTTCGCCTTCTACGAAATATTTATCTGTGAAGCTGTTGTTCTGGAAGGTTGTTAAGAGACAAGAGGAACATTATGCCTGACGTCAACGCTGTCACAGTTTAGCAGAAAATTTGCTTCAAGTTTAAGCCTTTTCTAGGGATATACTGCGATAGCGTTTTTCTGCTGTTTGTCACAGCAGTTGTGTCTAAAATGAGCAATAAAGAAAATCTGCTGTCAGGTTTTTCTGCTAGAGCGTGGAATAANGTTGCCAAAGCGTCGTTGCCTCNAAGTGTTGAATGGTTCACTCGCGATACTGAAGTTNTGCAAAGTTGCCAGAAAAGCGAACGAGGCAGCATATCTATGATTTGCTGCAGAAAGTAAAGTTTAATATCGGTCAACTGGAAGAGATCGTTGTACGACACGGTGGCATGGTTGGTTTCACTTGTTCATCTGAGGCAGCGGTTCTCAACAAGGGGTTCCCGGACCCCTAGGGATCCGAAACAGGATTATTGGTTCCCGGGCCCCAAGGGATCCGAAACAAGATTTTTGGTTCCAGGACCCCAAGGGATCCGAAACATTCTATCTGAATAAGAGCTGATGACATCGTAGGCGCAACATACACTCTGCAAGATCTTAAAATGTCTGATTCTTTGCTGAGAAAGGGTTTCTTTCCATGGACATTGAGGATTATTGGGAGTCTGAAATGCGATTTTTGAGTGTGGGTTTTTATTTTCTGGGATGTAATTTTTTACAGTAGAACCAAGTTTTTTGAAAACTTGCTAGTGCTTAGCCTATTACTCAAAAAAACGTTATCCAACCAAATTTTCCTGATAATGTTACTAATTTAACAATTGAAATTGATAAATGAGTGCAATGTCATTTCTGCTTCACGCTGCGGTTACCACGCTGAAGATGACCGGTGATGCGATTGTAAGCGCATTGTAACGTTTAACTGTTTGTGGTGCAATTATGGCGAAATTGTTGTTTGATGCAACAGAACTCGAACGTTGCTGGCGTTCGACTATGCATTGTTACCAGAAATTGAGTATAAAAGCACTGTCTCTTCTAGAGTCCTATAAAACAACATTATTTGTGCAAATCTGGATTTTCCTCTCTACTTTATTTGATAAACAAGCGACGTAAGTGTTTGAATCCCTCGAATGATTTGCGCGTGGCTCAGAGTACTGTGTGCCAAGGAATGAACGGATAATTTCATGGAAGCAGCAACAAAAAAGTCACTGGGTTTGTTTCTAACGAGCAGTAAGGTATGAAAGAACAGCGCGGCTAAGTGTTTTCTGTTGTGCTGTCAGTATGTATTACGAGTAGTAATTTGGAAAATGAAGATAGTGCGTAATCATGCTGTTTTTGTGATTTCTACGCTTTTTTCTAAAACGAGAGGTGCGAGCTTCGCTTCATTTATATCAAAGGCTTGCCAACTTCAATAAAGATTGGGAACCTATGATTTAATTCTAAGGATTCAGTTGGACTACTTGTGCAATTACTTTCACCTGTGAAGAAAATGGGGGTCTCGTAGTCCGACCATTTCCACTATTCTCACCACCCGCCGCTCAACGCCTTTAGGCGCTCAAAGAGAATGCTCTCAGAGAAAGAGCGCGTTGAAAGCGAAGTGCTTGCTTGGAGACGAGCACTGCATGGTAAAGAAAAAAACTCTTTTATAGAAAGAGCGCACCGAAAGGCACTGCTGGGGATGGCGATATTGTCCGAAAATAACGCCGGCAGCACAATTTTAGCAGCATTATCACAATAAAACCTACTTCTCCGAATACCACAGAAACGTAGGCTGCACACGTTCTTGTATGTAATAAGTATGTAATAAGCTGCAGTAGTAACACTTAAAATTAACAGCATTCCTGCATTGAAATGCGAAGCTCAGGTGCGAGATTTAAAGCAACGTAGAGCGCAAACGACGTACCGGCACATATTTCACGCAATCAGTATTCCTGCAGCGGAGGAAGACAGATGCCTTCACGTGTCCCTCCCCATTGCTGCATTCATTGAAATGCTTACTAAAACTGTCGCTTCGAGAGCAACCACTGCTACTCGTGCTGGATGTGCTGGGTAGGAATACGTCCTTCTCAAGGCGCGACAGTAGCTCTGATGCCGAAGATGACCCAAGGCCCAGCATACTCCAGCTAAATACCGAGGGGCTCACTGCAAGCAAGATCACCGTTATTGAGCAGCTAGCCTATGAGAACAAGGCAATCATCACCGTCTTACAGGACACCCACTGCACAACTGCAGACAAACTAGTGCGCAGACATCGCAGGATATCAGATCATTAACGTTTACAAACATCCACACTCGCGATTCACACCAACGGCCATCCCGACGTTCCTACACCCCAGTCTCTATGATGGTGGCCTCAACTGTCAACATGTCTACTGGGGTTACAACAAAATATCTCCTGACGGTGAGAACCTGGACTCGTGGGCAGTAACCAACAATCTTGTACTGCTGTATCACTTAAAGGACGCAGTCATCCTCTCGCCGATGGAACGTCGGCACCAACCCCGACCTGGCCTTTGCGAGTTTCGCTCAGGACAGCTGACTGCCGAACAGACGTGTTCTAGGGAAGTTCCCGCAGTCACAACACCGGCCCTCCATAACGCCACCAAGACTCAAGGTTCCTGCACACAGCGATCGGGTGAGGCGTTGGAACTTTCGCCAGGCTGATTGGAAGCGCTTAAGCCTTTTATAGGTGAGTCCGTTGAGAGATTGTCACCTCCGGACACATCAAACATCGAGAAGGCATACCAGGATTTATGCGAGAGCCTGTTATCCATGGCCAAAAAAATGCATCCCACGTGGG
>JGI24021J15306_10013695_pt1 | contig 10084 bp, 8 predicted proteins | sample Ectturendosymbi1_FD_15306 | JGI IMG/M metagenome (IMG submission 15306) | reverse complement strand
CTAAAATAAACAAATTAATTAATTATCTAATTAGCTCATTAGTCAAATATTTTTACTAACTTACATCACAACTTTTGAACCCGAAACCCCAGCAGGTAATCCAAAGTATATAAAGACTCGGATTGAAGCCTAGTTTTCAGTAAAAACTTCAGCGAAATACTACCAACTAACGGATGGCGCCCAGGGTCAGGCAAAGTGGGCCAAGGTGGCCTAAAAGTCCTCCAATTATGATGTCACTCACAAAAAACCCGCAACCCCCAAGCAAAAATTTTTTTCGAGTGCAGGCTAGAAGACTTGCCGCGTCTTTTGAGACTTTTACCGGGTCTGTAGACCATACAGGACTGGAGAAATTCCCAGGCAAAGCCACGTGCATTTAGGCGTTTTTTTTTCTGAAAATCCCCGTCAATTCGGTCAGAAACATAGACTAATGAATAGTGTTATGATGAGTTTAATATTACCATGGTACAAATGACCACAATAACTCAGCGAAAAAAAATAATACAGGTGGCCGCTGATATTATTTTTAACCATAACTCACGAACTCGGCTTCAGAAGAAAGCAACACATCTTTTGAAGTACGTTGCATGTACTTTTGACATGAATTCGGCGAAAAACCCTGTTTTAATGTTGCCAAAAAATGTAGTGGTTTTTATTCAAAAAGCCATGGAGCAGAAACTAAACATGTTTGAAATAATTTCAACAACAAAAAATCAAGAATTAATTAGGGGTTTAATCAATCATTTTGTTGCTTTCAAGCCATAACTTTTGAACCGGAAATGGTAGAAAGCTAATCAAAGGCTCAAGAGACTCAGATTATAGCCTAGTTTCCAACAAAACCTTGAGTCAAAAAATTCCCTCTAGCGGTTGGCACCCAGTGCCAGGTAACCTGAGCCAAAATGGCCAAAAACCTATCGTGCTTATGACGTCACACCGAAAAACCTGAAGTCCAAAACTTTCCGTATTTTTATTGCAATCTAAAAGACTTACCGCATGTTTTGAGGGTTTGAACAGCTCTCTAGCGCAATTGGCAGATGAGTTATGGTTCATGTGGGTCTTCAAGGTAAAAACAACTCGAAGCCAAAGCCGTTAACTTGGTAACGCTCTCCTCGCATTTTTACCTTTTTTGATGAGAGATTACTAAGAACAATGGTTCCCAACTGGTGGATCGCAACCCCAGAGTAGGTCACAGAGGAGTGGGTGTGGGGTCACGAACAACAACCTCAATAGTTTGCTGAGTTTGAATTTTTCTAACTGCACATGTCAACGTTGTGTTACATCAGCAAAACTGAAAAATGGATATATATTTGTGAAGTTCACATTATCTCCATTGTAATTCGTATCTGGTTTCCACTGTACAGTTTTGATTGACCTTAATATAGCAATTAGCTGCCATTAGAAATAGTAAACACTGGCCAGTGACACTGAGATTACGTCAGCCTCATAAACATTTGTCCTGCTGTAAATCATTGCCTGCTGAAATTCCAACAAAAAACAACCGATATTTTTATAGTTATATTTCCATGTGACATTCATTATTTTGTATTTGTTATGGTTCACGCTTATGATTACAGCAAAAAGTAGCATATAGCTGACAGATGACAGGATCTTACCAACAGGCTGAACAAGTGACAGTGATGTGCACAAACATTCAAAGTAACTTCTTAACAGTGTAGTTTGCTGTTATGCGCTTCAAATCAAATGGTTGCATTTTAAAGAAGGTAATGTTCTTGCATTTCCTGCAATTGAAACTCAACATAACAATCGTGTATTCACTTTCTGAATGAAATAGTTATGTTATTCATGTCTGAGTAATTATGTTATTCACGTATTTGCAACTCCAAAATCATTCCTCAGCACATGACTTGTTCTCCAAAAAATTGCTGGCGCAGTTCTGGTGTGCTACGCAACAATCATACCCAAACCTAACTGTGCTGCCTTTTCATAATCTGCATCTAATCATTTCCACCTACCTCTGTCAGCAGGGGTGAATATTAGGGGAGGTAAATGAGAGATGGTCATCTAGCACACTCCCCTTTTTTCAGAGATGCCGCAGGCACATTTTGAGAGTCTCACACTTAGTTTTTGTCTGGTACTTTTTTTTGGGTCATAGACATAAGTTTTTGATGACCAAAACGAATTAAGTCAATTCGGTCATAATCTCCCAAAAGGTAGGCTAGTGAATACAGTTTCAGAGAATTTTAATACTATGACGAGATGAACAACAGAAAGGTCTCAGCAAAAAAACAACCTAGGTTTTTGCGTTGTTCTGTTAACAAGCTTATGAACCACTTCAGAGCCATGTTTAATAGGACATGAAGCAAGTCATAAGTTTTTCAAAATAAAGCAACAATTATGTGCAAATGTGTCAAAGGAGGCCTCTCAACAATTGTTTTGGGGCAGCTTTGTGGGAGCTTGCCTCAGGCCCCTAAATTCTGATATACACTCCTGTCTGTGAGGCTGGATTTTCAATTTTGTCCACATTAATACCTTCAGTGCAATGTGAATTCTGTGCAATTATTCAGCTGGTGCTGGACGGTTTTAGGGCTGTTTTCATCTAACAGCTAGACTCATAATTGAATAATTTAAAAAGTACTTGTCCGATTGACCTCAAATTTTCTGGTAAGATGCATTTTCACAATAACATTTGTTAGAATTTGGTTGCAAATGATAAGTTCAGGGTTTTTTTAAGGCGTTTTAGGGACCCGATTCGGGTCCCTAGAATAGGAGAAAATTATCATCGGGTCCCCAAAATCAGAGAAAATCAGGTCACTAGAATCAGAGAAATCGGGTCCCTACAGATCCATGCCAGGTACCCAACATTTTCCTTTAAAAAAAACCCTGGATAAGTTATTGCTTTTACTCAACCTATTGAACACAAAATAGGGCATTGCCAGCCACATGCAGCAACAGTTAGTCCAATGCACTGAGAACAGAGTCACAGAGTCTGGTTGCTTGATTCAACAATTAAGAGCTCGTAAACTTCTTGATGCATTGAACTAAAATTTTCAGGCAAAATGGATAACAACCAGAACATTCTTGCAAATCTTGGTTGCAAAAAATTTAGATTTGAAAAAGTTATGGTGCTTTACAGAACTACTGCTCAACCCTGCTGAATAGGATAGTTTTGTAGCCTACTTGCATCTGTAGTTACAAATCAAAAGTACTTAACTCAACAGATTTTCATTAGCATTTCTTCAAATTCTCAGAGATGATGCACATAGGTATGAAGATCATACATGAACATTTTCTTTGCACAAATATAAGTAAAAAAAGTTTATCTTTACACACACAACAACTGTCAGGTCCTAAGTGCTTTGCAAAAAGTGTTGTAGCCTAGGCCTAGCAAAATGTTGCTGGATAACAAACTGCATTACTAAAAAAGTTATTGCTAATATTACCTAAAATTTTCAACGATTATGTGGGTAGGTATGGAGAACACTATTGCAAATTTTCATTGCAATCAACCAAGTAAAAAAAATGTTGTTGTGTGTTACGAAACAACTGTTCACACCCAACTTTTTTGAAAAAGTCCTGTAGCCTATGCCTAACAAGATGGTTTGCTGCCAAACTTCATAACTCAAAAAGTTTTTGGTCAATTTGTATGAAATTTTCAGGATCGATGTGTCTAGGTACGAAGAACATTTGTGGAAATTTTTGTTGAAAGAAAAAACAGTATGAGAAAAGTTGTCGTGCTGGCATACGTATGTATGAATTTTTTTAATCTTGTTGGCTGTTACACAACAATTTAAGTTGTAAGCAATGGCTGTGACTGAGCGCTATGTGATATTTTCGAATGGTGTTGCGACATTGAAAAGGTTAAGAACCTCTGATTCAGAATATTGTTTTTCTTACCGATTCACATCAAACATATGCGTTACTTGCAAGAATGTGCCAAAAATAATAAAAATAACACCAAAAGCAACTTGACAAACGAGTTTACAAAACCTAACACAAGTCTAATCATCAAAATTAAAAACAAAGCAAACATGAAACCAATCATGGGATAACAGCTTTTTCCAAGATTTTAACATAAAACATATTTGTACATCCATAGATGAACTGATTTCATGCAGCTATGTGGTAAAAAAAGATTTATATTCTCACTTAACATGTGTCTCCTAGTCAATGTGGGAGCTAATTTATCTCAATGAATGCTTTAAACAACATTCATACCAACAGGTAGGAACCAGCAACAACACTGTGAAAGCAGGCTCAAAATGGCAGATTTTTAAACCGCCCCAGCTTTACCAATCCCCACGTTGCAATCAGTGCTTTTTGCACACTTACAAGCATGTACACCCAAACCATACTAATATTTCCTAATCTACACTAGCATTAAACAGAAACTTGTTTAAATACTACTGATCTTGAAACAGTGAGCTTCAGCCAGCACATATTTACCTTCTGTTTTTGGATGTTAAATCTTCAACTTCAAATTTGTTAGTGAGGAGTTTGTCATTTTCCTGTCTCAACTCTGCAATTGCTTCCCTGTTGTTAGCGAACTTTTCCTCTGCAATTATTAACAATAGTGGATCAACCCTGATGTTGTTTCAGCTTGCATTACAACATTAAAAGCAATCTATCAAGCAAAGAAATTTAGAACGCACACCTCCTACTGATAAACTTCACAAAGTGCAGAAAACAAAGTTTTCTTTTTATACAACATGTATCTTGAGAATGCTATCAACATTGATAATTGAACATCATGTCAGCAACATTCATACAGCATCTAACAAAGTCCCATATTGAGAAGCACCTCATTAGGGTGGCTCAAATAGGCTTTTCATGCCTGACACTGACTTGCCCCTTACACGTTTCACCGTAACACACTGGGTGCAATGCTGTCGCGTTGTGTCTTGTACCTTACTGTGCGAATCGGTGTTGTATCTGGCTGCAGATAGCTGCGCAGCGTGAAGTGTCTTTCTTGAAACTGCTTTGTTGTTTTCAATTTATCTTTTGACTATGACTTACGAACCAGAGGAGCTATGAAAAAATTTCACACATTTTTACAAAGCTTTATTTTTACCACATGCAATGGTGTAATTTTTTTGACTCTGTGGCATCACTGCGACATATTAAAGGGCAGCAACCACAGCTCTCTCATTGGTATGACCTGTTTGAAAAAGGATTGGTAAACCATTTGCAAATGACTTTGTTGAGAATCTGGTACTGTAATCAGTACAAGTTTTCTCATTGCGATTTGTTCACAGTAAACCTCAACATCTATCACTTTGTTTGCCTGGAGCATGGGCACAGAATGTAATGAATTGCAACACGCCAATAAAAACAATGATTTATGACATGGCAAAAAGGAAGTAATTGTAGTACAACACATAAAAGGGAATTTACACATGCTTCAAGGTTTGATATTTGTTGAAACTTGGTATCATGCACAGTGAAACCTCACATACAGTACAGCCTTTGTATTTTTGCTTTTAGCACACTTCCTGCAAAATTTGTGAGACTCTATTTTGGGCTGTTGCTGGAATATTTCTATTTTCACCATAGATACCTATTTTACCTGAAATGTCCAAATAAAATTAAAAGTTTAGCAGCACAAAACTAACTGCAAACCAACAATGTTGGATCTCAATGTGAAACAACTTATCAGAGAGTGGGATTGTGGTGAACACTCTGTACTGTATTGTGGCAAACTGCTCCTCCACTTATCTCTTTATTCACTCAGTTGTGTGAACCCAATTAACCAAGAAAAAAGCTTTGCAAGTACCTCAGACCAGTCACGATCCACCTGCGTGATCAATTCGGTAGTAGATGAATGCTGCTGGTAGTTCTTTCAAAGCATAGTTTAGGCCATGGGGTCATGACCTTACACACGACGACTACATACGCATCATGATGCGCATTATTTTCCATACGCCTGCAAAGTGTTACGAGGATTGGGGGGCAGCAGCCTTTGGAGATCTTGAATAATCACATGTCGAGAGAATAGCACGCCTATAGCAGCTCTTAACCACTACATATAATGCTCTGTTTTTAGCTCTTTGATAGTTTTCCTGGCTCCAAACCAAGATAGCACCAAGCAAGGTCGAAGATGTAATTATACTACTTGGTCTTCAATTTTTCCTGTGCCATTGTGATCATACCACTGTAGCTAGGATCGGATCTATCCATTTGGAGGATAAATGGCTTTACAAATTTCACAACTACTCAAGTTGTCATGAACTGTCATGTTATGAATGTTTCACAAAAATCCAATCTCTTCCTCTTGCACTGTAGATAAAATTATTTTGATTATTACCCACGATTCATGACCATAGGTGAGGATCAGAAAAAAGACCAATTTAGAAACTGAAACTTCGCACTGCTGCAAAGCTCCAGTTTCATGATTACAGAACATAATTCCAATGTAATGTTAATTCATTCGAATTTTTGGTGGCGGCAGTTAGTGGCAGACCGAAGCCTGAAATTTTCCCCTGCCGAGGCAATTTGGGGTGAACACACTTGCCTAAGGAGTGCCAAGGCAGTTCACTCACTGGCCGTGGATCGAACACCCAACCTTCCAATTGAGAGGCGGACAATTTACCACTGAGCTAGTGCCGCCCCCCAGCTAGAGCTAGTGCCACTGAGCTAATGTAATGTTGTGGCTTACCATTCTGTGTATCAATCTCCTTGTTTTGCCACTTTAATGCGACCCCAAGGCACTTGAACTTCAACCTACTGAAGTGTATTACTGCTCACTTGTAGCATATACTCACTTGGGTTTCTGCAGAAACATAATACCTTGGTCTTTTATTGCTAATTTTCATTTCTGCTTGACCATAAGCAACTGAAATTCAGTGATGTTCATGTTGAACAACTTGTTTAAATGATGCAAACCTCGTGATGGGCATTTAGGAATCCTAAACTATCCAAATCGAAAATGCTAATTTAAACCTGATAATTGGGTTCAGTTTAGATCTTCCACAACATCAGCAGTGTACTTGATTCCACCACATGAGAGTTAATGTGCACAAGCAAACATTTTTCAGTGCAGTCACGTATGTTTTTCTCTTGCATCACGTGAAAACAAGAGCACTACTGCGTATGCACAGACATTTTTTCAGTCCATTCATGTGCGTTTTTCTCTTGCATTGCATGGAAACAACACTAAGTATGCACACACAGACATTTTTTCAGTCGACTCGCAGCATTTATCTCTTGCACCACATGGGCAAGTGGAAACCAAGCACTATGTGCATACACAGATATTTTACAGTTCAACACAAGATTTTTTGAGACACCAACATGCGCAGTGATTTCTGCAGTTACTTAACCGACTACATGCATTTGCAAGTCGTGGAGTGCATTATTACTTGCATGTTTTAAATTCAGTTATAGTCGTTTTGTTAACATGTCAGCTGGAAAAGTTCCTGGAGAAAGGAAAACTGTGAATGGTCAGTTGTCTTTGCTTGCACAAATGGTTTGAGAAAATCTTTGTACAACTTGCCACATCAGCTTCTTCTAAAAGACCTTTTTCCAATGCATAATTAACTGCCACCAAGTTGTGATCACGGTTAACACACAGACATTTGGAAAACCTTAATGCATTGCACTACATCAGCAGCGCAGAGCTTCACTGTCATTACAGGCCCCTTTGTGCCATAGGTACTCAGGCACTCAGCAGCAATGCTGATCAAATATTACACGCTGCCACAGCAGGTTTCAAATGCTAATGTTTTGGAACAGGCAACAGCATTTCCCTTCTAACGTTGTATGCGATTATTACAAAACAATCACATCACTCCACATGTGTGCTTCCTGACACCATTGGCATCTGCAGCTTGACAATGAATGGAACATGGATATTTCATGAACTATGTGATATAAAAATGCTTCCGAATGTTCTAAAAATCAGTTGCTCCTGATATAATATCTTAAATTCTGAAATCCTTTAGCGTTTAGCAAACCAACGGTCATCAGTTGAAATGTAAATTTGAAATTGTTGGCTTGTTGCCCATGCATTGCGTGTTATCTTAAACGTGCACATTGCCTGTGTGACGTAATAATTGCCCGTATTAGTTGTGGAACGTTTCCCACACCTGTGGCCATTTTTCTGCTTGCTTTGGACTATACATGCACTGCAGTTGGGAACACGTTTATTTGTAAAGAATTTAACACATTTGGTGCAAAGGTGTTAAACATAGTCGCATGCGTCTGGTAGTTACCCAATGCCATAAAATTAACTTTAAAAGTGTTACTTTCACGACAAAGCTTCGCACTTAAAGGGACGAGACACGACTAGACAGCACCAAACACAATGTGCTGAAGCCTGAAAGTTGAACAGGCAGTGTTGATATTGGCACATCAGTGAAGGGAGTCATTTCGGCAACAGTTGCTGCGGATAAATGACACTCAGGTTTCACACCATCTGAGCAGTGCGCTTCACACTCTTCCAAAGTTAACTATGCAATTAATTGATTTAAGTTTACAAATGAAAAGAACATTTCCATTTGAATATCTGGTTTATGCAAATAACCGTTATACGATTAATCGTACTATTTTCGTATATGGACAGTTTCGGTTTGGGATTCTAGAATCCTACTATGCAATAAAGCAATTTACACGTTTAACTGAAGTATGAAATTAGTTGAAGTCATTTGTAGTTGAGCTAGACCACTAGCCAAGTTTGGTTGGGTCTGAGGACACCTATACCCTGGAAAAATGAGTTTTATACTAAAAAGTATTGTCAAAATTAGGCCTTTCCTGGCATAACCACTTTTGCTTGGCAAAAATGCACCACTGCATTAAAATCAAAACATTTGTTGTTCGATGTTGCGAAAATGTATCGTTTGTGTGATAAAAGGATGAATTGTTGATTTCCAGTGCCGGATTAAGGAAAGTGCGCTGTGTGGGCCTCCTTGGTTTTTGAGTGAACAATGTTTTTTTGTGTTTTTTTTAGCAATTCTCAGGTGCAATGCGTTGTAGAAGAAAAACAGAATAGGATTCAGTATTCTGGATTCGGTTTAGCTATTCTGGAATAATTATGGAATAGCAAACTATCCTGAAATGCCCATCCCTATGCAAACCTAAAATCATTTGAAAGTGCAACCGGTTTATCCTGCTGCTTCCAAAATTGGTTTGTCTGGTAACCCCTGATATAGACACGAAGATTGGTTGCAGGACACACCTGGTTGTGGTTCAACGCGGAGACTTTTGAGTAGTACAATGTTGTGACAGTCAGTAACAGGCTGCTGCAATTACTTCCTGATTGTGAATGCTAAACAAGTAACAACAGCTCCAACAGCGATCTGCAATTTGCTTTACCAAAAGCATGTTCAAACTCGGTGCCAAAATGATAAAACATAGTGCAATAGAAATCTGGTCAAGAATTTCTTTAGAAATAAAAAATAAAACGTGTTGGCACTTTTTGGAGGAGTATAAGAAATGTGTATAACTAGGATAATAGAAATATACTCTGAGTTCTTATTGATTGGTGTACATAAACCAAGTGGTTTGATTTAATTACGTAATGTTGTTACAGTGGAAACTGTCAATAATGAAGTATCTCCATTAAATATTACGTCGTTTGGTTGTTCACAAAAATTGGTCACATCAAACCAGTGTATGAAGTAGTGGGATGCTGTAGCCTATAGACACAGAGTGGCAAATTTCCGTTCTCAGCATGCATTGACAGCAAGTTCTTTTCTGCAAAGCATGATTGCGCGACTGGTTCTCAACCAGCTTAAATCTCGTGACACCATTGCAGTGCTGCAGCGATCTACAGCTTTTGATGCATTTCTTCTCTAGCATACACGAATATTTTTGAATGTGTGAAAACAGTAAATGTTTAATTTGATAACTCTAAACCATTTTCTTCTGGTGGCTTGGTTTGCCTGCAATACATTTTACTTCAATTTACTGTATAACCGCGTTATCCATATTACATTCTATACCCAGAGCAAAAGACTTTTACTAAATATTATGCACTGCTCCCTTTACAAAATAAGCAGTTTCGCTCTTGGGAGGTCTGCAGCCTAGATGACCCTTGGTCCTTCGCGGTCTCCCACACCCTTCTGCGTTTTATAAATCGATGCACTTGGAAGTCATCGCAGTACTACATTATAATAAGCATGTTGACGTCGTT
>JGI24021J15306_10013694_pt1 | contig 10084 bp, 9 predicted proteins | sample Ectturendosymbi1_FD_15306 | JGI IMG/M metagenome (IMG submission 15306) | reverse complement strand
ATCTATGTTAGTTGTACTGCCCCCAGAGGATCTACACAAATAAACTAAGGTTCAAGTTTTTGCACATGCACAGCAAAACATCAAATCCGTTACCATACAAGTGAAATTTGGTGAAAAAATTAGAGTCTGGAGTCACAGGAATTTCGTTGGAATTTATGTTTCACGCCAATGAAGTTTTATGTGAATTTGCTGAACTTACGCAACTCATCAACAACGCATGACGAGCTGTCGTCACGTTTATATTAATATTGTTACTATAGTAAGTAGTACTAATTTAAAATGACTTTCCTGTCGACATATCACATAACCCTCTTTTTCATACAAAAACTGTAAGCCACTGGTTAGCTGATAATGGATCTATGCCGTGTAGTCATTAACGATTTGCTGCAGAAAACGATGTTTTGCAGTAAACAATTAGAGGAGAATTCCAAAAACATAAAAGCAGTGCATTTTATTGAAAAACCTTTAAAATCTCCCGTTTAGAGATAAAAAAAACTTCATTTGAACACCCAGAATATACAAATTGACTTTCACCTGCAAATGGATTTATTTGAATTTAAAAAGTCTTTCATTAGGTTATTCTTCATTAGGAAGTCTTCATTAGGAAAACTGTGTGTCATGGTACTCTGCATCCTTTTCATATACACAAGTTTGCTGCCAGTGCGACACTACTATACAAAAACTTTCGCTGCCTGACATTACTTACCCAACGAGCAACCCACTCCACAAACTTCAGCTCTGTAAAATTTCCAGTATCTTGGCATTCAAAATCAACTGACGTCAAGTGTTGTATTAAAGGTACTGTAGAGTGAAGCAAATGTATTCAGTGTTGTAAGCCAAGCTAAGCTTCTTCCAGGCTCACACTATAGCAACACCGAAAATACCATTGAAAGTTCCTTTAAAAATTGTTTGCAGGGCAATCCTGGCCGCCTCGGAAAACATGGAAAAAGAGGTCGGCGTGGTATACGTGTAAGTATTTCTTCAGCTGAAGACTACGATCGTGAAGGATTTTATGTAAGTTACCAAAATAACTTGCTTTCTTTGAATTTTTATAGGGTAACAGAGGCATTCGCGGTTCGAAAGGACAAAGAGGTACAGCGGTAAGAACATAACTGTTTGTGATTTTTATGATACCACTTCCAAATTTTGCAAGTCTTCCATATATGTTGTCCATAAAACAGCATTGCTGCAATTCATTTTTTCGACACTGTTTTCAATTCTGCATCTTTGTATGTTGTTCCCAAGTTCAAGGTAAAACGCTCTTGTGATGATCAGGTTGTATTTTCACGAAATCATATTAGACCCAATAGTAGGTCATGCGTTGCTGTTTAAACATTTTTCAAATCACCGAAGAAATGGTTAATTTATTTCTGTAATGATTTTCAGGGGCCAAGAGGTTTGAAAGGAAAGACTGGAAAACCTGGTGGTCTTGGTATAAAGGTTATTTCTTTATCAAAAACAAATACTTTTTTCCAATATTGGTTTCAAAATTTCTCTATTAAATACATCTTAAAATCAGTGTGTAAATTTCGCGTATTAGATATTTAGCTTCAAAACTTACTACTGTAAGTTACTTGTCATGAAACGTGTAAAAACTAACCATCCTTGTTGGTCTGATTTGATTTATATCTGCTGCTCTACGTGATCATTTTCCTCTTCCATTGCTATACCAGATTTCTGTTTTGCAAGTTGAGTGTTGATTCTTACTTTGTGCAATGCAGTGGACTTCATTATCACCCGCTTAAACATTGCTTGTTCTTTGGTTGGGCTGAAAACAATTCGGTTAGCTGATACTTCAGCTTCACCCATTTCGGCGAAATAACGACACAAAGTGGTAAATCGCCAACGAGTGTCTCAGCAACATGATCTTGTCCATTCGGTGAAAACCCATGTGTGCATTCATACGCAATATTAATTGTGGGATGTGTTTACACGCAATGTTGAATTCTTCTGTCGATCAGGCAAAGTCTTGCAGCAGCAACTCGAGTTAACGACAGCTTTCACAGGTTGTAAAAAATATGCACTTTTCTCACTGAAGTTTGTGGACCAGTTTAAAGACTAAAGACCTATGTGGTATTTACGGTCCCTGCGAAAATCTTAAGACTGCATTTCGTCAAATCCAGACCATGATCTATAAAAAACAATATGATACCTTTCATTTGACTAAAAGTCAACCAGTTTGAAACTTTAAGCAGCTCTGCAAGGAATAGACATTGCGGTATACAGACAACTACCTGACGATGTAAAGTTGCTTGACTATTATTCCATCTTATTTTTGTAGGGCGTCAAGGGCAACACCGGCAAGCCAGGTTCACCTGGAGCAAAAGTAAGTCTGAGCTCGTACGTTTTCAAAAGTCAATCAGCGAAGGTTCAGTTGTGCGACTTTAGGGTTTAGAATTAATATATTTACTGGTGCGGTTACTTTTAAACTCTTTCCGTTTCTGCATCTGCCAGTACAGCTAGTCTTCATTAACGCCCGGCACTTATCATTTTTTTCTTTCTTTTTGCCTTTAACTACCGCGTTCGCCACTTTTTTATAAAGCTTTGAAACACCATACCTCGCTAGCCGATTGAGCTAGACAGCTGTTCAAACCCTCTACGGATTCAGCAAGTCTTCTAGTTCATATTAAAAAAAAAACTTTTTTTCGTTTTGGGTTTAGGACTTTCTGGGGTCACCTAAAGTTCATCTGGCTCAGGGCGCCAAACCAATGAGGCATTTTTTGGCTCAAGGGTGTTTCGGTAAGAAGGTTATCATCCAAGTCTTTAGAGCCCTTGATTGACTTTCTAACATATCTGGAGCCAAAATTTTTGCTTCCAAAAAAAACTAAAGCCAAAAAAATGGCTCTGTGGGTTGGCGTCCTCGGCCAGGTAGCCTCAGCTAAAAACATGTCCCCATTATGACGTCACCCACAGAGAACCCCAAACTCAAAACGAAAAAAAATTTTTAAACTGAATTATAAGACTTTCCGAATCCGCAGATGGTTTGAACAGCTCTCTAGCTCAATCGGCTGGCAAGTTATGCTGGTGCAAAGTTCTACAAAAAAAGTAGTAGTTAAAGGAGGCGTTTCCGTTTGTGGAGCATGAACTTGATTTTAGTCGCTTAAAAACGTTAGGTATTTAGAACTAACTCCAGTGTTGAACATGTTTCTAACATTAACTGTTAATTTTTGTTCTTTACTTTATCATCATCCAGGGTGAAGCTTCAGGGGAGCGTGGTTCAAATGGATCAGAAGGTCCTACGGGCGATCGGGTGGGCTGTGGTGAAACTATTTTGTGACCTTGATGTATTGTTCGGCCGTCCAGTGTCAACAGCGAACTTTCTCGCTTTATTTCCTTGTGAATCAGTTAGAAACACAACATGCCTTATTTTAGGGTCGCCCTGGAAATCCCGGACCAGCTGGTGATCCTGGAAAGAAAGGCAAAAAGGTAGCTACTTTGAAATGGCTGTTTAGTTACATTTCAACATCTGCTACCAAGGACAAGCTTCGCCATTTTCTTTGTGTACGATAAAACATTTGCGATTGCTTCATTTGTTGAAAGACACTTTGAATGCCCTGCATAAGGCCTTCTTTGTGAGTTCATGTGCAGATCACAATATTGGGGAAGGTGATAGCTCAGTCGTAGCGTTCCCGCTTCTCAACGTAAAATTTGAGACTTCGATCCACAGCCACTGAGCGAATCGTCGAATAGCGCTGCTGCAGGAACATTCACTTCAACCACCCCCGCAAAAAGCTATATTTCAGGCTTAAACTTGCCGCCAATTACGTCATCCCAAACAATTAAAAACAATGAGCGGTCGCTGTTTTGCTTTTTTTCATGGTCATGGACTTTCACTAGAAAGGCAACAACTGCTTTGCAGGATTTTTTCAATTCTCTTGTAGATATTCGCATAAGTTGTCGATAAGTCAGGTCAGCTTTGAAGAGCCATAATTCACCAGGTTGTTAAATTGTAACGAAGGAGCACTTAACTAATTTGAGGTCCTGCACGCTTGCTGAAAAGTTCATTTTATATAGTCAGGATTTTACTTATTCTGATTTACTCTCATTGCGCTCAGTTACGTTTTAACTGTTTAGGGCGTAGCTGGAAAGGATGGAAAACCAGGAGTTCAGGGAAATGTTGGGCCGCAGGTATGAGATTAAAAATATTTCAACTATGTTTATGCAACAGGTTTATTTGAAAGTAATGAATTTACTTCTACAATTAGTTGTCCATTTGTCGACTCAGCATAGCCATGTTTATGGCTTGTCATTGTTCATTTGGATAGAAAATTCAGATAATGCTTAACTTTAAGTGTGGGCAAAATCTATGTAGAAACCAATCACTTGTTGATAAACAGATGAGAAGTCAAGTACAGATAACGACATACTGGAGAAAAAACATTTGTCGCAGAAGGAATCGTTTTACGTTGTTGTGCTACAAATTACCCAACGCCTGGCTCCGGTCGTCATTCGCCCGTTAAAATTCTAGCAATATTAGCTTGCAATTATACCTAGTTTCAAACGAAAAGGCCTTGCTTTCCCACAAAATCGAAATGTGAAAAACTTTTTCTGCCTGCTTGACTGTTTATCTGATAAAGGGAGAAACAGTTTCAAACATAAAACCTCTGATATCTTGTGCATTTTCTTACGTGGCATTAGACGACATGAAGCTTTGGATGTTCGTAAAAGCGAACTTCTGTTGAGTATGTCTACAGATTTTGCCCTATGGTGTTACAAAAAATGAAATTTTGGCGCCAATATGTAAGAATACTTTCAACCATTTGTTTTCAGGGTTTGCCAGGACCATTAGGTCCTAAAGGAAAGAAGGGCGAAGTAGGGCTATGGGTGAGTAGTTATTATTTGATATTTTATTAACCTTTTGGTAGAACATTTCAAATAATCTATAAAATTTAAATGCTGAATAACTAAAGCGCAAAATGAATAAAATGTTCGTTTTAACCTACTATTATTCTGATTCGCCCGTCAGATACAAAATGTTCTCAAGGTGCCAACCTTTTTATGTTTTTTTGAGATTACTTCATACAGTAAACGGCCTGCAGGCTGTTATCGCAAATTGTTCTATACACAAATCACGCGGCATTCCTTCCAAGCTAAAATCAACTCGATCGCGTTAGCCAGCAAATTCTACTCTTGTCATGACCTTCACGTACGCAAGTGCAGAAAAATCCTTGATTTACGCTTAGATGCAAACAATAGGCAAGAGATCCCAATCAAACTAAACGTAGAAAACTTGGCGAACAAACGAAATACTTTTCCAATTGCGTGACGGAAGCGACAGTAATCACGGGATAGAAATGCTACAATTGGAATCACTCTAAAGTTTTGACACGTGCGCAATCTAGCGCTGATTCATGGGTTTCTAATAATACACCGAAAACCACCAATTTCTAGTGCGCAAAAATATTTTCCTAATGTCAACTTTCTGTCAAAGTGTCAAGTGCTGTGTGCACAGTTTGTTTGTGTTGACGTGAGAATGAGACTGGCAATAGTCTTTGTTTAAAAAGACGTTGTTTTTTAGCAAACTACAGAACCAGCAACAATATTACGTAAACGGCGTACAACTGCTTTACGTTGCAGGGACCGATGGGCTTGTGGGGTCAGACAGGGCTAACAGGTCTCGATGGGTTGAAGGTAAGTTCACTTATTCATAGCTTGCGATTATATCATCTGACATTGCAATCCTTTCTCATTGAACTTGCTTACCAAATCTACAGGCGGATCAGCAAAGATTTTTGCCTTGGCAACAGAAAGAACCTGTGAAAGAAATCATTAATTCATTTATTCATTTTCACACCCACTTTTCCTCTGAGGAGCATCTCGGGGGCAGGAGTCCTGGGAGGAGTCGAAATGCCTCACGGTTTTCAGCCGGAGTCCAACAACCCTGCATGTCGGAGTCCAACAACCCCGGCGAACGCTTGTGAATTAAATCTACCGATACACACACAAACGTTTCAGCAAAAACACAATAACTTGTCGCCAGTTAACAGGAGGCCATTAAAGCAGTACTCCCGCAACACTCCTCAAAGCTTTTCCCGAGAGACCTGGTCGTATGATTTCTCGAGGTCGACAAAACATGTGTAGACATATTTAGCATACTCCCAATATTTCTCGAAAATTTGCTGGAGAGTGAAAATTTGGTCTGTAGTGCTGCGGCCGGGACGAAAACCGCACTGGGAAACCTACAGCTTTGGTTATGAAAAAAATCGACAAACTTTTAGATCAAGATCTTTTAGTTCTTAAAAAAGTAGCTATTCGGGCAATTTCCCAATAACGCGCGTGCACGTCGATTTGACGTAGCTTATGATGCATGATATTAAAAACGAAATTGATGACGGTTCAAAGTTTTGCAATGATGCCCCCGTACCGGAAGCTGCTAATTACTGGCACCACGTTATTATCCAGTGTACGTTGTGAATCGAATTGCAAGGCCTCAAGTATATGTTGCAATGTCGTTTTACCACTACTCTTGCTGTATGAAGCTTGGTTTCAGACAGAACAGAATTAATACCATATATTTTTTGCAGGGACCACCAGGAATAACTGGACCGAGAGGCTTGCTGGGACCCCAGGTAAGTTTTAATGTCCATGTTCAGTTTCTTAATAAACTAACGCCAGGGAGTTATTGTATAACGTCTGCACTCCCACACGCAACGCAGTGCAATGAAAGAACACGAAGATAGGTATGTGGCGGTGGTAGAAAAGCATAATCTTGTTTGCGCCGACGCAATTACCTTGATGAAACACAAACATATATGTGATACCAGTGAAGGTCACACGCATGGATGGCGCCATCGCCGTTGTTTCAATGTAGTGCTGCGATGGCTTTCAAGTATACCGGTTTATAAAATGCAAGGGGGAGTGGGAGGCGGCGAAGGACCAGGGGCGATGAGACGAGAGCCACAATGCCAAGTTTTCGGTAATCGCCATTACAGTCATCGGCACAGTGTGGTATGTTCGGCAGCAAGTTTGCGGAACACGTTTGTAGTAGTAGGTAGGCAAGCGCGGTAAAAATGGGAACGAAAAATGCGAAAATGCTTTACGTGATAGCGGCGTCGGAACGAACTGCGGCCGGCTTGGTAGGTTTATGAAAATGGTCAATCTGTGATTGATTTGTTTTCCACAGGGTTACGTAGGATCACCTGGTCGAGGCGGTCACCCTGGACAACGTGTGAGTAACTCTTCCTCTATACTATTGCCAGAGTGGAAAAATTTAAACACTATTTAACTTTGATTCGAGGTGAAAATGTTTGGCACCACCATCGGCGAAACTGTTTAATACGAAACGAAGTGCCGATGCAAAGTCGTCACGCTGTTTTTTCGTACATACGCATCGATTTTTACTTCAGAAACGTGATTCTGATTGTTGGACCTGATCCACATAGGCGTAGCCAGGAGGGGGGCCACGGGACCATGCCCCCCCGCAAATTTTTGAAATATCTCGTCATTTTGTGCTTTGAGAGGCGATATTCCAGACAAAATGCTGTTGCTAGCCTAAAATAAAACATTTTGCCTCCCCCCAATTTTTTGGCACCCTCACTGCTGATCCAACGATTTAAGCAGTTCTTCCATCCGTTTGCTGCATTTCTTGATGCACATAAAGCAAGTGCGAGATTGAAGGTCTTGTCTTGAAAATACGCCTTTGGGAAAAAGTTATCGCGTAAACAGTTCCTGTCGCAGTGCAGGACAGTTTCACTGAACTTCGCAATTCTTCACAGATGAAAAAGCTGCGAGGCTCCCTTTTAAATTTAATTTGTTAGAACTGCTGTTGCGAATGTGTATTCCATGATCTTTGCAGGGCCCGGATGGACCGAAGGGTTACGCTGGTTCGCAGGGATTACCGGGAACTAAGGTAAAAAGGAACAGAATTTAAATCGACGAAAAATTGTTTTGTATCAGTTGATTGCAATATTAAATTAACAAATTGTAATCCACTTGAAAAAAATTGTTGAAAAGTCTAGAATGTTTAGTGGCTTTGTTTCGAAATTTTGCAAATATATTTCGTGAACTAAACGTCATGCTTTACATGTAATTCCACCAAGTTCGCTGGCAACAATGATTTAACATGCACCAAGCGGCTGTGGCCGTAAGTTGTGCGTTTCTTTGTAGTTCTTACAGCCAGCGCTTCTTAAAAGTTGACAATGTTAAAAATAAAAAAGTTTATGTAAATTTTCTCAAACTGAAAGATAAGCGCAACTACAAGAAACATAGCAGATATTGACAAAAACCGATGGTGATGATTTTATGGCGTTTCACCAAGAGCCAGCCAGACAAGCTCGTCGTTCGCAATGTGAGTGCTGTGTATATGACATTGCAAAATCTCTGTAAAAGTGCAAACAGCAAACAATACAGAAAAGCATTTCCAAACAGCGATTCACCCCTGCAAAACTTGCTTTTAGGGTAGAAACGGCGAACGTGGACGTATTGGACCTCAGGGATATCCCGGAGCATTGGTGAGCTAATTCAAGTAATAACGACAGACACACTGGTACGGTTATGTAAAAGTAGACAGAGACGAAATTTCTCAATGTTTAAACTTGATTAAAAAAACTTGAACATGCGTCAGGGTCTTCTGGGCTTCTGACTCCCTAACATAACGTTTTTTCAAGAGCGCTTGTTGCATTGTTTGTTTATTTCTTCTTTCTTTAAATTCACACATAGCTACAACGGTATGTAATGCAGGGACAACGTGGATTTCCCGGTAGAACTGGAAAAAAAGGATCGAAAGGAAGAAAGGTGGGAAAGCTTTATTATGTGCACACGATTGTGGGGGTTAATGTAGAATTTAAATTAGTTCAACAACAGACTTTTGTTTGTGAAAAAGGGTGGTGTTGGTCGCGGCGGACCTCGTGGAAGAATGGGATGGACCGGTCAATCTGTGAGTGATAAACTGTTTTTTCCTGAACAAAGCAATGCTATCTTTTGAAAGTGTTAATGCATCAGAAAAGAAACTCGACTGCCACACGTGAAAAGTTGGTGCACGCCAACGAAAACCTTTTACTGTGCTTTGCAGGGTCTGCCTGGTGTGACAGGCCCAAATGGTTTCAAAGGTGATAAAGGAGAGAAGGGAAGCAACGGCCTGGCTGGTCTCATTGGTTTTCCTGGTAGTTTTGGAATGCGAGTAAGTAGAATTCACAACTCTCCGTTTATTGGTGATTTCAGTGCTGTGCTCCCTCGTAGCTACTCTGTAGTGTCCTCTGGAATTATTGGTTTTTGTCGTGGTATGCTAACCTGTTAACATGCGTCTCAGGGAGAAGTTGGTCAACCTGGGAGAAAGGGAGATCGAGGACGGCGTGGTGCTAAGGTAGCAGCATTGTGTAAGATTTTAATTTTGATGTTGCTATAAATTGCAAGTGAAAACAAGTTTTCGTTGCTAATGCACATTTCTTAGCATAGAGCAAGTACAAGAAAAGCAGTGTATTGCGGATCGTGGAACATGAAAACCAACACTACCCTGTAGTGTGTAACACATGCTGAAAAGTTTACGCAGTATCTCATCATTGCTTCCAGTTCGACCACAGCGTAGGTGTCCTTTTACTGCGTTGATCTTCATCAAAAGTAAAAAATAATTTTCTGGTTGTGCTGGGAACAAACGTATTGTCTTACGCTTACTACCGAAAGTTACGAAGCATTTTTGTCTGAATGTACCCTTAGACTTGCATTCCAAAACTAGATTTTGTTTGTATAAGATTGTAGGACTGACGATGCGTAGTGTTGCGTGAAATCGATTTCCTATTAAAACCTTGCTGATTGATTCAACTTCTTCACCTGTGTGGAGACCAGTTACTTGGAAACAGATATGTACAAGTTTGAATCATCGCAAAAAGATGAAAATAGAGCCCATTCGACTGATTCCTCGAAAGCTTACAGCAAACTTATAGCTTTTAATAGTGTAGCAAGACTTTCATTTTTGCTATCAATCAGCTTTGCAAGCAACCAACAAACGACAAAATCCACGAACAAAACAAACGCATCATTGCTCCACGGCGCCATCATGTATCCTCTTCTTGTTGTATTATGCTTTGCGTGTCAGCTCTCGCGAACCTATCCACGCCTCTTTCTCGAAGGGGGGCATTCTTATATAGTG
>JGI24021J15306_10013692_pt1 | contig 10084 bp, 9 predicted proteins | sample Ectturendosymbi1_FD_15306 | JGI IMG/M metagenome (IMG submission 15306) | reverse complement strand
CTCTAATGTTCACTAATGGTTGGTTTACTGCATGCGATGGCTTTTATGGTGCTTCTGCTTATTGGCTGAGTCATATGAAACAATAAACCATTACCATTAAAATTTCGTAATTGCGTCACACACATGTGCCTTTGATAAAAAACGCTCCTTCATTTTTTTCCTGAGAGACGCTTGCATAATGGTTGTAGTTTTCCTGAGGCTTCGACACTGCAGTTTGCCCATTCAGGTGAAACTCGAATTCCTTTTATGTTCTTGTAGTCACATTTGGCACAGTGATCACAACCAAGTTTCTTGTTACGAGCAATCAATCCATCATATTTTTTTTGAAAATTCTCGTATTGCATCGTATTCCAGCAGTATGGCAGAGATGATGCAGCATCTGTCTGATCTCCCAGTGATAGAGTAGTTACAGTACACTTATCAGATGTAGACGTTGCATCTGTCCCATCTGCCGGTGACACAGTATTTACAGTAGACATATCAGTAACAGACGTTGCATCAGTATTATTCATAAAAGATGGGTGTATATCATCTGTTGCAATCTCACTTGACCATTTCACATTTTGAAAAAAACACACGTGAGCTACTTGGATCTAAAAAATCGGGGTATCATTTCAGATAAGATGCAAAAACCCATTGACAGTAATCAGTATGCCAACCGGTTCGCTGATCTCATAAAATTCCGTGAGACGGTTCTATAGAACCGGTGCGAACCGGCTGAATCCCAACACTGAGTATTACTAAATTGCGTTACCGCGAGATAGTCGTGTTTCGTACAAAAAATTGAATGGATTAACAGAAGTTGGTCGTTGACTCGCTGCAAACTATAAACTTCACATTTCCCGCTGTGACGTGGAAAAGCATTGTCTGGCCATTTTCAATGCCCCTGTGATGCAATAAACACCTTCCAAGGAAACGTACCATTTATTGCTTCGAGTTTTTTGGGGTGTTTGTCTCTACGAGTACTTAGCGGCGTAGCCAGCCTACAAAAATTGGGCAGGAAATCTTTTGACTTTAAGCAAGCAACAGTATTTGTTTTCGACACCGCCTCTCAAACTGCAAAGAGACAAGAAATGTGAGAAATTTGGGGAAAATGGCCCCCTTGCCCACGTCTATGCGCGTACCCCAACCGTTTTTCGGGTAGGGAGAGTTGTGCTTGTTTACGAAATAAGTACCTTTTTTTCGATCTTCAAGACATTTTCTATGGTCAAAAGGCTTTGATGCTCCATAGCATTTTATTTTTAATAGTTTGTGATTGATAGTTTGTCACTGATTGGCGAGTATTTTTCTAAACAAATTTCGCCATTTTGGTGAGACAATCGTGATGTGTAATAAAAGTCAGAAACTTTTCCGAAAATAAACAAATTTTCAAGTCCCAACGTCACAAACTTCCATTCCATGCACAATTTCACATCTGTAATTTTCGAACACAATACGGCATGGGTCTTGTACAGACTGTAACTGGCAGCATTTCGGCTTTTTTCGTGCATTGTTTGTGTCATTTTTTGCATGCCCCACGCGTTTTTGCGCCGCGGATCAGTGTTTGCTTTGCTAATAATAAATTTTTTTTCGACAATCAGCAAGTTGCTTTTTAGAGTTAGATAGATTTGAGAATATTGCCTGAATTGTTGTGAAGGCCGTATCTGCTCCGGAAATGTACCAGTAAGCCCGGGTGATGGTGAGAATGCAATTTGGCCAAAATGTCTATGGTTAATGGCTATTAACAGTGTTGGTTAAAAAAAGTTACCCGAGCAGTTGGGTTTTCACCGCTATGCAGTCAATACACATCCGGATGAATTTATTCCTGGTCCCCCTCTTAAAAATGCCCTGGATCCGCCTATGACGTCCACAGAACTCCCTGGCATTGTGTCGCCCTTTCGGTCCTCGCTCTTTCAAACGATTTCTGACATTATCACTTGATGCCCTGTTCAGAAATTTCTGCGCACTCCACTGAGTGGTGCCCCGCAAAAGTGCTTCCAATCGGGCCCCACACTTGCTAAGGCCGGCCCTACTCACAACCTCTGGTGTGACTTGCTTTATGAGGGCAACAACGCCATTTCGAATGCGGACCATAGCCCTTGCACCGTCTATGGACACAGTTTTGCATTTCAACCACATCACACCGTGTTCTGAAAAGTGGACGGCCAATTTTGCAAAGATACTGGCTGCAGTGGTGTCTATGCCAGCAGGAAGATAAAACAGATAGCTCATGGCTCAACACACAGATTGAATAGCTACGCTGGTCTTGTGCAACTGGAGGAGCAACAAAAAATTGATATGAGCTCAGCTTTGTCTTGGAGTTGCACATCGTTTGTTTCCATGATTACGTAACAATGGAACAAGCAGATAAAGAGTTTCGTAGTAGCTGCCTGTAACTTCGATACATTTCTCTGTTGAGATTTTCGAACTATCACAATATGAGCGCAGTGTGTGCTAACTTTTCGTTGTGCGCGGTACCATGTTTTACAAAAAAACAGTAAGGTGATTAAATTAAGAAATGATTTTTTAAAATACGTTTATTGTAAACGGTTTACAACAACACAACAGGGTTTTCTCGTCCGCATCGTTTTTGTCATCCGCACCGCACTGTTTTCTCATCCGCACTAGTGCATACCGTCGCACAGGTTGAAAAGCACTGCTTTAAAGAAACTGTGTTAAAATTTGTTCCAAAATGTTCTGATAAGGCCCTAGCAAGTAAGAGAAAAACTTTGTACCAAATGATAATTATTTTTCACTGTCAGATAGCAAAGCTTCCAATAATAGTGAAGCAATGTTTGCAAAAAGGCTTGTGATGAATTATTTGCTACTTTTGCACATTTTCAAAACAACAAGAGTCAGTGCGATATGAGGGCAGCTTTGACTCAACCAGCCTCAAAGCTTTGACTCATACAGCCTCAAAGCTTCGACTCTTCCAGCATCAAAGCTTTTCAAAACAAAGTCTCTGGTTGGATGCGTTTGTATGCAAGCCATGTGCTGGAATGTAGTTAAAAGGATGAAATTTAACGAAAATTTAGTGCATTGAATTTGCTTCGTTGTTGCCTTTAGTTTCATGGAGTCCTCTTTGAGAATATGATTGAACAAACTTAGGAAACCAAGCCATTTTCAGGGGGAATGTGTGTTATAAACTCTAGTTTGTGGGAGGTGAATGCAGAGAATGGAACGCAAAACTAAAGAAATGGGGTTAATGCCAAGTTGCTATCGCATAACTTTTATGTGTTGTTAGCTTTGTTTCCCCAGCTTTCAGTACTTTTCAAGTTGTGTATCACGAATACGACTGTCAATTTTCTGATAAGTCAGTCATACCGTAGTCCAGTGGCGTAGCCAGCCCAAAAATTGTGGGGGGGGAATGTATGATTTTAGGCTAATTTGGAAAAACGCCTCTGAAAGCACAAAATGACTATATTTTCCAAAAGTTTGGGGGGGCATGGCCCCTTTGGCCCCCCTGGCTACGCCTATGCCGTAGTCTCAGGAATGTATTCTAGGTTGGCCCGCATATCCCATTCCTAGGCTTGATCAATAGACCCACCAGACTCAAAACTTCGACTCGTTATCACGGTTGGCTCAGTATGATGACGTCATCAAAGAGCCCCATTTTTCAGCCTTGCCTCGCCCCCCCCAACCCTAAGTCCACCACTGGCCATGTCACCAGGACTTGCCAATAGCGAGCGGCTTTGATACTGTAAACTTTGTAGGGTCAACCAAACTTGTTGGCTGAAGTCGGCCGTATTAAGTGAAATGTGGCGAAGGTTGCAGGATTTCTCTATGAATCTACTGCAAGGCCAATGAGGAACTAAAATGTGATCAGTTGCTTCTGCAGACATTCCATTTTTCCTGACCGCGATGAGACTGAGAAAATACTCCATTGCTATACCCTGTTTTACAGCAAGAGTGCACAACCTTTACGCTATTGCCGGTCGCGTAACGTTTACTTTTATGAATCACGGCCACCAGTGAGTTTAAGACATTTTTATAAATTACGTTTAGCATAGGTGTAGGAGCAGGCAAATTGTTTGAGGTGCGAAGGATTTTTGACCGAAATTCCCCAAATTTGCCTAAAACGTTTTTGTGCGGTTTTTGCCTACAAATTTTCTCCCACAAAAATCATGAAGACTTTTTTTGATGTGACCTCAAAAAAATCAGGTCTTCATGTGTTTTTTCTGCAAAAGTTGGGCGCCGTTTTTGGAAGTCAAACAACGCTGGGTGCCACTTTTACCTGGACTTTCAAGGATTTTGCCCAGATTTTTAGAGATTCTACCGAATTTTTGGGGATTGTCTCCAGATTTCAATAGATTTGCCCAGATTTTCAACAAATCAAAACTTTTGGGGGTGCACTTGCACCCCCGCCTCCTGCACCACTGACAGTTAGGAATAGACAGTGGTGTAACTAGAGGTTTGAGCCAGGGGGAGATTCAGCTGAAGGGGCCCACTTGCTAACATAAAAAACTTGAAAAATGATGGTGAATCTAGATGTGGATGGCTATAGTAAAACCCTAAATCACCGGAAAATACTCCAAAAAATGCAAAAAAGCAACAACCAAAAGAATACCAAAACCGAAATATAATTTACGTGGGGGCCCGTCTTTTACATTTAGCTTGTCTGGAGGGGCGATTCGCTTTTCTACCCTCCCCGTCAGTTACGCTACTGGGAATAGGTTTTGTTCGATATCTCCGCATTTACTCATGCCCATAAATATAATGAAATGTCAGACATTTTAGTAAATTTATTCAAGCACATATCCACACTACTGTTTGGCCGTTTTTCTTCTAAGTATCCGCTTACAGTAGACAAAAAGTTTTTATTTATGCACGGCCGTCATGATTTTTAAATTTAATGTGCACAGTCGCGTAAATATTCATCGAGGCCGCAGGTTGTGCACCCCTTTATTAGAGCAAATACTACTAAATATACTGTTTATTAGAGCATGTACTACTAAAAATACTGTTTATTAGAACATGTACTACTAGAAAATACTGTAAACCGGAAGCGAAAAATGTTGACGTTAACTTGCGGTTGGGAACAAATTAGGTGCATAATGTTGTTTTAGAATCGTTTGGCCGCCATAATTTTCTTAAGAGAGATGTTTTCTTCAAGAAAGTGTTAAAAAATTAGTTAAAAATTTTGTTCCACGACGACATTAGAGAAAAACAGAATTTGGCAGCAATACAAAGACGCTGCAACTTCGTGGCCTACCGTCGATGAGGAGAAAGGTGAAGGAACTGTCCCACGCTAAACATATTTGGGGGCATAGAATGTCCCACGCTAAACATATTCGGGGGCATAGAATAGCAGGTGTAGTAGACCACTGCAAAAATCAACATTGAAGGCACCACCTCCTTGGTATTTCGAAACACGGTAACTTATGACTGGTCAAAAATCAACCAATCTCTGATGTATATGCTGTGAAAAAGCAAATCTGGTTTGAAAGGTATATTTTTTATGGCAGATGTCGATTTTTGCATTACATTTGGAAAATGTGCTATGAAAAACATTGAACTAGTTAAATATATAGTTACTTTATAGCAGATGTCTATTAATGTATTTGAACAAATCTCCCGCATTAGAGCAAGACGATTCTAAATAAATACAGTATGTAGACGCTATCATGGGTGCATTTAGGTGGGGGACACGGGGCACGCGTCCCCCCACTTTTTTCAGACAGCGGGGATATAATTTGCCATGTACCCCCACACTTTTCTCTTAAGGTTTCGTAATATATTGGTTTCACACCAAGCTGTCCCCCTCAAATTTTACAACAAAATTGCGCTCATGGACGCTATATGTCCAAAGCGTTACCTTATGCATTTAACCTACTGACTCTTTCAGCAATGCAGTCATTAGAACTTCGTCCTGGCTGGCAGCTTAAAATACTGTGATGTCGAGCTTACCTTATGTTTGTTAGTCGGTGATGTATAAAAAACCCTCGTGGTGAGTTGACAATTTGCTATGCCCTAATACAGTGCTTTTCAACCTGTGCGACGCACTAGTGCGGATGAGAAAACAGTGCGGTGCGAATGACAAACACGATGCGGACGAGAAAGCCCTGTTGTGTTGTTGTAAACGTATTTTTTTAAATCTTTTCTTTATTTTATCACCTTATTGATTTTTTTGTAAAACATGGTACCGCGCACAACGAAAAGTAGGCAGACATTGCGCTTATATTTTGATAGTTTGAGCATCTCAACAGAGAAATGTATTAGAAGTTACAGGCAGCTACTACGAAACTTTTTATCTGCTTGTTCCATTGTTATGTCATGATGGAAACAAAATATGTGCAACTGCAAGCCAAAGCTGAGCTGATATCAATTGTTTCGTTTTTGTTGCATTTGCACAAGACCAGCGTAGCTATTCAATCTGTGTGCTGGGCCACGAGCTATCTGTTTTATCTTCCTGCTGGCATAGACACCACTGCAGCCAGTATCTTCGCAAAATTGGCCGTCCACTTTTCAGAACACGGTGTGATGTGGTCGAAATGCAAAGCCTCGTCCATAGATTGTGCAAGGGGTCCGCATTTGAAATGGCGTTGTTGGTCCGCATTTGAAATGGCGTTGTTGGTCCGCATTTGAAATGGCGTTGTTGGTCCGCATTTGAAATGGCGTTGTTGGTCCGCATTTGAAATGGCGTTGTTGCGCTCATAAAGCAAGTCGCACCGACCACCACACAAGCAGCTTCAATAGAAAGTGTAAATTTGCTTAGGCTAGTGGGAGGCGCAGCGCGGGGCCCCCATTGGCGCGGGGTCCGATTGGAAGCAATTGGTCCAATCAGCTGAAGGCCAGCCCTGGTTATGAGATCCAATGTGTCACAAACCGTGAAGCATTGGAGGACAATAAGCTAGGCCACCGGTGGGCAAACTACGGCCCGCGAGACCATTTCATGCGGCCCGCCTGCACTTGCATAAACTCCTACGCATGTAGAATTTTATGAAACACTTACTATTCTCATAAAAACTTAGAATTTTATGAAAATATTTTATATTTCAGTTCTAACTATACTTGCATAAATAGCATTAAACGTACCGAGTGTGAAATATAAAAATTGTTTGTAATATGAATATGAGGTTATTTACACACTGAATAAATTTTCCTACTTTGTAATGAGAGTGTTCGGCCCTCGGCTGCAATATTTTTAAAAAAATTTGGCCCTCCGTGGAAAAAGTTTGCCCACCCCTGAGCGAGGCAATGAAGAAGAAAATTACCAACAAGCTGATGTCATCAAAATTGTGAATGCAATACTGAACAGTCCTAAGAAAAGTCGTGAGTTTGATGAACTTGTCATATAAAGTGGAAGCGATGGGCATCTTCATCATTCTGACGTGCGGTGGATTTCCTGTGAAAGAGTAGTGGAGAGAGTGTGGAATTTGCGATAAGATATTCTTGTGTGATTTGGTCGACGAGAAGATCTTAAAGCTCTTTATTTGTTTTGACTTGCTGAACTAGTCATTCTGGTAACATATTTAACCAGCTGAAACTCACTATATAAAGTTGTGGAATTGACATATTCGAAGCGACCTCCAAAATCACATTGTTCAAGCGTGCAATTCAAAAATTCGAAGAAGAAATCTTCGATAACAACCTGATGAGTTTGAACACCCTACAGACGTTCAATCATGTCCATGTGTAAGTGGGAAGAAACAGAATCTGGAGCAGAGTATCACTGAAACAGCCAGCTCCCATATACACAGTCTGATTGATAATTTTGAAGTTTGCTTCCCCAGTCAGCAGGCTACAGAATTACAATCAAAGCTTTGTATTTTGAATGTTTTCGGCGAACAGCATCCACCGGAGCATTTGGGCACAAATCTAAAAGACGACCTATGTCATCAGGCTTTTATTAGCCGTATAAACCACGCTGAATTCTGTGTAATAAGAGCCCTCGATGGTCCTCGCAAAGACCTTTAAATCCAAGCGCTCGAAGTTCTTGTACAAAATCCAACTACCTAGTTGGTCGATAAAAGGTTTAGTGCTCTGGTGTTTGATTGATATCAAGACAGAAAAGTGGAGTTGGCTTCTTAGTTGAACACTAGATGACCTAATGTGAGGAGCGTTAGGGCAAGATCTTGCACCAAACTGGTCTAAAATTTCACGAAGTTCTCAGGAACACCAAGCCATTAATATAATTGCATACTTTGAATAAATAATGATGTTCTTTGCACATCTTCGTTCTTACTATTTTGCAGTAGGTATCCGTTATTTTAACAGAATTTCTACATCGTTTTTTGAAGTTTAATCCGACTTTACGGTTATTCTTCAGCAACCCTAGTGTTACAGGGCGTGTGGAACAGGGGGTTTTGAGGTTAACACCCCCTTGAGTTCGATAAGTTACAAAAATGTTATTTACTGCGCAAAGGAGGTTAATTGTTTTCGCATATTTTTGCTTGTTAATTTGTTGACTTCAGGCAAATACCACGGAATGAATTTGCACGCAAATTTCAAGGAACATTGCAAATGGGCCAAAAAGTAATAATTAGGTTTTGGTGGGAATATGGGTTATCGCCTGCATTCAGGAACCATCTCACCACTCTCTGCAGACCTTTCTTCGTCCACTACGCATGTTTAAGATTGTGTTCCGCGATAGGTTACTTCATCAAAAACCATTGTCTTTATTTTGTCTGCTATTGCTGATCAGCGTATGCACTGACCGCATTGGCTACATCACCAGTTTCTGTAGCATGATAGAACTGTTGCACGAGCTCAAAAACAGCAGTTGTTAACATAGAAGCATTCAGGCATTTGATAATGTCTCAACCGGGAAAAAGGAAAACTACTGTAAAAGTTTTCTGGACTTCTATATACATAGCATAAAACGAAAGTTTTCTTGCGCACTTTATGCACATTCTCAATTCTTGTGCAGTATAGCAAGATTCGATCTTGCAAACCGGAGTGTGTGCAAGCCAATCCAACCGCATACCTTCTACGCCCGAGTGCTTGTACTCGACGAGACATTAGCGCAGCCTGATTTTGCAGTTGTAAATTGCTCTGATGTAGTTTTACTCTGTTTAAACACGCAGCCTGATATTTTGCAGTTTTGAACTGCTGTGTCATGGCGTTGAGTTTATTTTCTTCCGATATCCTAACTTGGAGCGCTGCTAGTTTATATTAAGTGCAATGACACATAAAATAAGGAGAGTATGTGTAGAAGAATATGCATATTGTGCCAACAAACTACGTCATAATGTTGGTTTGGAAACATGAATATGGAGTCCAATTGTTTCGTCACAAACAGCAGACACGAAATAGAAATGACCACCATATGCCACTGAATGAACCCCAACCCCCATGGAAATTTTCTGCGTACGCCACTGCCGGTGTTGGTTGTGCGAATGAAATTTTCGTTGATCAAGAATGCGAACCGTGTTTCCAAAGGTTGAAAAGCACTGCCCTGGTGGAATAAGAGGCGCAGGTTTGTGAAGCGTGTGCGGCCCGGTTGTGTTCGCACACCCGACACCTTCAGTGTTGGCTTGAAACCAGAAACCTCGATGGTGCTGTTGGTGCCGTCAGCGCTCCAGCCGTTCCGGCCAAAGAGTGCTTTCACTTCCGTGTGCATGGAAGTCACTTTTAAGTATCGCTTGCTTGGTCTTTCCCTACTTGCTTTGGCCGACTTTTGTTTACATGTAGCGGTGGCGCTTGCGTGACTGCTTCATTTGGTAAGAACGAATATTATTACTACCTCACGCTGCAGGGCAAGTTCCAAAGAGCCAAAAATATTTGCTTGTTGGAAGCCTAGTTCTAAAGAATACAGTACTAAAACCGAAGAACAAAGGATTTTGAAAAGCGAATGTTAGCCTACTGAAAAGTTGTTTTGGGAGAAAGTGAATGTTATGAAAAAGTTTTGTGACGTCTCGTTTTTGCCTGCCCGCTGACAAAACAAGGCGTGCAAGATTTGAGAACATTAGTCACTATTGTTCATGACCCTGAATTCCCAAATATCCGTTTGTGGATTCTTTTCGCTTAACTATCTCGTTATCACTATAGAAAAGCGTGCCATATATAATCTTTATTCTGTTCTCTGTAGACAACAACGCTAGCCCAGCAGACTTACGGCAATTATCTTAAGGACAACCACCGGAATCCCCTGAGTGTTTAAACA
>JGI24021J15306_10013690_pt1 | contig 10085 bp, 7 predicted proteins | sample Ectturendosymbi1_FD_15306 | JGI IMG/M metagenome (IMG submission 15306) | reverse complement strand
ACTAGTGATTTTCGACCGGTGTTCGATGGAACACTAGTCAAACTTATCAAATTTCCTGCGGAACACCTGACGATCTTTCACGGAACACTAGTTTTCGGCGGAACACCGGTTGAAAATCACTGCTCTAATGAATGGATTACATGCGCTGCTGTAACAGTGACGCGCAAGCCCGTGAAATCCATATGCCATACAGTGAATTGCCATTTCCGTATTGTTCTACTGCGGCTGAGGCAACCTTGGCTGCTGTATCTTGCTCAAACTACTGTAGTAATTTTGCGCAAGCTACCTCAGAAACAGGTACTTGGTGGAGCTTGGCAACAAACTGTCTCAGTGAGATGGCCTGTCTCAGTGAGATAAAAGAGTTGTTTCACAACCCAAAAAACGCTGAGCATTAATAAGAGCTTTTTGTGTGACAAAAACAACTGACCTGAGAACTGAAATAACTTTTATTTACAGCATTGGCAGATGCAAATGTCACCGACGATAACTAAACTTGCGTGCATTAATGGGCACCTTTTCAAAACAGTGTTTCCGCTGCACATTGTCGCTGCCTACCAAACAAGCTGCAGTATACGGTATAAAGATGTTCTTTCTACGGAAAATATTGTGTACTAATCCATGTTTGTATGGAGAGAAAAATCACTATTTTCATCGGCAACATAGGCAGTAATTCAAGCACTGCAGTCCTTGCGTGAAATCAACTTGCAATGCTGCCATCTAGTTTTGTTAGTTGTACTTTCACGGAGCAGCTTTTCCACCTCTATTTGATATAGTCAAGCAAATGTTGTCAAGCTAAGATGATAAAAATCGCTGCTAAAAGGTGTAAATCATCACAAAATCATCAAAGACAAAGATTCTGGTAAAAACCATGGGTCTTTCAAACAGTGGCGAATCAGTGGGACAATCTGATATACAGTAACTGCCCCCTAAACGACCTGGCTCTCTTTCGATATGGTGCTTTCAAAAATGAGTGACTAGTTTCTTGCTCGTGTGACTTATTTCAAGGCTTTCAGGACAACGGTGCAACAATGACACTGACAAAAAACTTTAATTATGTTATATATGCGACCAAGTTTGAATTATAATATATAATGCGACTGTCTATGATTGCATGTTAATTCTTACGCCTGCTCGTTTGTGTGTATTTGTAGTTTTCTTTTTTCTACGTGTTTTAATATAGTTTATTAGTTCATAAATACATTGTTGCCGCGGTCCAGTTCTTGTTGCACAATATCAGCAACACCTGCAGAAAAAGATGAATCCTCACATGAAGACAATTTCTCCAAAAACGAATTCCTCATAATCCCTGGAGTGTGCATTACGGCCAGGACCAATAGACCGTCTTTGTCATGGGTGTACGCGGATCAAGAAAGGGTTATGGCAACCCGAACAGGATTTTTTTAGTTGGGTTTTTCTTTTCCGCTTCGTCTGGAACCTAACTCAATCTCATTTAATTTACAGGGCACATGACCAGATAACCTCTGTGTTTTCCTTGCACCGGCGTTTGCTGTTTAAGAGAGTACATCTGGCGCAGTTCACTCAGTACCGCCAAATAAATCTATCTGCTGTATCTATCTTGTGGACTGAAAAAATCTAAGTTTGAGCCAGACCACTTCAATGTAAAATCCTGCTTCTCTTAAAGCTGGTAAAAATACATTGGATAGAAATTATGAATGTATTTATTTTTTGCAATTATTTGGCAATGGAAGAAATTAGCCACTATTCGTAATTTTGTTCATCTCCTATGGAGCGAAAACTTGCCCAGAGCAAACTACTACCCCTTTTGAAACTTTATCTGTCTGAAGTGGTGGCGTTGCTAAACAGGGAGTGAAAACGTACCAGCAAGGCAGTTTGTCGATAGGAAATTTGGCAGATGTGAAAATTTATGGACTTCTTGAGCAGTGTCCCCCTATTCCTGACAAATTGACTTGGGGACCCCTGGTCTGCGTTATGTCATTAACCAAAGTGGTGGCCGTTTTTGTTTGTGGATTTGAGGTAAAAGAAATCACTTTAGCATTTCTTCTGGGGAACCCCAGATTTTTCACTGGACATCCCGTTAAGAACCACTGTCCTAGAGCATTTGACCCAAAATGCTCTAGGACGTTTTTGGTCGCAAATCGAACATGCTCCCAATGTGTCCCGCTGAAAAAAGTGTCAAGTGGCAGAATACTCATAACGACTAGTTGGCGGCGAGTTCTATCAGAACGTTAGTATATGCAAACAGAAAATTTTTTGACCAAGTGAGGCAACCTAATGGCACTCTCCATATAGTGATAGTTTGTAACAATAACTTTGTACGATACGCTTCTTTGTTATACTTAGTATAGTTCGTCTTGCATTTTTAAGTGACCTTTTAACTGTTTTCTTACATAGCGAAGCCTGGAAGATCACTGCAGTACGATCAAGCCAATTTTCTTCATAATAACATTTTTATAGGAATAAAAGTGTGTGCGATTTTAGAATACGCATAGAAAAAGTGCTGCAAGATTGAAATTGTTGGCTGACTTCAATCTCATAGATTTGTTACTATCGATCTGAGTTTCGCATTACTGTCGTGCACAAATTTTAGGTTTTGTTATGTTCTTTATGTTAGCTACGGCGACTGATTCAAATTCCCATGTGTTGAATTCAGCCCTGAATTCTGGTTTTGTATTCCTGAACTAAATTGGTTTCTCAGTAATCTTACACTTCATCTATCTAAGACCTTGATGGTTTTATCAACCACTCTAGTAGCAATGATTCCTTCTCTTTAAGATTAATTCAAGTTTTCAGAACTTCATGCCTGTTGATCAACTTTTTGATAATCTTTCACCATAAAGCTGATAATAAAAAAAGTTACCATCTGTACTTCACTACCTGTTTTTAAATCTTCGAACACGAACGACTGATGGTTTGAATGTTTGAATTTCATGTGCTAAGTTGGGATCATGTAAATTTGTATGGACTGCCCCCAAAAAAACACCACTATAATCTCTTTCAAATAGGAAAAATGAACTTAATGCAGTTGCTTTAGTCAGTAAGTAGAATGTTTTATAGTACCTTGCTTTAAAGACGTACATCCACTTACCTCTTGTCAAAGAACAGGCTATAATGAAGGCAGATAGTAAATTGGCGACGGACATTTTCCTAGTTGAAACACGCGTTATGCTTTCAAGCTTCTTTCACTGCAGCGTGGAACAAACTGCGCTGGCGACAGCGGAGAGCGCTTTATACAGACTTACATGGCGCTCAGGAAACAATTGAAACAACTTGAGAGTTGCTCATAAGCATAACTTCACTTTCGTCATTCAGTGGGTCGCCTTGCGTAGTTTGTCACTGACTCGTCTCCCTGTGTGAACAAAAAGTTGTACAACTTGTGAGCTTTGCTTGTTCCCAGATGGTTTACGTTTTCTTGATTCCATGAGACCACTGTATTTGACACTGAGCTTTTTCATGCATTTATCAGTTGTTCCAATCAAAAAAGTTCCGACGTGAAATACCAGATGGTGTGCAGAGGCTTGAAATGCAGCAGCGCGTAGTTATTCCGCTAAGTCTTATACTAAGAATGGGCAAAAACACAAGCAACCTGTGGACTTCTATGTAACAAAAAGTGAAGGGGGAGCAGCGAAGAAGGATCCACAACTTACACCGGAATTTAAACATGTATGCAAATCCACAAGGAGCAAACATGTTTGTTTTGTCCATATTGCACTAAAGCAAGTTGAAGGACCAGACTCAAAAATCAGATATCATCATAATTAAGGAATGTTTTAACTCAGGGTTGCAACATTCTTTTGTGAATTTTAGTGGTGCGCAGAAATTTTTAGTAGCGCACACATATAAGCTTTGCCATAATACTTAAAATTGCAAACTAAATACTGCTACGTCGCTGTAAATTCCGTTCGCTTACTCCAAGTTTTTGGTCACGCGACGCGAGTTCGCGATCCCAGTTTTGCACCCCTGGTTTGACTATAAGTTTTTCCGTAATGCAGGCCTAAGGCAAACAACAGTGCGTAGCACTAACCATACTTACTGTTTAATCCTTTTGATTTCAACTTTCTAAACAAACACTGACAGCGATTTTTATCTTCGGAAAAAATAGTTTACCTTCAAATAGTGCAGCAGACTGTAGAGTTAAGCGTGCAAATTGGTCACGTATTCATTTCAAATCACGTGCAGCTTAGTTCGCTTCTCTGGAGCGGCGGTTCTTAATGGAGAAGCCAGACGGAGTTTCTGAGGCGCGTACTCTTTTGGCAGACGGCAACCAACTTTGCATTACTTACGTAGAAACGTAGAAAATAACGTACACTTGATTTGAGAAAGAGACAGTCGTGACATCAAAATCATGTGGGCAAGTAAAGGCGAGAAAAAGGTATGATTAAAACTCTTCATGTCTTTCGGTGTTTTTTTTAGATACAGTACAATGGTTAATGGTTTATTGTTTCATATGACTCAGCCAAGAAGCACCATAAAACCATCGCATTAAGTAAACCAACCATTTGCGACCATTAGAGCAAATGAAAACACAATGGCACAATATCTGATAAATGTAAACAAAGAGGGGCGCTGTGTCACATAGGATTGGTGAAAGACCGTGGCGGTCATCTAGTCAACCAGCCCCGTTTACCACTTTTTGAAATGTGCTGAAAAACAACACTTGGAGATCAAATAAGCATAATGAAAAAAACGAACGAACGCAGAACATGGTGAAGAAAATGTGCAAGTAAATAGTAAGTCACACGACTTGGTCGACATACTGTCGCAGTTCTATCGGTGCTAGAAGTGCGAAAATGATTTTTTCCCTTACAGGGGGTGGGAGCTGCTAAACGAAGTGATAACCGCTGCTCTAGACCATTTGTTTAAAATGATCAGAAGTAAACCTTTTTTGACTAGCTGTATGAAAACATCCCCATTCCGTATGAAATTTATAGAGGGATGTAGAGCCGCTTCTTCTTCCGCATACACTAGACGTGAGTACATGTTGGCCTGAACTTTGATTTAACAAGATATTCTAAAAGAGCAGGATTGTCTACCTCGCAGATGTGGCACGGAAGTTTAAATTTGGTGGAGTAATGCACGATGTAGTGTGCACTCAGCACCTTGCCACACTCACACAAATCTGACCCGCACAGTCTCGTTGTTTTCATGATGGCCGCAAACCGGCCAACAGCAGACCTCAGGCGGTTGAGCAGAACCCAGGCATTTCTGGGGAGGTCGCAGCCTGGTGGTTGTTAACTAAATGCGGGAATGAAAGATTGGAGAGCTAGAAGGGACGATGTGGTGGGTGTACTGGCAGTGACAACAATTCCACAAAGGAGTGAATAGGTTTTCTGGAGCGGAGACATTTAGGAGGTAGCTTTAGGTACAGAGTTTCGTGTAGGAAATGTTTCGGATTGAGGACTTTGGTATAAAGTCTCAAGCATGAAGCACTGCACCTTGTCTCAGGTTGAGTGATGCCAGATAGAATGGGCAAGAAAGAGGTGGGTGTGCTTCTTAGGCAGCCAGTGATAACACGCATAGACTCGTTTCGAGGTACATCGATGTGCTTAGTGTGAGCGCTGGGACCCAGTACTCTACCGGAGAGAATGCAAGAGCCAGACAAGATGTTCTTAGACTTGGAGGTTTGAAAGAAGCTCCCCAACCTACCCTGGCCAGCCGCTGAGTGCCACTTGCGACGAGACTTTCTGTTTGAGTATGTTTTAGTGTGTGGACAGAGAGCGATTGAAGCAAATGCCGAGATATCATAGATGCGGGTCGAACTCCACTGCAGAGCCGCTAAGTTGGTGTGATTTGGAAGTAACAAATTTTCATAACGTAACTCGCCAAGTCTGACTTGGCGTTAAACGGTTTTTCAAAAATTGTTCAAAAGTATGAAGTCAAATGCCGTGTTCAAAATTGTTTGTTTTAATTTATAACACTAAGCTGGTTTAACAGTGTCATAGTCCAACGATAAAGATGAATGTAGCATAAAAATATGGTATGTTTTGTTTCACTGCAAAAGATTGTACTTTCATAAATTGATATTGATGTTAAACCCTAGTTGATCAAGTATTTAAGTGCAAAAATTACTTCATTGCATAACAATTAATCTAGCAACTTATTGGCAATGATCACGTTTCTATATTAGAAGTTATTTGAATAAATCTTAAGTTTAGAACGTTTTTGGCTAATCCCATGCTTATTCTCCTAGAAACGTTCGGTACGATTTTTTACATTTTAAAATAACATGCATATTCAAAGAGGTTTTGTCAATTTTAGAAAGATATTTATACACCACAGGTCTTAAAATTCGAGAAACGTCTGCACAAGACAAGTGCAAAAAAGCGATGTTAAAATTGTAAACGTGTTTGCAATTTATGGAGGAAATTCTCGCGCAATAAAGTTTGAAATGATTGTCGTCACGTTTCGCTGCAGATAAAGCAAAAAATTTTGCATCAATGTTACGCACGTCTTTTCTCATTACAAGCAACACATCAGTTTCTAACTTCTTTGAAAATTTTTCCACCACTTTTCCTCAAATTGTTGTCTGCATTTGAACTACTTTCTCGCAGTGAAGCAACAGAATGATGGTGAGCAGGTAAATGTTGCAAGTAATTGCAAATATAATTGGCCCAAAGTAAGATTTTTTCAACAAAACTTAGCCACTTGTTTTTGGCTGCATTGGTGGTAATGTTTTCTGCTGAAAACTAACACGAACTACTAAAACAGGTGAAATTGGACGCTGGTCATTACTGATTTCACACATGAATATGCAAACCTGAAGGCTACTTGTACAGTTTTTAGCACTTATGCCTTTTACAAAAATGATATCATTGTTTAGCATGCAGGAAGCTGGTAGTAAACATTCAGAGACTCTCTTTAATATATGCAAATACATTTGGCTTTTTCCGCAACAGTTTGCGTATACTTGCTCGAACAGGCCTTTGAGCATACAGCTCATTCTTTTAGAATCAAGCACTGCCCATGGAATAATAGCATCGGTCGATTCACACCGTGCTACCTGACCGGATGTGGTGTAGTAGTGATTGACTTGGAATGGAGTCGATGTAGTTTACTATGAAGAGCTGCACTCACGAGAATACCTCCAGGAACTTATTTGTTGTGTTTTGGTGCCTATGTTACCAGTAACAAAGCAAGTTTTGAGCAAATGCGTTGCTTCAATCAATTTTTTATGATTTTTTTATCAGAACCTTTTATTTCAAAGGAAGTAAGTAAAAATAAAAAAAACACATTTTTGTGTTCCAGCATTGTGAATCAGAAAAAATGAACATAGACACCTTCGGAACAACTTAAAAATTGTAGTACTCTTATCAAATGTACAAGCCAACATTTACAAAAACGAAAATTGCCGTTGCCCAACTGTGCGCTGCGCATGCGTTTGGTGGGCGTGGTTTGCAGCACTGCGCACGTGCAATCGCTTTGATAGGTGAGAAAGCTTGTCTCATTCACACGACCAACACGTCAGCTGGTGAACATGCGGAAATACTTGGGTCCGACATTGCTACTTGTCCAGCGCCAAAATCTCGGTCAGCGCAGTGTTACAGCGTGTACCCTATTTTGGCCAGCAATTCATAACATATTCTTACACTCTCATAAGCAGGGTCGTAAAGTCTGACGGCTTTGTTTGCTTTAGCCGGAAACCAATGTAGCTTTGTTCAATAGCAGAGGACAGTCAGATGTTTCAACCAAAATTAGACCGCACTGCGAATGCCTCCATACTCCATAAATGTGAAGCACATCGTTTATTTTTAAAAATGCAAACAAATTCCAGGAGCACTTTGGGAAGCAAAGTGCGGAATTGTTGTAGATTCTTATTGTGAACAATATAGTAAAAGATTTCATTAATGTTTCTGCTGATGGCTTACGGCTAAGCAGAAACGTTGAATAAAATAAAGTTTTCGATATTTGTGGCTATATTTTCCACAATAAAAATTCCAGGAAACCAATCATTTGTATCAAGGTTGTCATCAATTAAGCAAAGGTGACATTTTCTTTGAAAGTCTACGAAGACTTTAACCCTTTTATGACATTCTAAAGCAGTGAATATAATTTTTAGGAAACCTATGCCCAGTACATCCGTGTTAGACAACAGAGGATTCTTTAATGTATGCTGTTCTCACTCAACTCACCTTTGACAGGCTTATTTTTTATCCTTAATATATTTGTGATCAAATAATTTTGGTAGAAAATCAATATTATTGCTCACAGTTGTTCGTTTTGTCGCTGCCTGCAGCTGTGGTGTTAATTGGACCCCATTGCAAACGAAGTGATATTCTGCAAAAGCCGGATAAGCTACGAGCAAAGTACACTTCGAACCACGTGACGTTTCGTATCGATTGAGAAAGTTCATTCGGCGCCTCCCTGCTTGTGGTTGAAGGTCACCTGGCGTCACGCAAGGCAGTATTAAGTCTCTCTGCGTCAACGACAAGTAATGGAAAATCAGTCCTATATTCTTTTGCCAATTTTGTATAACGCGCCTGAGCAAACATGGCTAAATGTCGGGAAACTGACCATGACAGCAACGCATTGTCACATCTGTGACACGGAAACAAAATAAATGCCTTATGTTCTGAGATAGTGTCATGTGCAAAGCAGAACATACCTCTGATCAACGATGCAAGAGAACAACTATCATATAACATTTTAAGAGCTGAAGATTCAGATGATAAAAGTATATGTTTTTATTAGATTATTTGCTATCCTCCCTGATGCTGTTCTTTGATTGTCTGCAACAGTAAAACTTATTTCTGGTTATAAATCGATTTTCAAGTATCTAGTCTCCACGAAAGTAACGGAGTTGAATCAATCAGCAAATTTTGAAATAGGAAATCGATTTCATGTAATTCTACGCATCCTGAGTCCTGAAATCCTCAAGAATTGCTTACGGGTGAAAAGTTGAAAGTCTAAAAGTAACAGCAAAGTAAGCAAGAAAATTGCAGGCAAAAATGAAAATGAACAAATCAAAACACGAGATACGGCAAGTAAAATACTGGAGAATACGTCGTTCGCAAAGAATTGTTTTCACTAAAACTGGAAAACTACCTGACGCCAATTACCGGGCAACAACTGACAGAGTTGGTTGACTAGATGACTTCCGTGGTTTTGCACCCTCTCCTATGTAAAAACTGGTTACTTTTTTGCATGATGACTTTTTGCATTGTATGTGCCTATTAGCTGAGTGATATGAAGCCATGAATCTCTTTCTCTGGCAAAATCGCGCCACGATGACTCAAAGCAGAGCGTTGGTAGAATGTGTTAGCAAATTGCGTTGGTAAGGTTGGCAGATGTACTCTAGGGAGCGCCTTCAAAATCAAATGTTATACTTGGTGAAACTTAAAGGAGGTACCAACATCGGTAAACACGTGGGTGATAAAAATAGCCAAGCAATTGGACAAAACCAAATGGGAAAAATCAATGAACAACCCAAACAGGTACAAGAGTTATTTCAAACAACGGAGAATCATACTTTGAACATTAAATTTGTGCGTTAAGTTTCTTAAGGCATTTATCTTCATAGGTTTCCAGAGAGTTAAAACTGGGTTTTCTACAAAAGTAACAGTGAAAGCTTCATAGAGAGGTGTTTTATTTATGATGCCATAGAAAACCGAATAGTGTTGCAATAAGGCCATTTAGTCGCTGTCATCCCTATTATCTGGTTTGTTCCAAGCACCTCAGTCCGATAAACATCTTGTGGAAAATTTATTTACTGTTTAGCCAACATACTATTCATAGCGTATCACGCAAGTTGCCACATAAATATCATAGTTTGCACATGTCAGGCTTTGGTCCAGCGGGAAAGTTGAAGGTTATCATTTGTGAAACAGTTTGAAATATGGGTTTGTTGTGTTTTCCATGGCAACCACAAAGCGCACAGCGCCTACAAGCAGTGGCGTAACCGACAGGGGGGCAAGGTGGCGAGCCGCACCCCCCTGGCAAGCTAAATGTAACAACTGGGCCTCCTCTAGTTGATATTTTGATATTTAGTAATCTTTCTATTGTGTTTTCGTTTTTTTAGCTAGTACAGACATCCACGACATCCAGATATTCACTCAGTCCCGTCGCCACGGGGGGGGCTTTGTAGGGCTTAGCCCCCCCAAACAAAGCTG
>JGI24021J15306_10013689_pt1 | contig 10085 bp, 6 predicted proteins | sample Ectturendosymbi1_FD_15306 | JGI IMG/M metagenome (IMG submission 15306) | reverse complement strand
AAAAAAAACAGCTATGCACACTGCAACCATGTCATTTTGTGACCAAGTATGGCTAATGATGTACCTCCGTTTTTCCTTCTGATTTCTAATTTGTGGTTGATGTATAAGGGCAAGCTGCTGTTTTACCTGGTAACTGTAAATTCCAACCTTGGACGTGTGCCCATCAGATCCACCATGTAAAAAATGTTATTTGGAAGCAGTGTAGCATGGCTCGAGTCAATGACTCACACTCAAGTTATGATTTTTGGTGACTTGACTCAAGTCACATTGAGAAATAATGGTGACTCAACTTGAATAACGTTGAAAAACACGTTTTTATAGAATGACTCATCTTGAGATAAATAGCTCTCATTGCTATGTGGATAACATTTGCTGAATGTTTGACAAAGCTAAGTGTCTTTTCAGCACCATCTTCCTAAGAACAAATGCCGATTGTGATATAATAAATGCGCTACGACCAAAAGCAATGATAATATGGAAATCTTTCCTTGTGTGTTTAGACAATGAGGTCAATACCACTATCTATTCTAAATAGTTGGTTGCACTAGGCTACCAGCCTTACTAATCAAGTTTGATTCATTGGAGTTCAGGTAGAGCTCGATCAATAAGGCTTAGTGGGGCTGATACCAGTGTTGTTATTTTTCATTGCTGATAAGCAATGGCAATATTTTGCAAAACTCAAACCACAGTTGAAAGACAATACTTCAGTGCAATGAAGATGCGTATAACAACATGGAATTATGCACAAACAATATGGGTCACTAAGATAGTCAAAAACACGGATTTGTTCGTAGGCAGCCATCTGCTTACTGTGGAAAACGTGGGAACGAATGTTATGTCATAGACCGGTTTATTGGGACGATTGCAGAGTGGTCTCAATATTGCACACTACTTGATGCAGTCAGAGGGCTGCGTGTCGTAAGGAACAGTACAGAGAATTAGCATTGATTAATCATAGACAAAGTAGCAACTTGGGTTTCTGCACACTCCGTGCAGAAAACTAGCGTAGTGGCTTTTGTGAGCAAATATTGCTTATGTACTGTATATTGGCAGAATTTTGCCAATATAATGCTTTGGCAACATCGCGAAATTCATCAGTCGATTTGTAGTCTTAAGAGAAGTGTAGTTTTATGCTGAAAAGTGATATCAAAAGCTGCCCTTCCACAACACACCCCTTATTCCAGGCTAGATGTGCCACTGATTCGAGTTAATTGGTTTTTGCATCTGGTGATAGAAACTTAATGGGCTAGCCTGTTCTTGCAGTCTGTGCACTTCCTCTGAATCTTGCTTTTCCTCCACTGTCTTTTTCATCATTTCTCCTGTAAGCTTTTGCTTGCGTTATGCTGGACTGAAGATGTGTCCCTGATGTGAAATCATTCGTTTCCTAGCAAATGAATTTGTGTTCAGATTCAGCTGTGCCACTGTTGTGCTATCTTGTTACTGAAATATCTTGGTATTCAGATGAAATAGTTGCGGTCTTGCAAAACATGTCTTAGCAGTCACCAAGGTTAATTCTTGAAACGACCCTCTTTACACATATTTAAATTCCTCAGTAAAATTTTATGAATATAGGAGCTGGCGATGCCTACCTAGTAGCTGAAATATATGCTTTGTGGGACCTTAGTGTCTGATTCTTTGCTGGGAAAGAAATCCTTTCGATAGGCAGCGTACATCTCAAACATTTTTTATATAACTTACAACATATTTTGATTTCTCAATCCATATAGTTTTACTAAACATTAAACCTGTTCAATTTTTTATGCCTTGAGTTTGTAGCATCTCAAAAGATAAGGAACGTTTTGGAACACCCTGTATGTCAATAATACAGCAAAATTTAGTTAGTTTCGCATATGTCGCAACAAAGATAGTAAGGAAAGAACAAAGTAAAATCCTATTGGAATAAGAGCTAATGATGCCTACCTGGTAGGTTCTCAACCTGGGGTTAGTGAACTCCCAGGGGTTCATGGGAAGATTTCCAGGGGTACTTGGATGGCAGTTGAGTTTTCATGTATTGCTATTTTTTAGTATCCTATACTAGAGGAAAATGCGTGCCGATTGAAAACTCCGCGTAGATTTTGCCTCATCTTGCATTGTTGTGATGCAATAATGTGAAATCCATGGCTTTGCCAGCTAACCTGGGGGTTCGGGTTAATTATTTTATGACTCAGGGTACTTAATGTGAAAAAGGTTGAGAACCCCTGTGGTAGGCAAAATAGGTGTTAGTGTGCGATGTTTGCTGGGAAAGGTTTCCTTTCCATAAAAAATAAAACACCTATGCAATGGATAAATTTGAATGGACTTCATCAGTAATGAACTAAAACTTGTTCACATTCAGTACAAATTATTTTGTGTGCATGCTTACAGATTGCTCCACATGCCAACACATTTCACTCATGTTTCACCATATATACTTCATTTTGTTAAATCACCCACTGTGAATGTCATTATTTAATTTTTTCACATAAATCTGTAGTTATAGAAACCATTTTTGTGGTTTTGTTCATGTTCCATTTGATTTGCGATTTTCTTTTTACAATGTTACATGGCTCTTATCCCAGGTATTTTATGCATTCACCACCAACCTGTCAAAAAATGTATCTTTAGTTGTATAGGAAAGAGTTATAAACAGGAGTAGCTAGGTTGGATTTGGGGTTAGCTACGATAGGAATATATGAGGTTGGCTATAATGGGTGTGGGGTTAGCTATAATGGGATTATGTAAAAACACTTGCGGCAATGTTATAGATTAGATGAAAAAAACTACAAGGTTAAGTATATATCTGGATGGTAGATGGCTGCAATGCTAGGTTTCACCCACAACTGGCAAAACCAAGTCAGGGAATTACATATGTACTTGCATGCTTACTTCATAACATGCTCAACAGATTAGAAACACAATGATGCATGTGTTAATAACTTTGTTTCACCAGATATCTGTTGGTGGAAGGTGGAAGGCATTTTGCCACTAATATAATGCAACTAATCAAACAATGGTCGCAATATACCCTAAAGGCCCGTACACATTTGGCACAAGCCAGGAGTTGCCAGGTGCATCTTTGGTTTGTTTTATTACATCAGGTAGTTCTGTGCTTGTGCAAGGCTCGGCACGGCAACTCCTGGACGCAATAAAACAAGCAAAGGATCACGCCTGGCAACTCCTGGCTCAAAGTGGTGGGTGGTACTGGCATTAATTTAATTGTAATACTGGCTTTGTTTAATCAAAATGGTGGTACTGGCTTTAATTTAATTGTGACTTTTCACAGCAAAAACGTTGTTTGTTTAAAGCTTCATTTCTATGTTAGTTATCTCATGTTATCAGTGGCAGTTTATTAATCTCAATTAAGTTCAAATGTGTCCTGTTGCAACTTGCAGTCAGATTAATCCATTATGGGGAAACGCTGTGTGTCATGAGAACCAACAGGGTCTTTAGTACGGATGACTGCCTTTTGTTAAAATATTTTATTGATAGGTGTTTTATACCATTGTTGGTGGTGAACATGCGCAATAATCATTCATTAAGTTGTCTGCGGTAAGGTTTACAAATTTGTGCTGTGTAAGGAAAGTCTTCTCTCATTTGATCCATGTTTGTGTCTTAAAACTTGTCTGTATTATTTTGTAACAATACAAAATTTTTCCATTCCTCTGGAAAGAAGCATTTGCAACAGTACCAAGTCGAAAAATGTCCATGCTGATTTTCAACGTATCTAAAATACAAAATCCTTTAAAGAATCAACAAGAGGCCATCGCCACGGACATAGAAGCCAACACGCAAGCTACTGAAGATGGACTTGCAGGACAGATGAGCACACCAGCTGCTGAACCTAAGGAAGCCGAACCAAAAGGTAGACAGTCTTTTGTTTTTTGGTCATAGACTGATTTTTTTTTAATGACTGAAATAAATTAAGTCAATTCAGTCACGTTGTCTGAAAATATATAGTAGTGAGTACTGTTACAGCGAGTTTTAATACTACTATGGGACAAATGACCTAAATGTCTCAGGGAAAAAAAATCTGGTGTGCGATGCAGTCTGTTTGAGCAATTTTTACATGAAATCATCAGTGAAAAAATTTGAAATCTGGTCTGTGATTTTTTACCCTAAGGATTTAAAACCCTAATGTGACTGTTTTTGCCAGTTTCTCTTGTCTGTTCTCGTAAAGGTGAACACATGCTAAAACTCAAATTTACTACCTTCAGTAAATTTCCCAGCACAACTTTTTTACCTTTCTTGGCAATGGCTCGAGGTCAAAATCAGTTCCTTTATCCTGACTTCATATTTGCTGTTGATGCCAGACAATGATTGTCTAAACATCATTTTTAACCATCCGCCAGTGAACCTCTGCAGGTCGATTGGATTGTCGGTGTAGTTCTACCGTTTGTGGCAATGCACCACTTGTGCGTGATTTAAAATAATGTTGATAAACTTTATTTCACCCAAGCCTATCGCACGCTGTGCCACTTGTTGCTCAATGCATTTAGAATTTCAGAGTTGCTGTATTTTCGTTTCCATATATACCATCGTTTCCATGGTGATATCTCATGCTTACATCCGTTGACTTCCCATCAGTGAGTGACCGTGTATTTGCTGCTTTTCGTCTTATTGCATAAAAAGACGACAATTATGAGGAAGACTATTGATATAGTGAAATGCTTGGGATTAAGTGGCATTTTACTCTGTGCATCATACACTTCGATCCTTTTGACAGCATTTGGTAGATTTTTGCCAGCATGTAAACAATGGTCAGTCGTATTAGCGCGTGATATCGTGCTTTGGTTCTAGCAAACGCCTGAGAGGCAATGAATTTGGGAAACGAATATATTTCCTTCTGGAAACGGGAGATCCTTTTGTTAACACCACCATTACTCTTTTCTTTTTTCAGAAAAAAGAGGTCGTGGTAGACCGAGTCTGGCGGAAAAACGATCAGCATCAGCCTTAATTGAAACAAGGCAACAGACTAAACGACCGAGGCGGCACATTACACCCAACGCTAACCTTGCTGAGTGAGGCGCTGTACATGTTTTAGACGAATTGTGCGTTAGAAGTCATGTAACAGTGCATTTGTGTCGTCACAGTGCGTTGGTGATGTCATGCGCGGGTGCTTGTATGAAGGTGGTGTTTACTAACCTGCACAACTAGCGTATGCGAAAGAAAAAGGTTGTTTGTTCGCGTGTTTCCATAACTTGTGGTAAAAGAGGTACATGTTGTGTGCCTGCAGACGTGTTTACGAGTGAGACTACTTGCTGTTCGGAAATAGATCAAAGTTTTTTGTCAAACGTAAGACCAGCACAAGATTTCAGTTCCGAAATGTTGGCAAAAAAAACTTAAAAACGCTTATGAAATTGGCTGTTTATGTCTTTGTTGGAACGTTCAGTTTAATCCAGCATTGTGCAACGTATAAAAGCAACAGATTGGTGTGAGTGCTACTTAAGAACAGCGCATCAGTGTAATCTGTTTGTTTATCCATCTATATCTGCACCCTCGGAGCATTTCGTACCTCAGCGAAGCATCTTCGCATCCGGATTTTCAATGTTGTTTTTATTCAAACTGAAGTTACGAGAAACCGACTTCACCTGCACCGGTCGCAAGTTCTCCCGCTGGACGACGGGGTCGTCCAAAGAAAGTTGAATCAAGGGACTCGTCTCCTGGCACCCCCCAACAGACCCCCTACTATGTCAAAGGGGAAGTGCTAGCAGTCAGAAACGAAGACGGTGAGGACATGTCAGTTGCTTCTGCCTACGTGTGCTTCCCACTCGGAAGTGTATCTGCGCATTGTGAGCTGTGAATTGCATGTTATGTCACGTGCACCTGAATTTCCAGCCGGAGGTTGTTTGAAAATTGCGAGTGTCTTGTTTTGATTGTTGTTTTTTTTTTTCGTATTAAAAATCGGCAGACACTCATTCCATATTAAAATCGGCAGACGCTTAAGAGGGTCAACGGGTGACTTCGATTTAGTGGAAAAGTTTGTTAACATTTTGGAAATCATTGTTTGCAAACTTCCGAATTTACCATTTATCGTGTAGGCGGATTTTTCCTTTGCCTGTGCCCCAACAACATTTTCACAATATCCAAGCCGTTCAAGGTTCAGTGGCTGGACAAGGCGGGCAAGCCAAATGTGTTCAAACGTTCCTACTGCGACCATGTGCATTTCAACAGCATCTTGTACTCTGGAGTGATCCTCAAAAAAACTGAAAACAACCAGTTCCTTCTCCCTGAGGTACGAATGGTTTGAACCGAAAGGTTTATCTTGCAATGAGGTTTGAAAGCTAAAGACTGCGCCCTCGCGCGGCAAGGTCGTTTTAAAGTCCACGCGTGTCAGGACGCTTCGAACAAAATACTTGAAAGCAAATCGAGTCTCATCATTTCGGGAAAGAAAAGCTCAATACCCGCACTGTTGGTCCGTTCGCCACGCCGCGGTCAAGGGCGAATCCTCACAAACGAATCGTTCACTGGAACGGGCCTATTGCATTTTTGTATTGTATAACGCAGAGGTGCAAAAGTTTCTGTTAATTTTAGTAGCAGTGCGTGCGTATGCATCAAGTATAAAACATGAAAAATGATCGCACACTCCAAGTTTTTGATCGCGCGGCGCGAGTGCGCGACCGGATTTTTGCACCCCTGGTATAACGTCTTCACTCCCACAAGCAATGCAGTATGATTATACAAGGACCACACAAATACATTAAAGAACACGAGGTTATAAATGTGGCGGTATCAGAAAATCATGCGTTTGATGGTACTAACACAATTACTTTGATAAAACGCAAACATAAGTGCCACATGCATGAATGTTGGACATCTTGATACCCTTCCAGATGTATAGAAACTTTTTGGGTGAAATTTTTTTAGTCTCACTGGGTTTTTGAAGTAATCAGTGTTGTCGCTTCCTGACTCAATCCTTTTTTCTCCAGTTTTATATTGTATTTTAGGGGTTTGTTTTTGAATTTTTTAAAAGTATTTTGAGGCCCTAAGTTGTGGTTACTTCCTAAATCTGCGTTTGAGCAAAAGTTTGTCAGCATTCGCTAATCTGATTTTTGCAGCTTCTGCAGTTGTCCCGCTAGATTCACGAAGCAGATCGAAAACTCACCGTCTAATAATAGTGTTGAGAACGTCTTTTCTCATTTTTTTACTGTACCGACACTGCGCGGAAGAAAGTTGAATCAAAGAATATGAATGTGTGCAAGTCATCACGGTAAACACAAATGTAAAACTGTAGTTCTCGTTTTATTGAGGCTTACTCACGTGATGTGACCCTGAAGAGAATCGAACCTCCAACCTTTCGATCGGTAGCCTTGAAACTCATCACTGCACAGTTTATAATTAGGTTAGGTTCCCGTTTAATCTAGTTCGGCAAAAGCTTTCGGGCCCCTGATGCTGTTTGTCGGTGGTAAACGATTCGCAAGGACTTCTTTTTCAGAAAAATTACCTGCCTTTCTTTCTGTTTTCGTCAATGCGCCCGCACACACGCCCGAAAGTTAAACACGGCGTCATTGGGTGATTCGAGAACTGCACATTTCATCTTCCAAGCATCACAACGGTTGCTACGTCACCAGAATTTGTCCAATAAGCATTTTTTCTGTTTGTATTTCTCATAACGACGGTCTTGCATCGACCTTCCGACCTTACATCAGCAGGTCACCGGCAAGGTATGAGCTGGTGGTCACGAGAACCTAAATAAGTTTCAGCTTTGAGTTTCGTCCGCTCCAGAACCAGAAGAAGAAGATCAGNCATCGCTTGGATAAGCTGCTGCGAGGCGAGGAGGAGATATCGTCGGACTCAGACAGCGACGACGAAAAAAAGGTTGCTGGGAAGAAAAAGACAAATTTGAAAAAGGCGGCAAAAATGAAGCCGTTTGTTAAAGGTGCGAGTATTTTGAGAGGCAACTGGGTTACCGTAAATATTGCAAATAAAAAATATTGTGAATGAGCTGGTCCTAAATTTCTCGCCATGTCATTATTAACACATTTTGTGCTGTACCGCATTTTCGTAAATATCTCCTTTTTGTGCTGCTTTTCCAAAATGTCGCTTTCGTTTACTTCGTTGTTCGACGTAATTGTTTGAAATTTGTCAATGGCAAAGGCATGAATGAATGAAATTTATAATTTTATCGCAAGTGTCTGGAGATTCGATTGTCGGTGAGTGGTACGTGAATAAAATGGCAAACTGAAATGATAGACTACAAGGCAAGAAATGCCATAGAGCTGTGCAGCAAAAAATTACATTGGTCAGTTGTCACTAAAAATTGTAGCGGCTTTGCAAGAAACACACACATCGGAAATGTCCTCCTGACTCGATCGCAAAATTGCCCTTTTGTTTCAGAATATAAAGAAGTTTCTAAGTTACTTTTTTGTGCCAATACTTCCGCAACCTCTCAACATTTAACAACAGCTTTGATTTCATTTTTTAGAAGAGCTTGACGAAGATGATCTTCCTGTTTCAGCTTTTTCTGCAAGAGGTCCAACACCCTCATCGCACAAGGTACTTACGCCGCAGTGTACTGTTTTTTTCGCGGGGGAGGAGGAGGGGGGCGCACGCGGAAGAGCGATTCGCGATACTGCGGGCTTGTACTGGTGTAACGTGTGAACTTAATTGAACTTTACTTGAAGCGACCGACAAATCCTTTTGTGCTCATGTCGGAAGGAAATTCTATCCAGTACGTCTAAGTTCTGCTTCCTCACGCCCGTTCCTATGTGAAGTTCACATTGTGAACTGGAAAAGGAAGAGTGATTGCGTCAGTGATGATGCAACAACGACTTTGATGAATTTTTGTTTGAACGTTACATCAAAAAGTTTGAATTTTTGTGTATTTCAAGCGTCTGGCGTGACCGTCACGGCCACATCCGCACGCAGTCTGCGCCCGCGCACCAGGCGGACAAATCGATAGATTTTGAGGCTTGCTCTCGACAAATCGCAGCGAAACAACAGCTCTAGTGATGACGACACCCCGNTCCTCAACTAGGTCGTTGTGCCAAACAATACTACGTGATAATCAGCGTCACGTCAGTGCGCGCAAATATTATGTGATCGTCAATGCCACACCAAGGCCTTTCATAGCGAACAGAAGGCCTTGCTTACGCCTTGTATCTCTACCAGGTCTTGTCAGTACGCGCAAATATTGCGTAATCATCAGTGTCGCGTCATCGAAGGAAAAACAGGGCTCAACTTCCACGTGGTGCTATGGCTTGTGCCAACGATCGCTATCCTTTGTTGCGTCACGGTCTCCTTGGCAACTCCCCATGAGCCTAGGATTGCGACAGAGAACCTGAAACAACCGGCCGCAACCGGAATGGGCATACTGACCGATCCAATGGTCAGTCCTTGAAGCCAAACAGAATAAGTTTTTTCCCTTCAACCTGGCACTTGATTGTCCGCGCGTCAATTATTCTGTGGTCTGATGGCGGGCGCTCTGGTTCACATTTCAAACCTTGTTTGATCGTCATTGGCAACTTGACTACGGCGCGGGGGGGTGCGATGGCGCATCTGTTTTGCGGGGAGCCCGAGGTTTATTTTCTCGGTCATAAACCAAAATTTTTTATTTGACCGAAAAAAATTAAGTGAAATCGGTCACAATGTCCGAAAAGGTATACTAGTGAATATTGTTTCGACTAAATTTAATACTACAACTTTATTTTAGTACTTCGATATTAATAAATTTAATACTACAACGGGGCAAATGTCTCAGTGACAAAGGAAACCCAGGGGGGTCGATTGTTTAATGGGTGGGGGTTTGAAAATATCGATGTGCTGCTTGATCAGGCGGTTCCTTTAAGCGCTTGGACAAAACCGTTAGATGCGGCCTCTTTAAACAAAACTGTTGCATCTGCAGCAGAAAGACTTGCACGCCTTGTTTCAGCTTTTATAACGAAGATGTGGTCCTAGTGTTTGCAGTTTTTATTTTACCTGCGCCAGCGTAGTCAGCTAACAGACGAAAACCTTGACCTTTCTGTCCCTCGTGCTTTTGTTTACGCTTGGCTACAAACCTATGCAAATGCGACCTGGCCACGTGTTGTATCTGACGCCGACAGGGCGTATCGATGTTATAAGGCGCCCGGGGCAAGAAGCAAGTTTGGCACCCCCATGTTCGAACCTGA